>Ga0214921_10009254_pt1 | contig 12509 bp, 17 predicted proteins | sample LL1505_MetaG_FD_177992 | JGI IMG/M metagenome (GOLD analysis project Ga0214921, IMG submission 177992) | Freshwater microbial communities from Lake Lanier, Atlanta, Georgia, United States - LL-1505 | ecosystem: Environmental > Aquatic > Freshwater > Lake | place: USA: Georgia | collected... | reverse complement strand
CACGCGGTACTTACGCATAATTAGATAGCAATACAACTTCATAAATCGTGACCAACCTAGTGTCCAAGGAGAAATAAATGAGTCTCAAAGAAACAATCTTTAGTGCCGATGACATCACAAAGGAACTTGTAGAAGTTCCAGAGTGGGGAGTAACCGTAGAGGTTCGCTCAATGACAGCGGCAGAACGCGCCAAGTTGGGTGAGGGCGCATCTAAGGGCGACAAAACAGATGTCGGTCTTATGTACGCAATGACAGTTATCTCAACTGTCTATGACCCAGCAACAGGTCTACCCGTCTTTACTGACCAAGATAAAGAGTCCATCCTTTCTAAGAATGGTGCAGTAGTTGAGCGCCTTGCTACAAAGGCTCTCGGCTCATCTGGTCTTACAGCGGAGGCGGTAGACGAAGCACAGGCACGATTTCCTAAAGAATCCTGAGCGTAGATTTCTTTTCGAATTAGCAGAAAAGTTGGGTAGGTCGGTGGCTGAACTTCTTTACGGGAGTCCAGCACACCGCCCCCTTACAAGTATGGAATTGACTGAGTGGACTGCGCTATGGACTCTCAAGGCAAAAGAGCAAGAGAAGGCAGAGCGTAGAGCGAAAGCGAGGCGATAATGGCAGAAACTCCAACCATGGAAGTTCGCGCTCGGCTAACCGCTGAAACCGCACAGTTTACAAAGGGTATGCAACAGGCTACCCAATCAATGAATCAGTTCACCGCGCAATCATCTAATTTGCGCGGTGCAGTAATGGGTATCGGAGTTGCGGCTGGTGCGGCAACTGCGGCGATAATTGCATTTGGAACAAAAGCATTTATGGCGGCGGCTCGCGTAGATGAATTAGATGTTGCAATGAACGCCGTTGGAAAAGCAACTGGTCTTGGTTATCAAGCAATCCGTGATGCGGCTCAAGCAACAAAAGATATGGGCATTGAAATGGAGATTGCTCAGCAATCAGCCATTAAGTTTGCCCAGAATAATTTAGATTTAGCATACACATCTCAGTTGGCAAGAGCGGCTCAAGACCTAGCCGTTGTATCAGGTAAAAACTCTACCGATACATACAATATGCTGACACACGCAGTTATTACGGGTCGAAGTGAAGTTCTTAAATCAGTAGGTATTCAAAAATCTGCTGGTCAAATGTATGAATCTTTTGCAAAAAGTCTTGGGATTAGTGCCAGCGCTTTAACATATCAACAGAAACAACAAGCAGTTGCCACGGGTGCGCTCGCTGAAGCGGCTAAGGTTGCTGGAGTATATGAAGCGGCTATGGATAGTCCTGGCAAAGTTCTTCGTTCTTTTGCCCGTATCCACAATGAAATTCAAGTAGCAGTCGGCGGCGTTCTTCTTAAAGCCTTTGGTCCAATGATTAAGAGTCTTTATGACCTCGAAAAGAACATATCAAAAGCCTTTACAAACAGCCAGAAGTTCAAAGATATATTAGAAGCGCTTCAAATGGTTTTTGTAAAACTTACTGCTCCAATTACCGCATTTGTAACAAAACTTAGCGATGCAATCAAAAAGTTTACTGAGGCTTCAACTCCCGTCAAAAATTTAGACGGCACATTAAAAGACTCCAAAGCAAGCGTAGTCGCAATGGCTGAGAAATTTGAGATGTTACTTCCTGTTTTAGCGGCAGTTGGCTCGGGTTTTGCTGTTATGGCTGGCAAGCAATTGTTTGGAATGGTTCCAGTTTTAGGCTCCGTAATGAGTAAACTATCTCCATTACCAGTTGCTCTTATCGTTTTGGCTCTTACATCAACACAGGTTAGAAACGCTATGTTAAATCTTATTAGCGCTTTGAAACCAATCCTCCCTATATTCCTTCAACTAGGAAAGATTATGGGAGCGGTCTCCGTAATTGCAGTTGCCTTATTAGCAAAGGCAATTAACCTTGTGGCTGGGGCAGTTCGAGGAGTTATTGGTTTTGTCCAAACTAACATTACTTTGTTTAAGAACCTTGCAATTGCAGTTGGAATTCTTGCAATTGGCTATGGCGCATATCGCACAACAATCCTATTAACCACAGCGGCTACTTGGCTTTATGGAGCGGCTGTTACGGCAGTTGCTTTTGTAGTCAATACACTTCGTACAGCAGTTGCTTTGCTCAATGCAACTATGGCTTTTAACCCAATTCCTTTAGTGATTGGTGCCATCGTAGCCCTTATGGTTGCTTTTGGATATTTAATCAAGACTAATAAAGATGTAGCAAAAGTAGTTGGACTTGTATTTAACTTCATTATCAAAACAGTTATTTATGTTTTGGCTTATATTGTCAAGGCTATTGGTTATCTTCTAAAGGCTTTTGCTATGTGGATTCGAGTTCTTGGCTTTGTGGCTGAGGTAATAGCAAAGGTATTTGAGTTCATTATTGATGTTGTCTTAACTTACTATCAATTCCAACTCAAGGTAATTAAGTTTATCGTTGATGCTTTTATTAACCTTATGGAAAGCCATGGCGTTCTTTATGATGTAGTCAAGGCTATTTTCAATGGAATTATTAAAGTAATTTCTTTGGTTGTTGAAGGAATCATTAGAACTTTAGCATTGGTTATTGGAGCAATTGCTGATTTAGTAGGGGTATTTAACAAATTACTAGGTGGAGTTAAATCTGTATTTTTAGGCATCTTGAATGTTATTGGAAATGTCGGAGAAGGCATTTTTGGTATGTTAGAAAATATTGCTAGAGGAGTTGGAGATTTCCTAGGCTGGGTTTTCGACAAAATGACTGGATGGATTAGAGCGCTTGCGGCTTTGTTTGAAAAAATTCCATTAGTAGGAGGACAAATTGCTTCTGGCATTAGAAGTGGTCTTGATGCGGGTAAAGCATTAGTCACAGGATTTGCTTCAACTCTTGTAGGGTTTGGAAAAACTGCATTTGATGGAATCCTTGCTGGGGTAAAAACAACCGTCAATGGGATTGCAGGAGTCAGCAATGCAGTTGAAACTGGTTTGCGGGCTACTGAAAAAACATTAACAAATTTTGCTGTCAAAGTTCAAGAATTTGGTAATAAAGATAATGGCGCAAAGATTATTGATGTAATGGTGGCTGGGGCAAAAATGGCATCTAGCGCCCTTGGCAAAATGATTGATGTTATTCAAGATGTAAAAGACTTTGATTTTGCTCGAACAGTTGGCAATTTTATTAACGGCATTGCTGATAAGGCTGATGCGGCTGGAGAGTTCTTAATTGGACTTTCTGCCTCTATGATGGAGTTTGCAGATAAAACAGATTTTGCTGATGCAGTTGGAGATGGGATTGGCGATTTCATCAATAAAATCAAAGACAGTCTAAAAGAAGGTCTTGGATTTGGTGACATTCTTGCCGAGGAAAAGAAAAAATATAACGAGGCTTCTAATACAGGTGCGGATGCTGATAAAGCGGCGGAAGATGCTCTCAAAGCGGCTGACCGCATGAAGGCTATCCGTGAAGCAATGCAAGCGGGTATTGATTCAATCAAGGGCGTTCTTGATGACCTTCGTAAAGCATCAGGTGAGTTCGCAGATTCCCTGAAAGACACAATTATGGGATTTGCTGGTCTCAAGAGTATTGAGTTGCCAGATGGATTTATTCCAAAGGCTAAGTCGCTTATTGAGAATATGCGCCAACGCCTTGATAAGAGCAATCAGTTCGCTCAACAAATTGCGACACTTCAGGCAATGGGCTTGGATTCAGGCGCTCTCAAAGACATCATTGAATCTGGTCCAGTTAAGGGCGCTCAACTTGCGGCATCAATCCTCGGTGGCGGTGCAGAGGCAATTGCGCAGATTAACTCTCTGCAAAAGGCTATTTCATTCTCAGGTGCGGCGATTGGTCAGTACGGGGCAGATGCGGCGTTTGGTGGCTTGATTGGTAATGCTCAGGCTCAACTCAATCGTCTAACCGAGGCTGAACTTGCTACACGCACATCAGGTAACAATCAGTTCATCCAGCAAGGCGCTTTTCAAGTTGTTGTTAATACTTCAGGTGCTAAGAACACAGAAGAAGAAATCAAGATGATTACCGATAAGATTGAACAAACATTTGCAATCTTGGCTAAGGAATTGGCGGCTAAATAATGGCTGAATATACACTTTATCCAAACGCTAACTGGAATGGCGATACGCTTTTTACTGGCACAGGCGGCGCTGATTATGCAGTCATAGCAGATAACAGCGATGGAACTTATTTACAGCGCACAAGCACAACAGTTCCAGCCTCTTATGAGGCTGAGTTCGAAACTACAACATTATCGGCTGACGAAACAATCACTTCAATAAATCTTTTTGCTCGAATTGCATCATTAGCGGCAGATTCTCTTGCTCAGTTTAGCCTTGGGGTAATCACAGACCGTAATGGTCGTACCGTTACTTATGGCATCCCAGTTTCAAAGCAGGGCATAGTTACAGCAACTACTTATGATTTAGGTATCAAACTAACAAGCGCTCCAAACGGTGCGGCGTGGACACAAACGCTTCTTGATAATCTTGTGGTCAAATTTACAGACGGTGCTACAGGCTCAACAGTAACTCCTCCAAGTCCAACAAACCGAACTACTCTTTACAAACTCTATGCAGTTGTAACAACGGCTCCACGCCCAACAGTTACAGTCACCGCCCCTACTGGAACAATTACGGATACATCATTTCCTTCAATTACATGGACTCCAGTATTTTCTGACGGTAGCCCTCAATCCGCATACGAAATCAAAATTTTTGATTCAACTACCTACGGTGGAGCAAGTTTTAGCGCTGATACATCTACTCCAACTATCGGTACTGGAATCATTACATCTACCAATAATGGTCAAACACTTGAAGGCGACCTTGCCAACAGCACTACATATCGAGCCTATGTTCGAGTTGCTTCTCTTGTGAACGGTATAAATTATTTTAGCGCTTGGGCTTATTCTCAGTTCACTTTATCTATTGATTCTCCAGCAACCCCCACAGTATCGGCTTTCTACGATTCAACTACAGGTGCAGTTACCGTAACAATTTTTGGTCGTACAAACGCTCTGTCGGCAAACCAAGCATCTATTGAAACAAACACAACTGGATGGGCGGCGGTCACAAACTGCTCTATCTCTCGTAGTACATCGCAGTATTCAAGTGGTACCGCCTCATTAGCAGTTCTTTCTGGTTCTGCTGGAGATATGACCGCATCAACTACTACGGCTACTAAGTTCGCAGTAACGGCTAATAATAAGTTCTCCGCTACCGCTGAGTTCAAGGCTAACTCAACAGCGCGTTCATGCTCTGTCGGAATCATCTGGCTCAATACAAGCGGAACTGCAATCTCAACAGTTTTTGGAACCGCAGAAAATGATTCATCTACTGCGTGGAATGAGTGCAATGTGTCTGGCACGGCTCCAGCAACAGCAACTCACGCTCAAGTAATCGTAAAGGTTGCAAGCGCTGGCTCGGGTGAAACCCATTATGTAGACAAAATTGCTTTCCATGCAGGAGAGACTCCAGTTTGGACACGCGGAGGATTTGCTACCTTCTCTTTTGTAGTGGAGCGCTCGGAGGATGCTGGAGTTACATTTACAACAGTTCGTAACAGCCCAGTAACGGCATCTGCATCACAGATTGCTACTTTGGATGATTATGAGGTTCCTCTTGATACAACCGTAATTTATCGTGCGAAGGCGAGGGCTGAAATCTAATGGCTGTTCTTTCATCTGGCTATGTATCAACAGAGCCAATCCAGATTACAAATCCTAGGGTTTGGTCATTTACCGCTATTGAAAGCCCCACAATCAAGGTGCGCTCGCTTCGAGTTCAGCAACCTTTGAATTCACAGATTGTGGAATCCTATGGGCAATTCAAACCCCTTGGAGCATCCAAAACAATTGTTATTGCTACAAGCATTTATGGAATTGATGGCTCGTATGAGTTCACCACGCAGGGCGAGGATGAGTGGGATGACCTTTATCCAGTTCTAACTTACCAAGGCGTTCTTCATGTCCATGACCCGCTAGGTCGTCAAAAGTATGTTCGCTTTGTGGATAGAACTTGGACAGAAATTGGACCAATTGCAAACCTCATCCGCAATGCCAAAGTCAATTACTTTGAGGTAGGCGCTCCATAATGTATCCCGTAACTGACACATTCCTTTCGTCAGTTCGAAAGTCTCATATATCTAAAATCAAGGTAGAGATTTACGATACTGCTAATGGAAACATCTTGAGTACAGTCTCCCCGATAGCGGGAGAAGTAACAATTGATAGTCGCCGTTCTGTCCGTAGGCAATGCTCTCTTGAGTTTGTGGATAGCGATGGAACCCTTGTTCCTACTAATAATCGTTCAGCAGTTCTTTTGCCCTATAACCGAGAAGTAAAGATTTATCGGGGAATTCAGTACCAAGACGGAACAGAGGAATTAGTTCCTTTGGGTGTTTTCCAACTTACAACCGTAGAAGTCTCAGATAGCCCCCAAGGTGTCAAGATTGCAGTTCAAGGCTCCGACAGAAGCCTTCGAGTGGCAAGGGCTAAATTCACAAGCCACGATTTTTATATTAGCGATGCAACACCAAAAGAAACAGCCATTGCTCAAATTCTGAAAGACCGTTACCCAAATGTAAAAACAGATTTTCCAGCCACGGGTCAAGTGACGACCCTTATTTACCCCACACTAGACCAGTCCTCTGACCCTTGGAGAGAGTGTCTCAAGATTGCTGAATCGGCTGGCATGGACTTGTACTTTGATGAAAACGGCACGGCTCGCATGAGACCAATTCCAGACCCAGATTTAGGTAAGGCTCTAGTCGAGTACACAGATGGCGAGGATTCAGTTCTAACTCAATTAGGTCGCAACCTATCCAGCGATGAGTCCTATAACCATGTTATCTACACAGGTGAGGGAACAAACCTGACTATTGGAGTTATTGGTGAGGCTTTTGACAATAATCCATCCAGCCCTACCTATGTGACTACTTACGGCTCAGTTCCCTTGTTCAAATCCTCTCCTAATATCCTGACCGTTGCTGAGGCTACGGAAGCGGCTCGCGCTGAGTTGAAAAAGGTCATCGGGGCATCCGAGAAAATTACATGGGACCAAATTGTGAACCCAGCCCACGATGTTTACGACCTAGTAAAAATAGTGCGCGGCTCATCTGGAGTTAATTCTACCTTGATGCTTGATGCTATTAGTATCCCTCTTGCGGCAACATCTACAATGAACGCTATTGGCAGAAGTAGGAGATTCTGATGGACTTGAGTTACCTAGTAAATCAAATCAAGGCTAACCCACAAGGTTTGAGGTTACGACAGGGAGAAGTGGTAACACATAACAATGCGGCAAAAACCATTGATATTCGTCTTGCTGGCGACCCAAATATCTTGCCATCAGTCAAATATCTAAAGAGTTATAGCAACCCGACTGCTGGAGATGTTATTTTTCTTTTGTCGAGCGGTGCTGACCTTTTAGCCCTTGGGCATATTGCATGATAAACCGTGGTTGATATACTGATAGGTTATTATTTATACATCTAGTAGAGGAGTTCACAATGAACGCACAGCAAAAAGCAATGCTCGCATCTTATGGTCGCTCATTTTTAGCGGCAGTTACAGCAACTTTTATGGCAACAGGGGGAGACCTATTCGCTCTTGATGCAGATACAGCCAAGGCAATCTTGGCTTCAGGTATCGCGGCTGTCCTTCCAGTAGCGCTTCGCTACATCAATAAGCAAGACCCAATGTTCGGCAGAATTGCTGAGGTAGTAGCAAATGAAGGTCTGAAGAAACTTACTAAGAAGGCACCTGCGAAGAAGGCAGTCGCAAAGAAGAAGGCAAAGTAATGGCAGAGAAAGGCTCAGTTGAACTTTTCCTTCAAACAGCCTTTGCAGAAATTGGCACCATTGAAGGTCCGAAGGATAACGAAACTAAGTACGGCGCTTACACAAAGGCTAACTTTCTGCCTTGGTGCGGAAGTTTTGTCATGTGGTGCGGAAACGAAGCAGGAGTAAAGATTGTAAATACAGTTTCAACTCTTGCTGGCGCTAATGCCTACAAGAAGGCTAACGCTTGGGAGGATGCAGAAATAGCAACTCCTCAGCCTGGCGACATAGTTTATTTTGATTTCCCAGCAGACGGTTTGGACCGTATTTCTCATGTAGGAATTGTTTTGAAAGATAACGGTGACGGAACAGTTACCTGTATCGAAGGAAATACCAGCCCAGACAAGAAAGGTGACCAGCGAAACGGTGGACAAGTTGCCAAGAAGGTTCGCGCTTACAAAAAGAGCGCTAAAAAAGGACTACCTCTTGCAGTTGTCGGCTTTGGTCGCCCTAAGTTCAAAGGATAATCATGGCAGAACACGAACCAACCCTCGGGGAAATCATGCGTAGGCTTGATGACTTAACTACAGAAGTCAAGCAAATCAATATCAACATTGGCGAGACTTATGTTCGCCGTGATGTCTACTCATCTGATTCTGCTCGTTTTCAACAGGCAATGGAATCAATCCTTGACCGAGTTGAAAAGATGGAATCTCGCTCCGAGTGGGTGGTTCGTACTGTCGGCGCTCTCATCATCGCCACAGTTGTCGGTGCCTCCGTATATGTTGGGCAAATCATCGGCTTGTAGGATTTGACATACCCAACTGGGGGTGTGTAACCTCTCGCTATGAGAGGAGCAATATGACAACACAACCAGAAATCAATGAGTTCGACCATCCCGCTGTATCTTCAATCTCAGCGGAAAATGAGGGCTTTGTAGTTGATACAGACCAAAAGGCTGATTGGGCAATTCGCAAATTATCAATCATTCGGCGCAAGCAAGCCGAGAATAAGGCTATCTATGATGCAGAGGTTATTCGCATCACGGAATGGCTTTCAACGGTCAATACAGCCCTAGACCGAGATGCCCTGTACTTTGAGGCAGTTCTTACCCCTTACGCGCTCCTACAGCGCTCTGAGGGTCGCAAAACGGTAACTTTGCCCCACGGCTCACTCAAGACTACGGCTGGTCAGCCACGCATTGAGTTCAATGATGAATCTAAATTCATTGAGTGGGCAAAGGTCAATGACCCTTCACTTCTGCGAATCAAAACTGATGTAGACAAATCTGCGTTAAAGGCTTTGATTACCGAAGAAGGTGTGGTAATTTCAACCCAAGGCGAAATTATCCCCGAGGTCAAGGTTGTTCCAGCCGAAACCTCAGTCAAGTTCGTAACCGAGTAGAGAGAGAAGGAAATGTCAGAAACCAAAACACTATCAATTGCTCAAGCCCTAAATGAAGTTATGAAGGAAGTTGGAGCAGTTAAGAAGAATGACCGCAACGCATCCCAAGGATTTAACTTCCGTGGCATTGATGCCGTTGTAAATGCAGTATCACCTGCACTTCAAAAGCATGGCGTAATCGTGGTTCCCTCAGTTGAGGATTATGAATATGCCTCAGTTGAAATCGGCAAGAACCGCACAGTTATGGGTCATGTAAAAGTTAAAGTGACCTACACATTTATCGGCGCTGGTGGAGATGCAATTAAAGCCACGGTAGTCGGTGAGGCAATGGACTCAGGAGACAAGGCAACCGCTAAGGCGATGTCTGTTGCATTTCGAACAGCGCTCCTACAAACACTATCGCTACCAACTGACGAGCCAGACCCAGACAGCCAGAGTTACGAGCGTTCAGAAAAGGTTGTGGTTGATACCAAGGCGCTCGCCAAGGCAATCTCTGAATCTTCTGACTTGGAAACACTTGCAAAGTTGGGCGCTTACATCACCAAGTACAAAGATGCGATTGAGCCATCAATCCTTGAGACTTTACGAATTTCATTCAAGGAGGCTCAGAACCGTGTTGGCACTTCCCCAGTAGTTGAAACTTCAACCACTAAGGAGTCAAGCGATGACACAGTTAGCGTTTCCTGAAGTTCCCTATAGCGGTACATCGGGCTGGTCAGGTTCAGATTCATCTGAGGAAAGAGCGAGAGTTCAAGATGCAGATGGAACTACGGGTAAGCGCCAAATCGCGGCGCTTACCTTCCTAGCCAATCGGGGCGTACATGGTTCAACTTGGAAAGAGTTGGCTGATGCCCTTGGACTTCACCATGGGTCGGCATCGGGTGTATTGTCCGTTCTCCATCTGACCGAGCGAATTGCGAGATTGAAAGAAACTCGTAACCGTTGCAAGGTTTATGTGTTACCCGAGTTCGTAGACAATCGAAAAATAGAATTACGCCAGCAAAAGAAATCGTGTCCGAATTGTGGGCATCACTTCTAAATCTTGAGGAGAGAGAATGACTTGGGTAAAAATTGATGATTCATTTCCTGACCATCCAAAGATAAAAGGATTGAAGGATGATGAGTTCAGGTTGTATATGACGGCTCTTTGTTATTCGAGTCGTTATTTAACTGACGGCGTAATCCCGTTGAACATCGTTCGAACTTTCATCGAATCTCGCTCCAAGTCGTCTCGAATCTCTGCTCTAGTTGATGCGAACCTTTGGGAAATCGTGGCAGATAACATCGTCATTTTGTCCTACTCAGAGTATCAATTTACTAAGGAAAGAATAGAAACCGAGCGTAAATTAGCCGCTGAGCGGATGGCTAAGTCAAGAGGGTTACGGCGAACAGAAACCGTAACAGAGGGCGAAGTTCAACCGCCCCATACCCATCCCATACCCATACCCATACCCAATATAGATATACACACGAATCCTTCGGATTCGGAGTTTAATTTGTTTTGGGCTATTTATCCAAGGAAAGAAGCCAAAGGAGCGGCAAGGACAGCATTTATTAAGGCTTGCAAAAAAGCCTCTGTTGAGTTGATTATTGAAGGAGCAAAGAGATTTGCTAGTGACCCTAATCGTCAGGCTGAGTTCACGGCTCACGCATCTACTTGGCTGAATCAAGAGCGCTGGACTGATGCTCCTCTACCAAGTCGCGGCAATGCCGTGACTCGTACCGAGACTTCAGTTATGCGAGCGCTTGATATTGCTCAAAAGTTTATTGATGAAGAAGAAAGAGAGAAGGCGATAGGAAATGAACCGTTCTGAAGTAGCCCAACTTTTTGCCTACGCCTGTCTTTTTGATGGTCGGCTTCAAGCCGATGAGGGAAAGATTCTTGCGTGGGATTCCGCCCTTTTGCCAGACATGACATTTGAGTTTGCAAAGTATTTTGTGTCCATTCATTACATGAATGACGAAAAGGTTATTGCTCCCGTATATTTCAACAAAGAATGGGTTCGACAGCGACAAAATGAAAGAGACCGAGAAGCAACCCAGCGCTATATGTTGGAGTTGGAAGATACTCGGGCAAAAGCGGCAACACCAGAACAAGTAAATTTTTATCTATCTCAGATTCGGGAAACATTAGCGAAAGGCAAATCAAGTGCTGATATGGCAGATGGTGGCGGAGAGGTGGCATCTGACCTATGAGGATATTCCGATTTGCAGATTGGCTTCGATTACGGCGCTACAAACGAGCGAACATATCTGCTCTGGTTGCACAGAATCTTTGGCGAACGCAAGACTCCAATGGCTAAACCTAAACTCAAAGTAGGCGATGAAGTTCGCTTCCAAGTTTTCTATCGAGCCAATTACCGATGCGAGAAATGTGGTGGGCTAGAGGATAGATTCGGTTGGTCAGTTCATCACAGAGTTCCACGGCGCATGGGCGGTTCTCGTAATGAGCAATTGCATTTGCCAGCAAACCTAATTTTGCTGTGTGGTTCGGGAGTTACTGGATGTCATGGCTGGGTTGAATCTTATCGAGATAAGGCTAGGGAGCGAGGATTCTTGCTCACCAAAGTTGAGTCCGCCGAGGAAATTCCTTTCATTGACGATAACGGTAAAGCGTGGAAAATCTTCAATGACGGGGAGAAATGGGAATTCGACAGGAGTTCAGGTGACCCTTATCTTTAAGCCATGGATTGCCTGTGCAGAACCGATGAACATGAACAACTCGTCTACCGCCTTGAGTTGGCGCAACGCCCTTGGACAACCAACGGGGAACGCGCTGGCAACCGATGGGAACGGGCTGAGTTGGTCAAGACTTGGCGCTCAGCATTTTATGTTCTGGCTAAATCAGAAAAGATGCCAGAGATGGAATGGATTTCAGTTACAGTCGAACCTCATCAAAAAGGGGGTCGCCTACAGGATGTAGGGGCGTGTAACCCAGCAGTAAAAGCGGCAATTGACGGAATCGTTGATGCAGGTATTTTGCCAGATGACTCATCTAAGTTTATGAAGTCTCTGATATTTCTACCTCCTCAAAACGATAGGAATTCATTAGTTCTATACATAAGAGGGGCAAAGAAAGAGAGGAAAGCATGAACTGGAATTTAATATTGACTGTAGTAGGATTATTTACTACTCTTGTATTATTCGCACCTATTTTTATTGCTTATGCACTTGCTTATCACAAAGCAAAAATGAGCGCAGAGTTAGAGGCGATTAGACAAAATAAAAGGATGTTCCATCCAAGCAATGACGACATCAATTGGGAAGAAATCTTCGAAGGAGAGAAATAATGAGCGATGTACAGACAGCAGAACAATTAGATGGTCGTGGTTTAGATGAAGTTC
>Ga0214921_10009253_pt1 | contig 12511 bp, 1 predicted proteins | sample LL1505_MetaG_FD_177992 | JGI IMG/M metagenome (GOLD analysis project Ga0214921, IMG submission 177992) | Freshwater microbial communities from Lake Lanier, Atlanta, Georgia, United States - LL-1505 | ecosystem: Environmental > Aquatic > Freshwater > Lake | place: USA: Georgia | collected 2015-05-28 | reverse complement strand
CCCGACCATCTCGCGCGACACATTTTTTATTTGTCGATTGAAACGCTCGACCCCCCCCCAACTCTTCATACCTCTCCACACCCCCTATACACCCCTCCACCGCCGCCCATTTTTTGTTTATTTCGATGCTGCAAATATGTGTATAAAATCTTCGCTGGTATATGTGACTGCATAATAATATGAAAACCCCAACTATTTAGTAGAAAAGTCACACTGCTCTAATCCTATAATTCTAATTAGTAGTATTTGTATTACAAAAAATATCATGTATTTCTATACGACTTTCCAATGAGTGGTTGGCTGGATTTATCAAATGTATCAAACATATTTCGCCAGTCTTATGTAAATGGGTTTTTAGATATATCGCGCAATCTTGTTGTGCGCGGGGATGCGTCTTTAAATAATAATTTATATGTGGCCGGTGATGCGTCTTTAAATAATAATTTATTTGTTGCGAAAAGCATTTATGAGAACGGTGCGTCGCTCGCCTCCACTTATGCAACTTTGGCATCGCCTACTTTCACCGGAACTGTAAGTGGTATTAGCAAAGGGATGGTAGGGCTCGGAAATGCGGACAACACGAGCGATGCGAACAAGCCCGTATCGACGGCGCAGCAGGCTGCGCTCGACTTGAAGTCGAATTTGGCATCCCCCGCCTTTACTGGCGTTCCAACTGCGCCCACTCCATCTTCTGGAACAAATACCACACAGTTGGCTACTACCGAGTTCGTTCGCACGGAAATCAGCAATTTAGTCGCCGGTGCTCCGGCTGCATTGGATACTTTAAATGAGTTGGCGGTTGCTATCAGCTCAGATGCGAGTTTCTCTACGACAATTGCCACTCAGATTGGTTTAAAAGCACCTATCAATAACCCCACTTTCACTGGAACTGTGAGTGGCGTTACCAAAGCGATGGTTGGACTCGGCAATGCCGATAACACGAGCGATGTCAACAAGCCCGTGTCTACGGCGCAACAGGCCGCGCTCGATTTAAAAGCCAATTTGGAATCACCCACTTTTACCGGAACTGTGGGTGGTATTACCAAGGCGATGGTGGGACTCGGCAATGCGGATAACACGAGCGATGCGAACAAGCCCGTGTCTACCGCGCAGCAGGCTGCGCTCAACCTAAAGGCGAATTTGGAATCACCCACTTTCACTGGAACTGTGGGCGGTATTACCAAGGCGATGGTTGGACTCGGCAATGCGGATAACACCACGGATGCGAACAAGCCCGTGTCTACCGCGCAGCAGGCTGCGCTCAACCTAAAGGCGAATTTGGAATCACCCACTTTCACTGGAACAGTTGGTGGTATTACCAAGGCGATGATTGGACTTGGGAATGCAGACAACACCTCGGATTCCAACAAGCCCGTGTCTACGGCACAACAGGCTGCGTTCGACTTAAAGGCGAATTTGGAATCACCCACTTTCACTGGAACTGTGGGTGGCATTACCAAGGCGATGGTGGGACTCGCCAACGTGGATAACACTGCGGATGCGAACAAGCCCGTATCGACCGCACAACAATCCGCTCTTAACTTAAAGGCGAATTTGGAATCACCCACTTTCACTGGAACGGTTGGTGGTATTACCAAGGCGATGGTGGGACTCGGCAATGCGGACAACACGAGCGATGTCAACAAGCCCGTGTCTACCGCACAACAGTCCGCTCTTAACTTAAAGGCGAATTTGGAATCACCCACTTTCACGGGAACTGTGGGCGGTATTACCAAAGCGATGGTTGGACTCGGCAATGCCGATAACACCACGGATGCGAACAAGCCTGTCTCAACGGCACAACAAGCGGCACTTGATTTAAAGGCGAATTTGGAATCACCCACTTTCACAGGAACTGTGAGTGGTATCACCAAGACTATGGTGGGACTCGCCAACGTGGATAACACTGCTGATTCCGCAAAACCCGTCTCAACCGCACAACAAACTGCACTCGACTTAAAGGCCAATTTGGCATCACCCACTTTCACGGGAACGGTTGGTGGTATCACCAAGACTATGGTGGGACTCGCCAACGTGGATAACACTGCTGATTCCGCAAAACCCGTCTCAACCGCACAACAGTCCGCACTCAACTTAAAGGCGAATTTGGAGTCACCCACTTTCACGGGAACGGTTGGTGGTATTACCAAGGCGATGGTAGGTCTCTCGAGTGTGGATAACACGTCAGATTCGATGAAACCAGTCAGTATTGCACAACAAACTGCACTCGACTTAAAAGCTCCTATTGACAACCCCACCTTTACTGGAACTGTGAGTGGTGTTACGAAGGCGATGGTGGGATTATCTAATGCGAATAACACGAGCGATGCGAACAAGCCCATATCTACCGCACAACAAGCAGCGTTTGATTTGAAGGCACCTCTAGACAACCCGACTTTTACTGGAACGGTGAGTGGTATTACGAAGGCGATGGTGGGATTATCTAACGTGAATAACACGAGCGATGCTTCCAAGCCCATCTCGACCGCACAGCAGACGGCGCTCAACTTAAAGGCTGATTTAGAATCACCCACTTTCACGGGGACGGTTGGTGGTATTACCAAGGCAATGGTTGGACTTGGGAATGCGGACAATACGAGCGATGCAAACAAGCCCGTCAGCACGGCCCAACAGTCAGCACTCGACTTAAAGGCGAATTTGGCATCCCCCACTTTCACTGGAACTGTGAGTGGTATCACCAAGACGATGGTGGGACTCGCCAATGTGGATAATACCGCGGATTCAGCAAAGCCAGTAAGCACGGCGCAACAGACTGCGCTCAATCTAAAGTCGAATTTGGCATCACCCTCTTTTACTGGTATTCCTACTGCACCCACTCCATCTTCGGGAACAAATACCACGCAATTAGCTACCACCGAGTTCGTTCGCACGGAAATAAGCAATTTGGTTGCCGGCGCACCCGCTGCTTTAGATACGTTAAATGAATTGGCTGCTGCAATTGGAACGGACGCAAGTTTTTCGACGACAGTTGCTACGCAAATTGGATTAAAGGCGCCTATTAACAACCCCGCTTTCACCGGAACTGTCAGTGGTATTACCAAGGCTATGGTTGGTCTCGGGAACACAGACAACACGAGCGATGTCAATAAGCCCGTCTCGACGGCTCAACAATCGGCACTTGACTTGAAGGCCAATTTGGCATCACCCACTTTCACCGGAACTGTCAGTGGTATCACCAAGGCCATGGTTGGACTTGCCAACGTGGATAACACCACGGATGCAAACAAGCCTGTAAGCACGGCTCAGCAATCGGCACTTGACTTAAAGGCCAATTTAGCATCCCCCACTTTCACCGGAACTGTCAGCGGTATTACCAAGGCCATGGTGGGTCTCGGGAATGCGGATAACACAGCGGACACAGCCAAGCCCGTCTCGACGGCTCAACAGACAGCGCTCAACCTAAAGGCGAATTTGGAATCCCCCACTTTCACTGGAACTGTGAGTGGCATCACCAAGGCGATGGTTGGTCTCGGTAACGCAGATAACACAAGCGATGCAAACAAGCCCGTCTCGACGGCTCAACAGACGGCACTTGACTTGAAGGCCAATTTGGCATCCCCCACTTTCACTGGAACTGTGAGCGGCATCACCAAGGCGATGGTGGGTCTCGGCAATGCAGATAACACAAGCGATGCAAACAAGCCCGTCTCGACGGCTCAACAGACGGCACTTGACTTAAAGGCAAACTTGGCATCCCCCACTTTCACCGGAACTGTGAGCGGCATCACCAAGGCGATGGTTGGTCTCGGCAATGCGGATAACACGAGCGACGTAAACAAGCCCGTCTCTACGGCTCAGCAATCGGCACTTGACTTAAAGGCGAATTTGGCATCCCCCACTTTCACGGGAACTGTAAGCGGTATCACCAAGGCCATGGTTGGCCTCGCCAATGCAGATAACACAAGCGATGTTAACAAGCCCGTCAGCACGGCACAGCAGACCGCACTTGACTTAAAGGCAAACTTGGCATCCCCCACTTTCACTGGAACTGTGAGCGGCATCACGAAAGCGATGGTTGGCCTCAGTAACGCAGACAATACCACGGATGCGAACAAGCCCGTCAGCACAGCTCAACAGGCCGCACTTGACTTGAAGGCGAATTTGGCATCCCCCACTTTCACTGGAACTGTGAGCGGCATCACGAAGGCGATGGTTGGACTCGCCAATGCGGATAACACAAGCGACGTCAACAAGCCCGTCAGCACAGCTCAACAGGCCGCACTTGACTTAAAGGCAAACTTGGCATCACCCACTTTCACTGGAACGGCGACCATCCCCACCGCCAGTATTACACAGAATTTGACTGTGGCTGGTAGTTTGACTCTTGCCGGTAACAACGTGCAGACCCAAATCGGAAATGCATTGACGAGAGCCAAATATATCATGAGCGATGCATCTGATGCGAACACGATGTTGCAGTTAAATAAGTCGAATAACCAAATCCTTATTTATTCTGATATTGTTCCCGGTGCCGCAAATTCTTATAGCCTAGGTTCCGCAGATGCGCCTTTCAAATCCATATATGTGAATACGAACACTATCTTTTTCACTGATACTGTGGGTGTAAATGCATCTCTCAGTGTAAACACGAAAGGTGGTTTGGATGTGTCGAGCAACGGTAATTTAACAACAGCGGTTGTATATACTGACGGAAAGGTGGGTATTAATAAAGCAGTCCCCTTGAAAGATTTGGATGTTTCTGGTTCGACGGCGATTTCGGGACGTCTTGATATCACAGGTGGTGACGTTTCTATGAATAATAAATTGTTTGTTCTCGGTGATGCATCGATGAGTGGAAATATGGGTGTTTCAAAATTATTGACGGTTGGTGGTGATGCCTCATTCAATGGCAATTTATCGATTGCCAAAGATGTGACGATTGTTGGTAGTTTGAATGTGAAACAATACACTCAAAATAATATTATTAATACTACAACTTCGAATTATTCTTTGATAGTGTCTGAAGATTTATCCTTGAATGGACGTATGTTAGCAAGTGGTGATGTCTCTGCGGGTGGAAATTTGTATGTGTCAAAAACTATATATGAAAAGGGGTTATCTCTAGGTTCGGTATACGCCACTTTGGCTTCTCCCACTTTTACTGGAACGGTGAGCGGCATCAGCAAGGCGATGGTTGGACTCAGCAACGCAGACAACACGAGCGATGCCAATAAGCCCGTAAGCACCGCACAACAAGCTGCGCTTGACTTAAAGGCGAATTTGGCATCTCCCACTTTCACTGGAACTGTGAGTGGTATCTCCAAGGCGATGGTTGGTCTCGGGAACGCAGACAACACGAGCGATGCAAACAAGCCCGTCTCGACGGCACAGCAAGCTGCACTCGACTTAAAGGCGAATTTGGCATCACCCACTTTTACTGGAACTGTGGGAGGTATTACCAAGGCGATGGTTGGCCTCTCCAACGTCGATAACACCACGGATGCGAACAAGCCCGTCAGCACGGCACAACAGGCGGCTCTCGACTTAAAGGCCAATTTGGCATCCCCTACTTTCACTGGAACTGTGAGTGGTATCTCCAAGGCGATGGTTGGTCTCGGGAACGCGGACAACACGAGCGATGCAAACAAGCCCGTCTCGACAGCTCAACAGACGGCACTTGACTTAAAGGCAAATTTGGCATCTCCCACTTTCACTGGAACTGTGAGTGGCATTACCAAGGCGATGGTCGGCCTCTCCAATGCAGACAACACGAGCGATGTCAACAAGCCTGTGAGCACCGCTCAACAGTCGGCTCTCGACTTAAAGGCCAATTTAGCATCTCCCACTTTCACTGGAACTGTGAGCGGCATTACCAAGACCATGGTGGGTCTCGGGAACGCGGACAACACTAGCGATGCCAACAAGCCCGTCAGCACGGCACAACAGTCGGCAATTGACTTAAAGGCGAATTTGGCATCTCCCACTTTCACTGGAACTGTGAGCGGCATCACCAAGGCCATGGTCGGCCTCGGGAATGCGGACAACACTGCGGACACGGCCAAGCCCGTCTCGACGGCTCAACAAACCGCGCTCGACTTAAAGGCGAATTTAGCATCACCCACTTTCACCGGAACTGTCAGCGGTATCACTAAAGCGATGGTTGGTCTCGGGAATGCGGACAACACGAGCGATGTCAACAAGCCTGTCTCGACGGCACAACAATCGGCGCTCGACTTAAAGGCCAATTTAGCATCCCCTACTTTCACTGGAACTGTAAGTGGCATCACGAAGGCGATGGTGGGACTCTCCAACGTGGATAACACTGCGGATGCATCCAAGCCCGTATCAACCGCACAACAGTCGGCGCTCGACTTAAAGGCGAATTTGGCATCTCCCACTTTCACTGGAACCGTAAGTGGTATCACCAAGACGATGGTGGGACTCGCCAACGTCGATAACACGAGCGATGCTTCCAAGCCCGTAAGCACGGCACAACAAACTGCGCTCGACTTAAAGGCCAACCTAGATTCGCCAACTTTAACCGGCGTTCCTGTGGCACCCACTGCAAGTTCTAGTGCAAACACTACCCAAATCGCAACCACTGCATTTGTTAAGACCGCAATTAGCGAATTGGTTGGCGGCGCCCCGGCAGCACTCGACACTTTGAAAGAGTTAGCCACAGCTATTGGTTCAGACGCCAGTTTCTCGACCACAATTGCCACACAAATTGGATTAAAGGCGCCCATTGATAATCCAACTTTCACTGGAACAGTGAGCGGAATTACCAAGTCGATGGTGGGACTCGGGAGCGTGGATAACACCGCCGATACTGCCAAGCCCGTAAGCACGGCACAACAGTCTGCGCTCAACTTGAAAGCGAATTTGGCATCTCCCACTTTCACTGGAACTGTGAGCGGTATTACAGCTGCCATGGTGGGACTCGGTAGTGTGAATAACACGGCTGATTCTGCCAAGCCCGTGTCTACCGCGCAACAGGCGGCACTCGACTTGAAGGCGGCTCTTGACAGCCCTACTTTCACTGGCACAGTGAGTGGTATCACCAAGGCGATGGTTGGATTAGCCAATGTGAGTAACACGTCTGATGCAGCTAAACCTGTTTCAACCGCCCAGCAGGCCGCACTTGACCTTAAAGCCGCAATTGATAATCCAACTTTCACTGGCACAGTGAGTGGTATTACCAAGGCGATGGTTGGTTTATCCAACGTAAGTAATACGTCTGATGCATCCAAGCCCGTCAGCGTGCCACAACAAGCAGCGCTCGACTTAAAGGCGAATTTGAATTCACCCACTTTCACCGGAACTGTGTATGGTATTACCAAGTACATGGTTGGACTTGACAGCGTGGATAACACAGGTGATTTATTGAAGCCTGTATCCGGGCCACAACAGGTGGCGCTCGACTTAAAGGCGAATTTGGCATCTCCCACTTTCACTGGAACTGTGAGCGGCATTACCAAGTCGATGGTGGGACTAGGGAGCGTGGATAACACCGCCGATTCTGCAAAACCTGTCTCTACCGCTCAACAGACGGCGCTCAACTTAAAGGCGAATTTGGCATCTCCCACTTTCACTGGAACTGTGAGTGGTATTACCGCTGCCATGGTTGGACTCGGCAGTGTGGATAATACTGCGGATTCTGCAAAACCTGTCTCTACCGCTCAACAAACGGCGCTCAACTTAAAGGCGAATTTGGCATCTCCCACTTTCACTGGAACTGTGAGTGGTATTACCGCTGCCATGGTTGGACTCGGTAATGTGAATAACACTGCTGATTCTGCCAAGCCCGTATCGACGGCTCAACAAACCGCACTCGACTTGAAGGCGAATTTGGCATCTCCCACTTTCACTGGAACTGTGAGTGGTATTACCGCTGCCATGGTTGGACTCGGTAATGTGAATAACACTGCTGATTCTGCCAAGCCCGTCTCTACGGCTCAACAGACCGCACTCGACTTGAAGGCGAATTTGGCATCCCCCACTTTCACTGGAACTGTGAGTGGTATTACCGCTGCCATGGTTGGACTCGGCAGCGTGGATAATACCGCAGATTCTGCAAAACCTGTCTCTACCGCTCAACAGACGGCGCTCAACTTAAAGGCGAATTTGGCATCTCCCACTTTCACTGGAACTGTGAGTGGTATTACTGCTGCCATGGTTGGACTCGGTAATGTGAATAACACTGCCGACACTGCCAAACCCGTATCGACCGCACAACAGACCGCACTCGACTTAAAGGCGAATTTGGCATCCCCCACTTTCACTGGAACTGTGAGCGGTATAACCAAGGCAATGGTTGGACTTGGGAGCGTGGATAACACTGCCGACACTGCCAAGCCCGTCTCGACCGCACAACAGTCAGCACTCGACTTAAAGGCGAATTTGGCATCCCCCACTTTCACTGGAACAGTGAGCGGTATTACCGCCGCCATGGTTGGACTCGGGAGCGTGGATAATACCGCGGATTCAGCAAAACCCGTTTCTACCGCTCAACAGACGGCGCTCAACTTAAAGGCGAATTTGGCATCTCCTACTTTCACTGGAACTGTAAATAGCAGTGTTCTTGCTATTGGTGGTGCGACCCTAGGAACAAACGCATTGTCAGTAACCGGCGATTCCTCATTCAATGGTTCGTTGTCAATTGGAAAAGATGTGAATATCATCGGCAATTTGAACGTGAAACAATACTCACAGTCATCTATTATCAATACTTCAGTGACAAACTACACGTTAATTGTTTCGGAGGATTTATCTCTAAATGGCCGCATGTATTCGAGCGGAGATGTCTCTATGGGTGGAAATCTTTATGTTGCCAAAGGAATCACATCTGTGGGCCAAGTCGTGGCTCAAAGTGGCATTTCGATAACTGGCGACCAATCTGTCGGCGGAAATGCTACCGTCAGCGGTAACTTGACTGCATCGAAAGCAGTCACTGTTTCGGGTGCACTCTCCGCGCAAAATGATGCATCGGTCAGTGGTAACTTGACTGTATCGAAATCAGCGACAGTTTCTAGTCTCACAGTTCAAACCGACGCCACTGTCACGGGTAACTTGACTACATCGAAAGCACTCACCGTGCAAAGCAATGCGTCCGTCAGTGGTAATTTGACTGTATCGAAAGCTCTCGCAGTGACGGATGCTGTAACGGCACAAAACGGGTTGTCAGTAACTGGCGGAGATGTTTCTATCTCTGGCAATGCCACGGTAAGCAAGGCACTCACCGTCCAAAATGGATTCACAGTGAGCTCTGGAACAATTAGCGTCCCTGCAGGTTCCATTGCATCCGCTGCAATCAGCGGCGGATTCCCATACGTCGATTTAACCACAGCACAAACGGTGGCGGGCGTTAAAACATTCTCTAGCACTCTCGTTGCAAATGCCGATGTATCGATGAATTCCCGCGTCTTTGTAGCAGCGGACGCCAGTTTTGGTGGAAAATTATTTGTTAAGGGAGATGTTTCGCTAAATGGTAACTTGTATGCAAATTACCCCGCGAGCTCTATCCCGCCATCCGCGATTATTGGCGGCGTAAGCACCGGGCAATTTACAAATGACATCAGTGCAAATGCCAAAATGGCGGTTGCAGGCGATGCTTCATTCGGCAGCAAGGTATTTATCAGTAGCGACCTCAGTGTGAATGGTAACATTAATGTGAAGGGTATTAATGGATATTCCACTACCACCAGCACATTGGACTCGTGGATACTAACCAACTTTATCAATGCACCACCCGCAGTCACATTTGGCACTCCCACGATTACATCATCCTATATTTATGTTCCATGGAGTTATCCCACCCAAATTATGGTGGGTTCTGCATCCTCATCTTATCTTCCCTTGATTAACAATTTGACTGTCGAATATGGAACGACCGCTGCAAATGGCACTCGCACTGTATTGGGTAATTTATTATTAAACGCCTCCACTACGCCCACCTTTATTAATAACTATTCCACGAACAGCAATCCAAATGTTTTGGGTTCCGGAACCACTCCCATCACCGGCGTTGTATTTGCGAAAGCATCCGCTGCGGGAACACTAGGCACGCCCTATTCTTCCAAAGAACAAACCTCGGGGACTGTCATTTCCACCACTTTTGGTGCGGATGCCGGCACTCGACGCGCATTATTGTTTTACGATGCGACCATCGCTGCCGTCACCAATTCTAGCCGTTTCTACGTAAGCGTGTATTACAAGAATAACAATACCAGCAACAATCTTGCGTATTTGGATGCATCTGGATATGTTGGGTCTGGTGTTCCTTCTTACCCTCGTAATGTATCCGAGCCTTCGAATACCGCCAACTCGATTACCATCCAGTATTTCGACCCTTCTTACGGTGATGTTACAAACACTACTACCGCCACTCCTGTTACTGCTTACCAGTTAACATATCAAGCAACTACCAATGCAGTTCGCTATGGCGGTGTGGTTGCCTATGGGCCAACTACCATTTCGGGCAGTGTTCCTTCTACAAACACTCCCACGATTCCACCCACCACGCCTGCATATTCAGCATCCACTAATATTACCACGGGCATTTATCCTGACGCATCCTACAGTGTCGTGGTTGCCGCGCAAAACTCTGTGAATGCAACCTATGGTGGAAATACCGCATTATTTTACGCGACTACGGCACCAATGACAGCGCCCACCACAAGTTACAATATCAGCTCCATCTTCCCTTCAACCAACTTGACATCTGGCACATATTACAACGTCTCCACACAGAGCGTAGTGAATAATTTAATTGTTGAATCTACTGCATCCTCGAGAACTACCAGCTCGTTTAATTCGGTGATTAATGATTTCACCACTCGTGGTGTAAAGGGAACTGCGAATAATATGTATTTGACTGCAAGCGTGAGTGGTGCAGCAACCGTAACTGGCGCCAATGTCGCATTCAGTGCGGCTTATCCTGTTGGAACCCCCCCTGCCGCCGTCACTACAGGCAATATCACAATAACCCCCACCGCGGTTGCGGATTATTATTCCGGAAGTGGCAGTGGTGGTGCAGTAACTGGCAGCGACGGATTTTACAAAGAGGCCACCTGCACCATTACCTTAGGCACCGGTCTTCTTGTCCCTTCGAAAGACCAATACACCGTCACTCTTTCTAGGTCATCCACTGGATTAACATCCGCCGGAGGCTCGACTGCATACACCGGTTCCACTTATTCGTTCTATTATGATAACTTGACTGGAAACCCAGGAACGCCATCCATCTCGGCATTCGCACTCGGCTCTGTCACAACTACTCAAATCTGCGGTGTGAATGTTATTATTGGCACCCCTCAATTCACCGCGTCATACACAGTAACGAACCTAGGCAACTATTATTACAAGAATCCTTTGATTAATTATTCGAGCGGCAGTATTATCAGTGCGAGCGAGACCACTATACCAAGTTATGCTACTAACGTCACCAGTGGTAAATTAAATGCAACAACGACTGTGACATCGGCGGTTATTACAGGACAGAATGTGGCGAGTGTATTTGCTACCACCATCCCACTTACATTGACTGCTAATAACATTAATGGTTCGACTTCTGCAAGCGCTTCTAGCATATCGGCAATTATAGACGGATTGTCATATGCATTAGTGCAATCGATGTCGTCTATTCCCAACCTCAGCTCCGGCACGCCCGTAGTAGGTACCAGAATATGGTCTGGAACTAGCCCGGGAACCTACGAAATTACAGGAACGTTTAGCAACAGCAATTTATTAAATAGCAGTGCATCTTATTCCGCATCGTTATATGACAACACGCAGTCGATTGCTACGGGTTCGTATGTGGGTGAGTTGCAGGTCGCCAGCGGTGCATTTAGAACCAAGGGGTCTTCCAATACAGTTGCCTATTTGGATTACACCACGCTTAAATATGGAAATACCAACACGAATACATTGAACTATAGTGGTATTACGGCGACTGCGGGAACTTATCGCTATGCCACATTTGCTTGGAAAATCCCGTCGAGCACAGCAACCAGTTATTGCAGTGTAAAATTCACGATTAACAGTCCCTCATCTACTCCTGCATACTCTAGCAACGTAGCCAGTATCGGTGGTGAAAATATAAAATTATTTTACAGAATTGAGGATGCCACGAATAGTGCGAGTCTTGCGGTCGGTAGTTCTATCTCTACAAACTGGATTGATGCGAACAGTAAAACGGGCAATGCTGTAAATGCAAGTAACTATACCAACCCAGGTTCTTACGCTCCTTATTATGGTGTTACTAGAACGGGAACCACCAACGGAACCTCGTATAGCGTCTTCATACCTGCTACTTCATGGACGGGTTCTACCTATTTGTATTGCAGAATCGGATTGCCAATGAGTCAGACATTCTCATTCACTTCTATTAGTGCGAACTTAGAAACCAATACCTACTAAAGCAGGGAACCTAGGTTCCCCTGCGACCCCTCCTCCACTATGTTTTTTCTTACGTTTTTCTAGGTTCCCCTGCGACCCCTCCTCCACTATGTTTTTTCTTACGTTTTTCTAGGTTCCCCTGCGACCCCTCCTC
>Ga0214921_10009252_pt1 | contig 12511 bp, 13 predicted proteins | sample LL1505_MetaG_FD_177992 | JGI IMG/M metagenome (GOLD analysis project Ga0214921, IMG submission 177992) | Freshwater microbial communities from Lake Lanier, Atlanta, Georgia, United States - LL-1505 | ecosystem: Environmental > Aquatic > Freshwater > Lake | place: USA: Georgia | collected... | reverse complement strand
TGTTCCGAAGTGCTGCCAACGTCTTTGGGAGTCGTGTTCTGGGCGTCGTCTTGACTGGGATGGGCTACGACGGTCTCAAAGGATCCATGGAAATTGTCAAAGCCGGTGGACGCATTTGGGCTCAAGACCAAGAAAGCAGTGTGATTTGGGGCATGCCAGGTGCAGTCGTCAACGAGAACTTGACGGAGAAAGTTCTGCCCCTGACTCAAATTCCAAATGAAATTTTGTTGCAGCTGCAGCGCAAATGACGTCCAACAGCACCCCCACACGAACCACCGACTTAGAGCTCTTTTTCAAGATGCTAGAAAGTCACACGGGAATCGCCATGGACAACGAGAAAGAGTATCTGCTAGCGCCACGCTTGAGCAACATTGCACAAAAAAATGGATTTCCTGACCACTTCAGTTTGATCAAAGAATTAGTTTCCAAACCGATTTGCCCACTGCATTGGGTCACTTTTGAAGCAATGGCTACACACGAAACCATGTTCTTTAGGGACACGCATCCTTTCCAAGCAATCAAAGATGTCTTGCTTCCTCAATTGATCCATGCCAAGCGTGATTTAAAGCAACTCTCTATTTGGTGCGCGGCAGCTTCAACTGGCCAAGAGCCCTACAGCATGGCGATGTTACTGCGCGAGAGTTTTCCAACACTAAGCGACTGGGATTTGAAAATTCATGCCACCGACTTGTCTGAACGTGCCTTGTCTCAGGCCAAGTCAGGCATTTATTCACAATCAGAGATGCAAAGAGGGCTTACAAAAGAGCAGATCAGTCGTCATTTCACGCGCCTTGATTCGGGCCACTTCCAAGTCAATTCCAATTTGCGCAAACTAATTCACTTTGAAAATATCAATCTAATCAAACCCTGGCAGGTATCGCCTAAATCAGATTTGATACTGATGCGCAATATTTTGATCTATTTCAATCAAGAGAAAAAACAAATGGTGCTTAGCAAAATGAGAGAGCAACTCTCAGATGCGGGTGGCTACTTGATGTTAGGCGCTTCTGAATCGATTTTGTTTGATGCCTCATTCAAACTGCATCGATTAGAACGAGTTTCATATTACAGCAAAGCTTAATTTAAAAAGCTGGAAAGTTACATGACTGAAAATGCCACCCCCAACCCCATTCCACCTGCTTCTAACTTTGGTGTCTCTGCTGAAATCCTCGAGCAAACCAAATCGATGAAAGTTCTGGTAGTAGACGACAGCAAAACGCTTCGAAGGATTCTAATTCGCGAATTGAACAGCATTGGAATTACCAATATTTCAGAGGCTGGGGAGGGCAACGAGGCCGTTGAGCGATTGCGTGTGGAGAGTTTTGATCTGATGCTGCTCGACATGGAGATGCCAGAGCTAGATGGCTTGGGCGTTTTGAAAGTTGTCAAGTCAACGCCGGAGTTAAGCTATTTGCCAGTGATCATTGTCTCTTCTGCAGAAGATTTTGACCGGATCGTGGAGTGCATTCAAGTAGGTGCTGAAGACTACTTGCCTAAACCGTTCAATGCGGTTTTGCTGCGGGCACGTGTATTTTCTTCCTTAGAAAAAAAACGCCTGCGCGATCTTGATCGCGAGCATATTTTAGAGCTGCAGCGTGAAAAAGAAATGCTTCACATAGAGCAAATGAAGTCAGAGAAGTTGATGCTCAACATCCTTCCTAAACCCATTGCCGATCGTCTCAAAAAGGGCGAGAAAAACATTGCTGGAAGCTATCCTGAGGTGACCGTACTTTTCAGTGATTTAGTAGGCTTCACCAAGATGTCTGCCAAAAAGACGGCGCCAGAATTGGTTAAATTGCTGAACGATATTTTTTCCAGGTTTGACAAGCGTGCTGAGTTGCTGGGATTGGAGAAGATCAAAACAATTGGAGACGCCTATATGGCTGTGGGAGGTTTGCCTATTCCGCGCAGCGATCATGCAGAAATTGTTGCTGACATGGCGCTTGGTATGTATCAGGACTTGGCCGAATTCAATCAAGCCAATCAACAAGAAATTCAAATGCGAATCGGTATTCACTCAGGCCCCGTTGTTGCAGGTGTCATTGGATTTACCAAATTCTCATACGATTTATGGGGTAACACAGTCAACACTGCCAGCCGCATGGAGTCAACCTCAGGCAATGGACGGATTCAAGTCAGCGCCATCACTCATGAATTATTGAAAGAACATTTTGTCTTAGAAGAGAGAGAGCTGATTGAATGCAAAGGACTGGGGCCGATGCTCACCTCTTACGTTAACGGCAGAATACATCCATGAAAGAAGATCTCGCATGCATCATTTTCATTGGTCGATGCAAAGCGTTTTTAATGAATCCACTTGTGTAAGATTGGTAAGGTAAATATGCTTATCTCCACAAATAAGTTAACTCTTTGTATACATACTTATGACTGACCTTAACCTACTATTCGCAGTTGACAGTGAAAAACTGTCTAAATTTGACACAAATTTTTTAAAATCTAAAGAAGGAATCGACGCGATCAGCGCTGGCGAGTTAAAGGGTGAAGAGCGACTTTTTCTTGCTTTACTGAATACGCACTTATTGAATACAACAATGTTTCTTCCGCAAAAGAGCTTAATTAAGGCGGGTGAACAATTCGATGAAGCCTATTTTATTGTGAGTGGTGAGGTGCAAGTTAAGCAGGGTGAAAAGCATTATAAGTTGGGCGCAGGTTCTGTTTTGGGTTTGTCAGAGGGCATGGTCGGTTTGCCGTCCAGATACACTGCAACGACATTAAGTTCTATACAGGTAAAGATTATTCCTTTTCATAAAGTAGACGCGATCATGAATGTGCTACCTCCAGAGGTAAAAGCTATTCTGGTTACGATCATCAAACGCAATTTAGCAGCCTAAAGCGAAGAAGGTGACCTATGAGTAATTTTCAAATAATCAATTTTGGAGATGGCGAATACATTTGCAAAATTGGAGATCAAGCAACACACCTGTATTTTTTGCAGCAAGGCGAAGTTGAGCTACTTAATGGAGCAGACCAGGTCTTTGGAAAAATTCCCCAAGGACAGTCATTTGGTGAGGCTGCCATTTTAAAGGGAGGTGTTCGAGGTGCATCAATTCGAGCAAAAGGAGATGTTGTTTGCAAAATGATCCAGAATGACGAAGCAGTTGAATTGCTTTCCAGTTATTCCCCATTACTTGTTGTGATCATGGAGGGTTTGTTGCTGCAACAAGTGATGAATAATGCAATCAAATATTCATGAAAAGTCATATGCAGGCGTCTCTCTTCAATGAATACCTTTTGGCTGAAAATGACGATTGGAGTATTTGTTTAGAAAACTCATTTGCAGTCCTTCGCAAGTCATGGCAAAGCGAATGGGTTGGCCTGCCTTATTTGTTGGGTCGTTGTGTTGATTTTTTAAATCTATCAGCAACATCTTTGTCATCTGACGCTAGTCAGATGCTTTTGACTGCAAAAGCAATTGCCGAGCGCATTGAATTTCAATGTTCGCAAAGCCCAGTAGAAACTGAACCCAAATATCACAACAGATTGCATACTGCAGATGTGTTAACTTCCTTGAGTACTTTGATATTCATTCAATCTAAAAATCAAGGTGACCTTGATAAAGATTGGATTGCTTGTGCGCTTCTCGCTGCGATCGCTCACGATTTTGAACATCCTGGCAAAGTCAACCAATTCGAATCAGAAATTGAGTCGAATACCATGAGCCAGTTACAGCCGTTTCTTTTAACTCACCAAGTGCCAAGTCATTGGTGTAATGCTTTAGAGCATGCTATCTTAAGATCAGATTTTGCACTGGTTCAAAAAAATCATGAACTAATTAAAGGCAAAAAATTTCAATGTGACCAAGACTGGTTAAATGTCTATCTCAATGAAGCTGATGTCATGGCAAGTGCTACAACTAAATTTGGTCCCGAATTGGGCAACTCACTTGCAGAAGAGTGGAGGATGATCAATTTTTCCGCTCATCAAACCGTTTCAACTTCGATTGGACGAAAAGCTTTTTTAAAACAATTGGTGTTTTCGTCTGATGCATCAAAATATTTACAAATCAATTCAAAGATCGCCTTGGAGTTATCACATTTGGCTTAGTCGAGACTAAGAGCGATTCAATTAGAAATTGCACAATTGGAAAAAAACTATATTTGAATTTCAAGTGGTCTTAAATTGTTGAAATTTAATTTCACAACCATACTACTTCTATACTACTTTGAGTTACCAGAAAGCTGCTAAGTCAATGAATTCATTGAGGAAAATAGTGGTCTAAAGGAGTCTTCACACTGCAGGGGTCGCAAGTTCGAAACTTGCATCGCCCACCAAAAAATTCATAAGCGCTTTCGAGAAATCGTAAGCGTTTTTCTTTATGCAATCATCACCTAGCTCATCTAGCAAAGCACTAACTTGACATTCTCTCTATTGGCCATACAAAATTGATGACTCATCTGTAATTGAATTCATTAAGATTTTCACGATGAACACACGGCGCCACTTTTTAGTCAAATTTTTGTCTGCTACTCCTTTCAGTTTGAGTCTTCAAGCGATGGGACAAATTCCGGCAGCGCGCAGATCAGTGATCGACCAAAATTGGGTTGATCCGAAACGTCAGCGAAACGTTCCTGTGCGCCTAAGATGGCCAGACGAGAATCGATTGACTGGACCTTGGCCAGTTGTCATCTTTTCACATGGGCTTGGCGGTACACGCGAAGGTGGATCGGTTTGGGGCGAAGCTTGGGTGGATGCTGGATTTGTGGTCGTTCACGTGCAACACACGGGAAGTGATTTGAACGCGGTACGCGGCGTCACCAAAACATTTACTGATCAACGTGCACTGCGAACCCTTGCGACGCCTGAGCAATTGATAGCACGCCTGATGGATGTGAGCTTCGTACTCAATGAGATCGAAAAGCGTCATTCAGCCAAACAAGATCTCTGGCATTTCGCCCGGCCTGCGCAAGTGGGTCTTGCTGGCCACTCATTTGGTGCGCATACAACGATGGGTATGGCAGGCCAACGTTATCCAGGTTTTGAGGGAATCTCAGAGCCACGACTTGCCTCGTTCATTGCTTTCTCACCAACTGTACCCATGATGGGCAGTGCTCAACGTGCATTTGAAAGATTGAGTCGTCCATTGCTTTCAATTACTGGAACGCGTGATAGCGACGTAGTTGGCGTAGGGGCGACACCTGAAAAGCGAAAGGCTGTTTTTGCAGCACTGCCATCGGGAGACAAGGCTCACCTTGTTCTAATGGATGCAGATCACATGACGTTTGCTGGTCAGGTCGGAAGTGCTGCCGAAATAGTACCCCGCGAATCGATTACAAGGGAATTGCAGGCAGAACATCATGCGCGTGTAGCAGCCATCACCACCGACTGGTGGCGCGCCACATTGCAGGCCGATTCACAGGCTCGCTCAATCTTAGAAGCGCCAATGAACTTGGGTGTTGGTGATCTTTGGCAGGTCAAAAAATAGCGGAGTAATTTGTACTTGGCTAATCACTGCTTCGAATACTAGACTGTGATTTTGAAATGCTCTAACCCACGTTCGGTCCAATGCACACCATGACGTTCTTCAACCTTGAACCAATGTTCAGCATCTGAATCAGATGGCTCTGATGCAATAGTAGTAATAGAGTGCTGACCTTGTTGACTGGCACGCGTATGGGGCGCGCCGAAGTACATGCTGGGGGACTGATCGTCGCTTGAGTATCTAAAGGCCCAGATGTCTTTACCGTTGGTCAAGGCGCATGAAATCCGCATAGGTTCATCCGCATGGTGCCGATCCATGATTTTTGCGACATCACGCAAAGTTTCTTGAATTGCAGCAATGGGGTCGTGAATCAAACCCTTGCTTAGCGCCACTAAAAACAGGGCTTCACTGTCAGTGGTGCCCTCTCTGTGTGGGTAGTGCACGTGGTCGATGAGGTCTTCTACATCTTTTCGGCAGTCATGCCAGCTGCCAATTTTGCCGTTGTGCATGAAGGCCCAGTTTTGCCAGGTAAATGGATGGCAGTTGCTTCTGTTGACCGCTGTGCCAGTGGTAGCGCGAACATGGGCAAAAAATAATCTCGTTTGTACATGAGCTGCAAGGGAGCGCAGGTTACTGTCGTTCCAGGCTGGCAAGATGTCTTTGAACAGGCCTGGTGCGGTGCGATTGTTGTACCAAGCAACGCCGAAACCATCGCCATTGGTAACCCACGCAGACTGAGTTGCGGCCAAGCTTTGGCTCACAATGGAATGTTCTTGGTGAAAGATCAAGTCTTCAAGGTAAATCTCAGGACCCGCGTAAGCAACCCATCTGCACATGATGACCTCGGCTAAAAATTCAACATATGCCGAAGTCTATGGGAGTTCCGTATAATTTCAATTGCTAAATGCCATTGATTAGATGACTTGTTTGATTTGGCATTAAAACGCGTATATTGAGTATTTGTTCATTTTGAAAGTTCAAATGACTACCAAGCAGCCAGCCGTAATTAGTTCATCTATTTCAAAAGAAGACGCTCAGCACCTTGATTTGCTCCGTGAACACCGCCGCAGACATCGCCAAAGAGAGCAGGATAAAACAAAGAAATCGCTTGACCTTGATGAAATTGCGATTCCCACACTTACTAGAGGTCAAAGACTTGCTGATCGCGTTGCATCAACCATAGGATCTTGGCGATTTATTATTTTTCAAAGTACCGGCATTGTTTTATGGATTGTTGGAAACGCCCTAAGTGGCGCTAACGCTTGGGATCCGTATCCATTTATTTTATTGAATTTGCTTCTTTCATTTCAAGCAGCGTATACGGCGCCTGCCATCATGATGAGTCAAAATCGGCAATCGGAGCTGGATAGGCGACATGCACAAAATGACTATGAAATCAATGTTAAGGCTGAGCTTGAAATTGAGTTGCTTCATAAAAAATTTGATATCTTAAAAGAGCAAGAAATGCTTAGGCTCTCAGATTCTTTTCGAGACTTATCTGCGCAACTTGAAAAACTTTCTAATCAATTGCTTGATAAAAGATAAATTTTTGAAATCGCTGATTGATTAACAAATAAGGAGGACTTGCTTAATTTGACATCAATTCGATCCAAGTGATCAATTTATGTATCAGACGGGAAAGTGGCATTTTTCTAATTCAATGCGACAACTGCTGCGCTTCTTGGTTACGTATTCATGCTTTTAGCTAGATGTGCGCTTTTTTCTAAGTTTGATATTTAGCATTTCAACACATACTGAAAAAGCCATAGCAAAGTAAATATACCCTTTGGGAATGTGATGTTCAAAGCCTTCTGCAATGAGTACAACGCCAACTAATACAAGGAAGCTTAGTGCCAGCATTTTGATGGAAGGGTGATTTGATACAAACTCACCAATTGCGCGAGCAAATAACATCATTAAAGCGACCGAAACGATCACGGCTGCAATCATGATTTCTACTTCATCAACCATTCCAACAGCGGTAATGATCGAGTCAAGGGAGAAAACCAGATCAATCACCAAGATTTGCAAAATAACAGAAGCAAAAGTCACCTTTTTACTAGATGCCTGAGCATGCTCCGCACCTTCAATCGAATCGTGAATTTCAGTGGTGCTTTTCCAAATAAGAAATAGGCCACCCAAAATCAATATGGCATCTCTGCCCGATATGGCGTGTCCTTGCATGGTGAGCATAGGTTCTACCAAGCCCACGATCCACGATAAAACCAAAAGCAACCCAATGCGCATGAACATGGCCATGAACAAGCCAATTTTTCTTGCAAGCTCTCGTTTCTCTATTGGAAGTTTGTCTACTAATATTGAAATAAAAATGATGTTATCGATGCCTAAAACTAACTCTAATGCTGTGAGTGTTGCAAATGCAATCCAGGCTTCTGGAGAAGTAATGAGTTCCATATTAGTGACTTGTTGAATTTAGGTGTGAGTGTCTGAATTATGGATTACAAAAATCGCATTTGCTTGGGTCGGCAAATTGCTCAGATTTAATTTCTTGTTGATTTTCATAGGCGCAAGATTGGCAATTCCAAACTTCTGCCACGGGGAGGCGAGTTTTTTGATTGCAAAAACTGCAGCGTAATCCAGGAATTCGTTTTGTTCGCCAGTAACCTGGTGTACTACAGGCGGGGCAAGTAGAACGTAGTTTTTGAACGAGATCCTTTGCTGCATTCCTAATGATTTCTTGTCTGCTTGGGTTGCAAAATGCTCGAAGATCGTTTTCTACAAAAACTGCCCCATTGAGTGACAGTTCCTTGGCCGCAAGAAATGCATTCAATAGTCTTTGCTCATCACTGATGTTTTTATAGATATTGGGATGGTCTTGATGCTCTGGCCTAAGCACTAAGTGGTGTTCTGGAAACTTTGCCTCAAGTGCAAAGTCCAATAATTCTTTGACACTTTTGACCTCACGCTGAATGCTTTGCGCAGGTCCGTTGGCTATGCCGGTGACTTCGATGCCCAGTTCATCATCCACCCACAACAAAATTTCCGTGTTCCATGTGAAGAAGCCTGCAAAAGGGTCTGGGCCAAAGGAGCCTTCACTGGCAATGCCAATATTCACACCCGTCAATTCCATGCCAATTCTTGCTTTGCGCCTGGCAGCTTCAAGTTGTGAGCCTGCTCGGTCTACATCGCGTGTGAATGTTCCAAGTTGGTCAGTATCGAATGCATCTGTGTGAAGCAAGCTGCAACCTAAGTCCGACTCAAATGCATCTTTTAACAAGTCTTGCTTGCCATGCTTGGTGAGTAACACCACTTGGCGGCCCTCATAGGATAAATGTTGATGCTTCACCATGACAGTTTCAAAGCAAGACGGATTGGGCAATGCTGGCATAAGCTGGTATGCCAAACAAAATGTTCAGTGGAAACGTAATGCCTAAACTTAGCCCAAAGTAAAGTGAAGGATTGGCCTCCGGCAATGCAAACCTGAGAACCGCTGGCACCGCAATGTAGGATGCGCTAGCAGCAAGCACCATCAGCAAAGCGCCGTCGCCTGCAGGTAGATTTAAAATAAATGCTAGACCTAATGCCATACTGGCATGAAGGATGGGGCCAATGATTGCGTAGGCAATCAGTGCAGGCGACTTACCTTTTACCTGAGGCAAGTTACGCGCCGCCATCAATCCCATGTCAAGCAGAAAGAATGCAAGCATGCCCTTGAAAAGATCGCCCGAAAAAGGCTCCATCGCTGCTTTGCCCTCGTCACCCGTCATCATGCCAACCAACATGGCGCCCAGCAGAAGCAATTGAGCACCATCCGTGAATGACTCATGCAGAATCTTACCGATAGAGACGCTTTGCTGATTGGGAGGTCCACTTAAACCAGCAACACCTGAGCCCAGACTCACAATAGGGGGCGTTTGTTTTTGCCGCAAAGTATTTGCCAAGACCACGGCCAAGATGATGGCCGGTGACTCCATCAGCGCCATGGCTGCGGCCATGTGCCCGCCGTAGTCGATGTTTTGGTTTTCCAGGTATTGCACAGCCGTCACAAAGGTCACAGCACTCACAGAGCCATAAGTGGCAGCAACCGCCGCCGCGTCAAAGCCTGCAACAAAACGCCTTAGGAACCAGTACCCCATTAAAGGGATGGAGATGGCAAGCACCATGGCCGCTGCCAAGCTGATGCCCACATTGGCTGTGAGTCCTGAGTGTGAAAGTGCAAAGCCACCCTTAAGTCCCAGTGCCATGAGCAAGTAGAGCGATAAAAATCTAGAAATGGCGGGTGGAATTTCCAGGTTGGATTTGATGGCACCTGCTAGAACGCCCAAGAGGAAAAAGAGAATTGCGGGATCAAGTAAGTTTTGCATTTGTATTTTTCTAATTGATCTATCTTAGAAAATTAAGTGCATCTTGTAAAATCGATTCTTATACACTTATGTATAGATAAAAACCTATGAATATTACATTTCGCCAATTGCGCTTGTTTCTTGCCTTGGCAGAGACGGGCAGCGTCAGCGGTGCTGCCAAATTGATGCATGTGACGCAGCCTACTGCTTCAATGCAGCTCAAAGACATGACTGAATCAGTGGGCCTGCCGCTTTATGAAGTTGTGAGTAAAAAAATATACCTCACGGACATGGGCAAAGAGTTGGCAACAACTGCGCGTGCTATTGCTCAGAGTTGGGATTCGTTTGAACAAAATGCAGACGCTGTCAAGGGACTTTCGCGAGGTAAATTAAAGGTAGCTGTAGTGAGTACAGCCAAGTACTTTATGCCACGCTTTGTGGGCAGCTTCTGTCAGAAGTATCCTGACATTGATGTATCACTTGAAATCTTAAATCGTGATGGGGTTGTGCAACGCTTGCGCGATAACATGGATGACATCTACATCATGTCTAAGCCTCCCAGTGACTTGGATTTATCTGATGAAGAATTTATGCCCAATCCGATTGTGGTGATTGCTTCGATATCAAATCCATTAGCAAAACGAATTGCGGTTCCACTTCACGAGCTATCCAAGAGTCGATTCATTCTGAGAGAAAAAGGCTCTGGAACACGAATGGTCGGAGATCAATTTTTTAGCAAGAAAAAATTTAGACCTGACATTCGTCTTGAGTTGGGAAGTAATGAGGCATTGAAGGAATCAGTGGCTGGTGGGCTAGGGCTAGGTTTAGTCTCTAGTCATGCACTCCATGGGCATATCAAGGAGCATGGCGTTCATATCGTTAACGTTGAAGGTTTTCCTCTGCCTTCAGCTTGGCATATCGTTCATCCTGCAAGTAAGAAACTTTCTCCACTGGCCTTGGCTTTTAAGCAACATCTGCTTAAGGAAATTAGCCGACGAAAAAGCTAATGACTTTATCGAGTTAACCTCTGCGCAAAGACAAACACGTGGTCCTTGGTACGAGAAATAAACAGAAGGGATATTATTTTTTTTCTGGCCTTGTGCAGAAAATAACTGCTGGAATAGAAATGAAGAATGGGTAAAAGGCACCAAGGACAAACCATTCTCCCCAAGAGTCCTCATGTTTTTTTGCATACCAACCACAATAGCAAGCTGATAAGACTGCCGATGAGATCCAAAATAAGGTCGAATTGATGATTGCGTTTATGGTGCTTAAAAACATGAGTTTCTCCGGTTGTGGTAATTATTTTCAGAGTTGACCTTTCGGTACTTATCAATATATTCACTAATCACAGCAAAGCTATACGTATTTGTACATCTATTTGCTTTGGCATTGCCTTAATCGCGCTCGGTCTATCAACATGCTCAACAAGCGAAGTCTCGAAAACTTATAAGAAATACAATAAGCTGGTGAAAGCAAAAAAAAACTTAGCCCCTGACCCAAAATTTAATTGGTGGGTCCTTTATTTCTTCACATTCTTTTATGTGGCTGTTGAGTTTGGCTTCAATTACCAAATGCTAGACCTTACGGTTGATTTTGCATCTGAGGATATTTTGTTGGGATTGGAGTTTTGGGGCAGGGTGATTTCGGGAGTTGGTTTAAGTCTTGTTTTGTATCGCTTAAGTTCTGGAATGAACATTTTCAATAGCTTTCGCTATGTTTTATGTTTGATCGTGGGCATTTCTTTGATGTGGAATTTGCAAAAAATGCTCACCGATTACTTGGTAGAGCAAGCAAATTTAGAGGACAAAAAAATCTCCTTGCTGCTTGCTGTACTTGGTTCTAAAGCAGCCGACGGTTCCTTTGCAACACTAAGTGGTAATCCAATTGTGAGTCAACCACTGCTAGAGCAAGATCGAAAAATTACTGCTTCCTTATTCTCTGCCATTGCACTGTATGCCCCTAATCGCAAAGAACAAATTGCAGCTTGGAATGGCTCTAGTCCTGAGCAGATTCAACTACTATTAGCCACCGATTACACTGATGCGCAACTCGCCAATGCCTACCGTAATTTAATAATCCCACCCTTAACCCTTGGTATTTCCATTTTTTTTGCTTTACTAAATCTTGCGCAGTGGGCTGGCATGACACTAAGTATTTTGGAAAAACGCTGGGAGATTTCCCCATCCATAATTCGCGTGTTCACGACACTAATCTTCATCGCACTCTTGCTGTTTAGTTCGTTGGCAGCAAGCCCCTTTGCTGACTCTCGTGCCTATCAAGAGGAGTTAAAAAAACCTCTATATGAAAATGATTATTTCTTGGGAATTCTTACTACCATCTCAGCTCATGCGGTCCCCAATTGGTATTTCTTATCCAAGGCTTGCAACCAGTATGTATTGGGAGGGGTGCAATTAAAGCGGCCATATTGATAATTATTCTGCGTCTAGTAAAAGCACAAATTAGATGACGGTCAAATACTCCCTAAAAGTACAAATATTTGAAAATTATTAGTACCTAAGAATTTGATTTTTATTGCGCTTCAAAATAGGTTTGCCGATAGCTAGCTTATTCATAGTGAGTCCACATTCTTAAGATGCGGACTGTTTTTTCTTTACGAAAGATTTCATAAACCAAGCGATGTTGAATATTAATTCTGCGTGAGTAAGTCCCCTTTAGGTCACCAACTAACTTCTCATAAGGCGGTGGATTTTGGAGAGGGTCTACTTCTAAAATATCCAGTAATGTCTGTGCTTTATCTTTAAGG
>Ga0214921_10009251_pt1 | contig 12511 bp, 14 predicted proteins | sample LL1505_MetaG_FD_177992 | JGI IMG/M metagenome (GOLD analysis project Ga0214921, IMG submission 177992) | Freshwater microbial communities from Lake Lanier, Atlanta, Georgia, United States - LL-1505 | ecosystem: Environmental > Aquatic > Freshwater > Lake | place: USA: Georgia | collected... | reverse complement strand
TGTGGGTCAATCTGGTTGATCATGAGAGGGATGTTAGCCACTCCACGAGCAAACGCACGCCGAATCCGGTTCCGCCTTTAGGGTTTTCTCCAGAATCGCTCTCACTACGAGCGGTACCTGCAATATCAAGGTGCACCCACTGACGATCTCCAACAAATTGTTCAAGAAATAGCGCTGCTGTCACTGAACCAGCGCCATAGTGACCTTTATCCGCTGTGTGGTTGAGATCTGCGATGTCACTCTCTAAGCCATCTGTGTAATCGTCAATGAGTGGCATGTGCCAGACGCGATCGCCTGTGCGCTCTCCAATTTCATAGATCGTGCGAGCTAGTTGAGTGTTTCGTGTATACATCGCGGCATATTGACGGCCGAGTCCGAGTGTTGCAGCAACTGTGAGAGTTGCGATGTCAACCACATAATCTGGGTCAAGATTTAAATCCGCGAAAGCTAATCCATCGGCGAGAACTAAACGGCCTTCAGCATCGGTGTTAATCACTTCGACAGTCTTTCCGCCATAATGTTTAATCACATCACTTGGACGTTGAGACGTCCCAGAAAGTGCATTCTCGGCACACATCATCAAGACGCTTACCTTCACTTGTGCGCCTAGTTGAGAAAGTGCGCTAATTGTTGCCAGAGCTGCTGCAGCTCCTGCCATGTCGCTCTTCATCGCCATCATGGTGTCATAAGGACGCTTCAGTGAAATTCCACCGGTGTCAAAGGTAATTCCCTTTCCTACAAGAACTACATGAGGAAGGCGCGAATTTTTCTTTCCACCTTTAGGAATGTATGTCAGGTGAATAAATCGTGGTCCAGGGTTTGGAGAAGAATTGCCAACCGCTCTGAGACCGCCGAACTCTTTGAGCGCTGTTCCGCTAAGAACGTTTATGTCGAGACCGAATTCTGATGCGATTGCTCGCGCTTGGTTGGCCATCCATAGCGGAGTTTTTATATTCGCTGGGGTATGAATGAGATCACGAGCACGACAAACTGCAGTGGAGATTGCTGCTGCATATTTAATAGGTTCTGCATCAGCAGTAACGACTTCGATCTCTGATGGTGCCGGCTTGGCTTCAGTCTTTTGATTCCAGGTGTACTCACCTAATATTGCTGAGATAGCAAAGGCGATAATTTCATCGCGCTTTGTTGGGGCGATAGTTGCAAAGTGCTTTCCTGCACCGCGAACTTTGCGCCCAAGTACTGCACCAGCAGTTCTAAATGAGGCAAGAGATTGATCGCCAAGACCCAAAAGAATAATTTTCTCGACCGGACTATCTGCAGCACTTACTGGGATTTCATTGAGCTCCCCAGCTTTCCCGGTTGGATTGAAGAAAGAGAGCTCGTCACGAAGCTCAATAACGAAAAGCTTTTCGATTTTCTTAACGAGCGCAGGATGGGCATTGAAAATTATCTCGCTCTCACCATTGTCACTTGCGGGAAGAGCGATATAACTAATAACGATGACATCTGCAGTGCTGACAGAATCCAGATCTGGATTGAGCGCGCTAATAACCATTGGAACCCGTGGCCGTGTCCTGGTAAAAATTACTTCTTGATGAGAGCGACAGCTGCTTCGAGAGCGGCGCTGAGATTATTTGCCTCTGTCGGGTTAAGTTCGACAACGAGGCGGCCTCCACCTTCAAGTGGGATTCGCATCACGAGCGAACGTGCCTCTTTCGTTACTTCCATTGGACCATCACCAGTGCGAGGTTTCATAGCTGCCATGATGAGACTCCTTTGAAGCGTGGACTTTCCGCGAGATGCTTAGAAAGTAAGGGCGTAAGTATCTCGCACTCTGGGCCGATACATGAAATCGAATGAGGGCTACAGGCCTAATTGCGCAGTCAGGCGCGCCTTTCCTGAGGCAATCACGGCTTCCACTGACTTTTCAGGCACGTGTAGCAGGGTTGCAATTTGACTAGCGGTCATGCCACGCAAATAAGACAAGGTCAAAATAATGCGCTCTTCCTCCGGAAGTGCTTCGAGCACTTCGGCCAAAGTTTTCGGCGCTGCCATAGGACGAGGTTACCCGTTCCCAATATCACCTGGATGGCTTATGGCCGTCGGAGAGTGGCTAATTCTTAAAGGTTTTTACATTTACGAGCAAAACGAGCGAGTGAGATCCGAACTCCTAGCCAGATAAATGGCGCACCTAAGATAAAGAGTACGCGGTGAATATCAATCGACTCGCTCCAATAAAAGATAGATGAATGAGGGCTAGTGGATTCAAGTTGGAATGTTCCCGTGCCCTTTAAAATTTTTCCGGTATGGATTACATCGCATCGATGCGGCGGCTCCCACAACGTTACTGTCATGGTGTCGAGGAGACCGAGAAATGAAAAGGCTGGATAGATTCTGTGGGAAGGTCCAGTGAATGCGGCAATCGAAGTCCCAACGCCTTCAGAGATTTCAGATGTAACCCAGACTCGCGTGGCAACCATCCACTCACCTTGACTGCTCCAATCGGCAATCTTTGCCCATACCTTCTCAATCGGTGCATCGCAGTGAACTTGTATTGCGAGTGTGTTCTTTGAATTGCTAGCCATGAAATTAAGGATAAGCGATATTGTGTGCACATGTCGTCTCAATCAACAGCCGCCCACGGCCACGGAATTGCCACACTCTCAGGTTCCACAGTGCTCGATGTTTGGTTTCCATCGCCAGCTCTCGGGGCACTCGTTGGAAATCCATCGCAGTCACTGCTTAATGCAGTTGGTAGTGATGATCTCAGAAAAGTTAGACGTGAAGTGGTTTCGCGCGAAATTGATATCACGCAGCCACCACAAGATGCGATAGATGCATACCTCCGCCTTCACCTTCTCTCACACAGATTAGTAAGACCCCACGGACTTTCATTAGATGGAATCTTCGGTCTACTCACTAATGTTGTATGGACATCTGCTGGACCATGCGCAATCGAAAATTTTGAGGAAGTACGTGCCGACTTACGTGCCCGTGATGGCCATGTAACCATCTTCAGCATCGATAAATTTCCACGAATGGTCGATTACGTTATTCCATCAGGTGTGCGAATTGCAGATGCGGATCGTGTCCGCCTGGGAGCGCACCTTGCATCAGGCACCACAGTGATGCATGAAGGTTTTGTTAACTTCAATGCCGGAACTCTCGGAACCTCAATGGTTGAAGGTCGAATTTCTTCTGGAGTTGTTGTCGATGATGGAAGTGATGTTGGTGGTGGTGCATCGATTATGGGAACTCTTAGCGGTGGCGGAAAGCAAGTTATTTCTATCGGTAAGAAATGTCTCTTAGGCGCAAATTCAGGACTTGGAATTTCTCTCGGAGATAATTGCGTGATCGAGGCAGGTACATACATCACTGCAGCAGCCAAGGTGCGATTGCCCGATGGTGAAGTTGTAAAAGCCGGAACTCTCAGTGGTGCATCGAATTTACTGTTTAGACGAAACTCACTCGATGGTTGCTTAGAAGTTGTCGTCCGTGAAGGCTCATGGGGCGGACTTAATTCAGTTCTGCACGCTAACTAAGTTAAACCACGGTGAAGGTATCTTCGCTCTGCTTCTAAATGTATCTCCCCGAAGTCTCTTAGTGACTCCAGTAGAAGATGTTGCTGCAATGTATGTCACTGCGCCTGCCTCGTTGCGCGAAATAATTTCAAGTGCAACCACGTTTGGTAAGAGAAAAGCCTTAGCAACAAGCTCCTGAGTTGATGATGCTTTCCATGAAGCAAAACGAGGATTGAGTTTGATATCTGCACTTGCAGTATCGGCAACTGATTGCGTAAACGGTGTTGCTTCTCCCCAGGCATCTAATGTCGTCTGCGTTGCTCCACCGGAAGATGAGAAGAAATAGGTCTGCGCAGGTTTGCCATTACTAAGTACAACAAGGCTTGTTGTCGTATCAACTATGGTGCGTGATACAGCCTCCTTCCACAATTGCCCATACTTTGCTTCACTTTCCTTGGAATATCCAACAAAATTTTGATCAGTAATATGCGAGTAGACCTGACAATCACAACTTGGCCGCACAACACTTAATTTAGAGAGAGCATAACTACGCGAAGCTATAGCTTGAGCTTCTAGCATCGCAGCAGGCCAGCTCGAAGAAACTTCGCTTATTCCCCATAAATATTCATCTCGAAGTGCCAGAGTATTTGTCACTTCCATTGCACCTTTAACTATTTTTAGCGTGATGTATCCGTACTTGTACTTTGTGGACAGGGAACCTTGGGTCATAGTGATGATGGGGTTCTCCCCCACCCAACGCAACGTGAGCGCCTTCTGCTTAGCGAGAGATGAAACCGTAAAGGTTGCCTTCTTTTTCGAAGCAAAAGAAGAAATAGGCACTGATTGTGTTGAATTTCCAATATCACCCTCGAAAACATCGATGCGTGCACCTGGAGTGTGGGTTGTAAATGAAATTGATTTTACTAAATGGGCAATATTTACTCGGATTGTGTGTGTATCTACATAAGGTCCAACCTGAACATCTTTATAGTAATAATTGAGTATCGCCGTTGCGCTCTCTCCAGCCAATGCTCGCGATCTTGCGCCAATCTGGCTCATGCCAACGCCATGACCGTAACCACTACCGGTGAATTCAAAAGTAGGTGGAATCTCAGTCGCTCGCGCTGGGGCTGCGCTGGTAAAGACTGCAGCGATTAATAGAGCTAGAAAACTCTTAGACATCCTCATCAGAAGATGCGCTCTTTCGTACTTGCATATGTTCGCGATACGCGGAAATTACTTCTGCAGGATTTCCACGAGCCATCATCTTCCCTTTATCCAGCCAGATGACTTCATTGCAAATATCTTCAATAGTTGCCAAGGCATGACTCACTAAAATCAACGCCCGATCTTCGGTGCGTAATTCCTTGATACGGTTCAGGCTCTTCTCTTTAAAGCGCGCATCCCCCGTACTCAGGGCCTCATCAATAATCAAAATATCTGGCTTAACCGTTGCAGCTACGGAAAATGCCAATCGTGCATACATTCCGGAGGAATAGGTACGCATCGGCGAATCGATAGCTTCACCTAGCTCTGAAAATTCAGCAATCTCTTCGAATTGATTATCAATCTCCGCCCGAGTCATGCCGGCAGCAAGTCCACCAAGATAAACATTTTCACGACCTGTTAGGGAGGCATTAAATCCAACTCCCAGAGCAAGTAGCGTGCTTACAGATCCATGAACTTCAATTCGACCTTGTGATGGTGGAATGATCCCTGAGATCACACGCATCAGAGATGATTTACCGGCACCATTTGAGCCGATAATTCCTAACACGGTTCCGTAATGCACATCAATACTCACATCATTGAGTGCATGGACGGTACGAGAAAATTTTCCACTTCTACCAAGACGTTTTACTCGTGCTTTGAGCGTAGGTTTCTTATCGACGGAAGTTGTATAAGTCAGTCCAACCGACTGCACCGAGACGGCGATACTGTGATGAGGATGAGAGCTAGAGACGGACAGCGAAATCACGCTCCCTCGTCAAGAAGAAGTAGGTGCCAAAAATAAAAATCAACGTTGCCCAAGCCAAACTAATGAGAAGCGAGCTAGCGGCTGGTGCTTGTGCATAAACCATTACCTGGGACCATGCATCCAAAAGATGGAAAATTGGATTTGCAATCTCAATTGTGCGCATCTTCTCTGAAAGCGCTGAAGCTTCATAGAGAATTGGCGAAAGATAGATAAGACTTCGCGTGATGTAAGGGAGAAGGCTTGCGATATCTCTGAAGTACACATTGGTACATGAGATCGCAATCGCCATTCCAAGTCCCATAAAGATGCCAAGGAGAAAAATTGGTAGGGCCCAAAGCATCTGCCAAGAATATGGCGCTCCAACTATCGTACGAATTGCAAAGAAGACTAAAAGTGTGGGAACAAATTTGAAAATAGCAATAATGGATGCAGATATTGGAAGCATGATTCGAGGGAAGGCGGTATTCATAATCAAGCGTTGCCCCGAGGTAATCGACTTGACTCCACCGGTCAAACTATTTGCAATGAGATAAAAGAAAAAGAGGCTTGAAGTGAGATGCACATATCTCGTTGCATCTCCGTCACCGCCGATAATGTAGATCAAGAGAAAATAGACACCAGAAAGTAAAAGCGGATTAAGTACTAACCAGAGTTGGCCGAATACGGACCCATAGTTCTGCTCGCGTAATTCCGAACGTGAGAACTCAGCGATGAAGTGACGGCGAGACCATAGCGAACGCAGGTATTGGCCCAATGGGGGCAACCCAGCGCGAAATGGCTCATAAACAGTCACAGGGGTACTCATATGACTAAAGGTTACCGTAGAGAGTCTGGAACTAGCTTTCGTGGCGAGGTAAGGAAGCCAAGTCCCCACGAAAAATGCATCGTTGGAAGAATAAAGACGAGAAGCGGATAGTGAGCCAGATTCTTGGAGATAAAGAGTGGGGTGATTGCAATAAATGTGATGTAGGTAGCAGCCGGTAGAAAGAGAGATTGATCAATAATGCTGCCAGCAAAAAGTGAGAGCACAGTTCCAAGCAAGGCAAGTGGAGGTGCTAGATATCTATAATTTATCGTTTCAGGATACTTGCGAGCAATCACTCGACGCCATCTTCCGTATTCATAGTATTGCTTTGCTAATTTTCTAAAGTTAGATCGTGGTCGATAGGTTACGTGCAGTCTGGGATCAAAGAAAATTTTCCCACCATTTTCACGGAGTCTGTAGTTAAGCTCCCAATCCTGAGCACGGACAAACCGCTCATCAAAACCGCCTGCATCAATAACTGCCTGGCGAATAAATGCCCCAAGATAAACAGTGTCTACATAACCTGCATTGCCACCGGTGTGAAATCTAGAACCGCCAACTCCAAAAGGACTCCGCATTGCCGCAGCTACTGCAGTTTCAAAGAATGTGACTCCTTCGGCGCCCATGATGCCACCAACGTTGACGGCACCAGAGTCTCTAAGAATCTCAACAACTAGTTGTAGATAGTTATTGGGAATCTCTGCATGAGCATCAACGCGCACTACTACTTCCTGTGTTGATGCTCGAAGAGCGATATTGAGACCTGCTGCGGTTCGGCCAGAGGGATTTTCGACAAGAATTACTCTTGAATCTTGCGCTGCAAGTGAGTGCGCAATCTCATTGGTGGAATCTTGTGAGGGGCCGAGCGCCAAGATGACTTCAAATTTTCCCTGATAACTCTGAGAAAGAATCGCACGTATCGAATCTTCTAAGTGCGCCTGCTCATTAAGCACAGGCAAAATCACACTAATGCCTGGTGAGACAGGTAACGAGGAGTTCGGCGATGTCATAACACCTCTACGCTATCGTCCAAGTAGTCTTACGCCGTGAAATCAACACGAGCCCTACGGATAATTACCTCACTCTCCGTTGCCATCGTGCTCGTTTCCTCCGTATCTTCCTTTGGACTCGGACAAGTCAGCAGTTCGATTGCCCGCATCGATGTCTTTAATTCACTCAACGATCGACCTGAGAAGACCTCTAAAGCCGAGAACTACCTCCTTGTTGGATCCGATACTCGGGAAGGTCTGACAAAAGAGCAGATGCGTGCACTTCGTGTTGGCTCAACTGCAACTGCCGCTGGTGGTCGTTCAGACACGATGCTCTTAATTCACCTAAGTAAGTCACGAGATCGCGCCTACATCATCTCGCTTCCGCGCGATAGCTTGGTAACAATTCCTGAACATGTGAGTAGCAGCGATAAGAAAACTATCGTTTCGGCGCGTAAAGGAAAATTGAATTCTGCATTTTCATTTGGTGGTGCACCACTTCTCATTGAAACCATCGAACTCGCCACCTCTATCAAGATTGATCATTATGTTGAAGTGAGCTTTGCTGGATTTGCGGGAATTGTTGATGCACTCGGCGGCATAGAGGTTTGTACCAAAGTTAATATCGATGACCCAAAGAGCCACCTAGTCTTAAGTGCGGGTGTTCATACGCTCGATGGCATTGAAGCGCTCAAGTATGTTCGAACTCGAGATTTTGATGGACGTGGTGATATCGGACGCATGCAGAGGCAGCAGCAGTTTATAAGTGCTGTCATGCGAAAGGCTACTAGCAGCGGAACAATATTGAATCCATTTAAGTTAAAAAATTTCATCAATGCTTCTCTAGCAAGTGTTAAGTTGGATGCAGGTCTTGCACCGAATGACTTATTAACGTTAGCGAAGCAGTTGAAAAACCTATCTTCAGGAAATGTCCGCACTCTTACGGTTCCGCTTTCGAATGCAAATGGGCGAGCTGAAGGACTAGGCTCGGTTGTAATTTGGGATGAAGTCCTGGGTGCGGATTTATGGACGCGCATAAGAGATGATCTCCCTCTCGTTGATGAAGTCACCCCAACTCCCTCAGCATCTGCAAGCACATCAGCAAAACCCACCCCGGTTATCGTCGATAAATTTAAGACTCGCACCGCAGATGAAAATCCATGCGGGGAGATTAAATAGTTCGTGCCTTAGACTCGCACCCATGACGCTAAAGCTCTCAGTAATTGGTTGTGGCTATCTTGGGGCTACTCACGCAGCATGCATGTCCTCTCTTGGATTTGAAGTTATTGGAATTGATACAGATCAATCCAAAGTAGATTTATTGCAGAGTGGTCGCCTTCCATTCTATGAACCAGGCCTCGACACACTTCTCGCATCTGAGATGAAGACAGGGCGCCTTTCGTTTACGACTGACTTCTCTGCTGCAGCAGATGCCGACGTCCACTTCATCTGTGTAGGTACTCCACAGAGCAAAGATGGATTGGCAGCAGACCTGACATATGTGAAATCTTCTGTGGCTGCTATTGCGCCATTCTTAAAGGATGGATCACTCGTCGTTGGAAAATCTACAGTTCCGGTTGGAACAGCACAGATGCTACGCGAACAGCTTGCAAAGGATGCACCTCGCGCTGACTTAGCGTGGAATCCCGAATTCTTACGTGAAGGATTTGCTGTCGAAGATACCTTGACTCCAAATCGTTTGGTAGTTGGAGTTGCAAATGATCGCGCAGAAGAAATCCTTAAAGAGGTCTATCAACCAGTCATTGCTCTTGGTACACCTTGGATTCGAGCAGATTTACCTACAGCAGAACTTGTTAAGGTCGCCGCTAACTCGTTTCTTGCGACAAAGATTTCTTTTATCAATGCAATGGCAGAAGTATGCGAGGCTGCAGGAGGCGACGTGACCGTTCTTGCCACTGCAATCGGTTACGACCCACGAATCGGAAATCGTTTCTTACAAGCTGGTATTGGTTTTGGTGGAGGTTGTCTGCCTAAAGACATCCGAGCATTTATGGCGCGTGCGCAAGAACTCGGTGCAGACCAAGCACTTGAATTCTTGCGAGAAATCGATGCAATTAACTTGCGAGCCCGTCAACGCGTAATTGATGTTGTGCGAGCAGATCTATCTGAAGATTTGACGCAATATAAAATCGCAGTGCTCGGAGCAACTTTTAAACCCGATAGCGATGATGTGCGTGACTCCCCCGCTCTCGATATTGCCGCTCAGTTACAAGCTGCAGGCGCTGAAGTTGTTGTCCATGATCCTAAGGGCATCGAACCTGCACGCAAGCGTTTTCCAAATCTTGACTATGAAGAACGTGTTATTGATGCAGTCAAGGATGCTGATGCAATTTTACACTTGACTGAGTGGAAGGAATATCGCGAGTTAGATCCATCTCTTATCGGGCAACTCGTGAAGTCAAAATTCCTGATTGATGGACGCAACATGCTCGATCGCGACAAGTGGCGTAAAGCTGGTTGGCGCGTGCATGCACTGGGCCGTTCAGATTAATTAAATCTAGAACCCGGTCTTCTTCTTTGTAGTGAGGTTGGCACCCTTCGCCTTTGCCTCTGCATTGATCTCTTTTAGCCCTTGCTCAACTTTGGAAGCGATTGCGCTATCCGAAATACCTAAAATTCTCGCTGCCAGTAGTGCTGCGTTCTTAGCGTTTCCAATCCCAACGGTTGCAACTGGGATTCCTGCTGGCATTTGCACGATAGAAAGAAGAGAGTCCATTCCATCTAAGTTCTTGAGTGGCACTGGTACGCCAATGACGGGAAGTGAAGTGAGGGAGGCAACCATCCCAGGCAAATGTGCTGCTCCACCGGCACCAGCAATAATTACCTTGAACCCTGCGGATGCAGCTCCTTGGGCAAATGCGAACATTTCTTTGGGCATGCGATGAGCGCTCACAACATCTGCGGTGTACGTAATTCCAAGTGAATCCAAAATTGTGGCAGCTTCACTCATTACAGGCCAATCAGAATCTGATCCCATGATGATTGCAACATCACTCATCGATCACTCCACTCATGTAGTCGCGGGCATGCGAAATTAACTCTTCTAAGTGTAGAAGATCTTCGCCGACCGCGTTGACATGTCCTATCTTTCGACCTGGACGTACTTCTTTCATATATTGATGAACTTTAAGTTCTGGATTACGAGCCATGAGGTGCAGATATGGTCGATACATATCATCCTTCTCGCCACCCAAAACATTGCCCATCACAGCAAAAGATCCTGTCATGGTTGGATCTCCTAAAGGGAGATCAAGAATGGCACGTAAGTGTTGTTCAAATTGACTTGTCACCGAACCTTCAATAGTCCAGTGACCGGAGTTATGGGGTCTCATAGCGAGTTCATTGATAAATAGTTGATCACCTTTGACAAACATTTCCACGGCCATGACACCGATAAGGCCTACTCGCTCTGCGATCGTCAAAGCTAGCGCAGATGCTTTTTCAGAAATATCGGAGGAAATATGTGGCGCTGGGGTAACTGTGCGAGTGCAAATACCATTTTCTTGAATCGTCTCTGTCGGTGTCCATGTGCTCGCCTGGCCATGCGGTGACCGTGCAACCATCACAGCGATTTCGCAATCAAATTCAATGAGTTCTTCGATCAACAACTTTGGATTAATGGCAATTACTTCATCGAGCATATCGAGGTTAAGAATCTTCCAGACCCCTCGACCGTCGTAACCTCCTGAAATAGCTTTCGCAATTACAGGAAATGAGGAAATTTGTTCCTCATCGTTTATCAGTTGCCACTTAGGTGATGGGAGATCGCCGAGAACTTTGCGCATCTCCGCCTTATTTTGAGAATAGATAAATGCAGATGAAGGTGGATACACGCGAATCCCTTCGGCTTCCAAGCCTTTAATGACAGAGAGTGGAATTAATTCGTGTTCAAAGGTGATGACATCGCATTCTCGTGCAAAATTCAGCACCTCTTTGAGATCTCGAAAATCTCCAACCACATGCTCGCAAATTTGTGCCGCGCTATCATTTTTGTCTTGCGCGAAGAGTTTAAGAGTTACTCCAAGGGCGATTGCTGGGGCTACCGACATGCGGGCTAATTGACCAGCGCCGATCATTCCAACTACCGGGAATGGGTTTCTCACTGGATTATCGTAGATGAATCACATCACCGACTGTAACGATCTGCCCATCTGATAGGTGAAGTCGACCTTGTTCGTCGAAGGAGACAGCCTGAGATTGGATTGAGGTGCCCCCTGCTTCAAGAATTGAGACTTCGCGCCCACGTGTTGCAGATAAAAGGGAGTACTTCTCGAGAAAGCTTTCACCTTGATCCCATTCGGTGAAATGCTTCTCAAAAGCATTAAGGAGCAGCGGTAACAAGAAGTTTCTATCAAGTTTCGTAACACCATTCAGTGCAAGTGAAGTGGCATTCTCAACAGGAAGTTCCACTTGAGTTGTCGAAACATTTATCCCGATACCCACTACTACCCCACCACCAACAGCAGTAGAAATTATTCCTCCTACCTTCTTCTCATTAATCAGTAAGTCATTTGGCCATTTAATTGTGATACGTGCACTAATTTTTCTCAATGTTTCGGCGATAGAAAATCCGGCAAGCAGAGGTATGAAACTCCAATCATCACGAGAACGCTGTGGTTCCAGAAAAACTGAGAAAAGAAGTGCAGTAGAAGGTGTTGCAAGAAAAGATCTGTCTAGCCGTCCGCGTCCAGCACTTTGATAATTAGCAATAATCACATCGCCACTTCTGCCATGTCCTGAAGTAATTTTATTTGCGAGATCGTCCTGAGTGGAGGCCGTGAGATCAACCACGCTTACTCGCCAGTACCGCGACAAAGCGGCGTCGATTCGGCTTTGATCTAGTGGCGCTCTTGGCGCTTCTATACCCATGACTAGTACCGTATACACATGAGCCCAGATCTGCACACTACTGCGGGAAAAATCGAAGATCTCCGCGAAAAAATTGATGAAGCCATCCATGCCGGTTCAGCCCGAGCTGTCGAAAAACAGCATGCTAAGGGTAAGCACACCGCCCGTGAGCGCATTGAAATGCTCGTAGATTCAGATTCATTTACTGAAATCGATGAGTTTGCACGCCATCGTTCAAATCAGTTTGGAATGGAAAACTCACGTCCATATGGGGACGGTGTTGTCATTGGAACCGCAACAGTGGATGGTCGACCAATTGCACTCTACTCCCAGGATTTCACAGTCTTTGGTGGAAGTCTTGGCGAAGTACACGCGGAGAAAATAGTTA
>Ga0214921_10009249_pt1 | contig 12512 bp, 15 predicted proteins | sample LL1505_MetaG_FD_177992 | JGI IMG/M metagenome (GOLD analysis project Ga0214921, IMG submission 177992) | Freshwater microbial communities from Lake Lanier, Atlanta, Georgia, United States - LL-1505 | ecosystem: Environmental > Aquatic > Freshwater > Lake | place: USA: Georgia | collected... | reverse complement strand
AACTATCAAGTACGCTTAAGGCACCGATTGTAAATGCGCCAGTTTTACCTGTGCCAGATTGTGATTGAGCTAGAATATCATTATTCTTGCTCATAGGCACAATTGCCACTTGTTGAATCTTTGACGGGGTCTCAAATCCATACGAGTAAATACCTCGAATGATTTCATCAGAAAGACCCATTTCATCGAATGATTCATAGATCTTCGGATCAGCTTGGACGGTATCGGAATTTTCAGTCATCTATGAATATAGAGTATACCAAATCTTTATGCTGATTATTAGTTGTTGGAATTCAATCAAATTTTAGGACAATTATACAAAAATTTGATTGCTTAAAATAATCCAATATCATTAGAGTTATAATATGGATGCTGATGAAATCATTGACGTTGCCGCTGATTATGAAGAAGAGGAGTGGGATGAAGAATATAATGAAGCTGAAGCTGAAGTAGAAGAAGGTGCTCCCGAAGTAAAACCAGAACTCAAGCGTCTATATCAGCAACATCCAGAATGTAATTTGGATTATATTGAGCAAGTTATTCCCAAGATTCCTCTACAATATGTACCTCCAGGTGGAGATAAGACTGATTCTAATCACCGGACTTATCCATTCTTAACAAACTTTGAAAAGACAAAAATTATTGGTCTTCGTGCTAATCAAATAAGTAGGGGTTCAGCCGCATTTATCGCAGTACCTAAACATATTACTGACGTACGTGATATTGCTAGATTGGAGCTTGAGCAGAAACGCCTACCATTTATTATTAAACGTCCATTACCCAATGGGCAATTTGAATATTGGCGATTGGCAGATTTACTAATTCTTTAAAGTATTACGACGCAACTTATCACTAATACGTGACTGATTTACATAACATATTTCATCCATTATATCATCAGAATCATCGGTATTCTTTTCACTAAAGGCCCGGCGTTTCGATGATTTATTTTTAACTATAAACATCATATATAAATTTTTGTATTCTTGTTTGTGTAATATTGATATAGAAACAGGAATATTTATTAATTTTTTAACGGCTGTAGACATGCTAATTTAACTTATTAAGTTCTAAGAAATAAAAATTTGACTTAAAATAATATGATAAATACTACACAGTTAATAGAAAATGGATTGTCAAGATTGGACACCTGTTACTTTTCGGCGTCGTACAGCTTCTAAAAATCAAAATATTCAGGCTCGTGATTATAAAAAAGACGAAAGGATTCAAATGGTCAAAATAGAAAATTCTGATAAACCCATTGTTAAGAAACGTATAAATCCTGAATCACTTCAGACACTTATTCGCAAAAGAATTGAACTTACATTAAGTCAAGTAAAGGCTGATACAAAGTGTTCATTTCCTCGAAATACATTTAGAGATATTGAATCAAATCGTCTAATTCCAAATGAGGAGCAGCGCCGTCGTATTCAACAACATTTTGGTATTCAGTTAAAAATTAATACAGTTGAAGCATAAAAATAAATTATTATAATTTTTATAATTTTTATGTTATAATTTTTATATTAACTTTATTTTAAGTATTAACCACCCTGACGCCATTCCTTACCACAATTGAGGCATGTAATAAAGATTGTCATCGGTTCATCTGCTGAGCGTGTCTGAAGTTCATAATATGTACATTCGCGTTTCAAGCAGCGGCGGCACTTGAATTGATCTGTAGCACGACTCTTATTTCCTTCAAGAATCTTTTGCTCTCTCTGTAGCTGTTTATCACGTAACTCAAACCACTTTTCAGGAAACATCTCATATGATGTCATAGATGGAATTGTATATAGAGGAAATTCTCCATCTATAATACGTGTAAGTAGGCGACGATTTTTAACTGGACTGTCTGGATGAATATTACTGAATACAGACCGAACAATCTCACGATAAATTTCAATGAATATAAGAGATTTCCAACTACGAGCTACGTGATTTTTGAGAGCAAAGTTAAAAGCTGCTTCAAATATTCCCTTTTCAAGAAGACGAATATCCTCTTTTGAAAACTTATCTTCAAGGAATTTAAGATTGGAAATACAAAGAAGTCTTAGCTTATTTGTTTCAGGATCTGAATTAATTGAAATATCCTCTTTGAGTCCTGTTGTATCAACTTTATTGTACGCCGGTGCTCGCTTACGCTTTACTGGCTTTTCCTCCTCTTCCTCTTCTATTTCTTCTTCAACAATAGAACTTTTCTCAACTTCATCCTCTTCAAATTCTTCACCTTCTACTTCTTCTTCATCTTCATCTTCTGATTGATCCTCATTATCTGTTTCATCATCCTTTTCTTTATCAGCTCCAATCATAAATACATTCCATTGATCGACTGTATATGGAATTGGATTCTCCCAGTTTTTTGATTGTGAAACAACTACAATCGCATCGCCAAATATTGATACATCTGAATAGGGTTCTGGTAGCTCTGTTTTATTTTCAGTTCCTTTTTTACCTTTTTTATATCCAAATATGAAAATATGTTTATTATCATAATCATAACAACAAATATTCTCTGGTTCATCCTTCTTTTTAAAATATTTTTGTAAACTTTCAATTGATAGACTACTATCTTTATTAAGTGTTAGATTTGCTTTACGTGCTTCGCCCTTGATTGATAGAGCAATTGTAGAAAGAGAAGGCATTCCTGGATAGACTAAGCAACACAGACGATGCTTAAATCCTTGTTACGTCTATTATATAGGATACATACGATGCCGTCAATTTTTATCTGGAAGGCTACTACTTCCAATACATCAAAGAAAATGATTAGAATTTATTCTGGATCTAATTGGATGCTAGAAGAAAATGAATCTTTGTCAAAAAGTTATATGTATCTTGACCAAATTGTAATTTCTGAATCTAATAATTTATTAATTACTTTTCATACTAAAAATATGCCACAAGATTGGGTTGGAGCGGACTTACTTGAAGTAAGTGATGTGCCTTATGAAATGATAAAATCAGATGCGGTGGGAACTCTTGAAATGATTGGAGAGTGGATGCGATTTACAAAAAATGATGAAATAGACTATTGTGTAGAATCTTTAAAGGCCGAGTATATTACTATTAAAAAGTGGATAAGTCAACAGTCTATAAGTCAACAGTCTATAAGTCAAAAGTCTATAAGTCAACAATCTATAAATCAAACAACAAATCATAATTTAAAGCATCAAAAATCTAAAACTATCATTGATCCACAAAAAGTTCAACTAAATTTTCAAGAATTCCTTATTAAGTATAGTTTACCTGCTAATCGTGTGAATTATATACTTACCGCGACTACATAATTTAAAATAGATAATATATTACACTGAAATACAATAATAAACTTGATGTTGAATTGGAAATATGATTTTCACGAGATCAAAAAGAGGAATGAATTCATATATCTATATATTTGGAGTTCTGATTGTAGGATTTGTTTTTTACTTTTTAATTAAAGATAAAGTTTTTGAACCATCTCCATCATCTGATTCTAATACAAAAAATACAGAAGCATTTGAAGTGCCCGCACCAGCTTCAATTGAAATTCGCCAGGCCCCAATCTATCCTTCTCGTGTTGTTATGCCTTCCGGTCCTAATTCTCCCAGTCAAGAGGCTCCCGAGGGTGAAACAGTAGTGTATGGGGATCCCGCTCCAAAGGATCCTTATTATGAACAACAGGAAAGTTCAGATATACCTGAAAATCTACGTTACCCTGAAAGATCTTTTCGCCCTCCGCCGCTAAATAATAATACATCAATCGCAGTTGAAGCAGGTATTGCGAGTAATAGTATACAAGTAACATCAGATAATTCCCAAAAAATGAATCCCGATTTTATACAAGGTGGTGGAGAATTTATGCCTGGCATTTATGCTAATGATACTTTCTCTGATAAAAGCTACTCATCTTTTTAGATTAATATAGAAGAATCTAAAGCCTAAATGCGTCTAATATGTAGACCATATATAAAAATGATGAGCAAATCTGTCCATAGCACTGTACCTCAATTTGAGAAACAAAAAGTACCACGATTCCGTCGCCTAGATAATGATCATATCTCGGCCATTGAATCTCTTTTTAAGCGATTTCCATTCCTTAACGAGCGTGTTGAGATTCATATGCCTTTCGCACGTGCTAAACCCACGTTCTCTTCAGGCACGGTTTGGGTTTGGCCCAAGTTTGATAAACGTCCTGTAGGATTCTTAATTTTCATGGAGGGATTCGCCCCGTGTATCTGGTATTCTGAGCGCCAGGAGGGTATGACTTTTCGCTGGCTTCTACCGCCAAACTTTTGCCAAAAAGGTGCGACGGTATGCCTGGCCAATATTCTAGCAGGTGAGGACTGCCTTCAAATTGAGGATATTATTATATCTGAAGGAAAAGATCTATGGAGTAATATGACTTTTGAGGAACGATGGGGAAAACTACGTAATTTTTGGCAAAATCTGCCGCCTGATCAGCCACTACTCGCATTTAAACCGCGTATTGTAAATCCAATTCCTCTTAATCAATGGTCTCTTCATTATGATGCGGCCATTTACTGGATTATTCAACCAAATCACTCTAAACAACCTCGGTGGTATTGGAAAGACGTTGTAACTGTTCCTGAACATAAACCGGTTGAATTTATCGCCCCTGTTATCAAACGTGGTACTGAGATTCTTAATATTCTGGTGGCCGCAATTGAGCCATATTCTAAAGCTGTTTTACCTGACACATATACCCTTTTATCCCAAGAAAATGTTAATCTAGGTGTAGCATCTATTTCTACACTTGACTTGTCGCTTGATATTCGTAAAGCTATTACTAATAAGCCGTTTATACCTGTGGAAGTAAAATGGAATGAGGGCTTTAATAAATATCAGGTTCTGCGTATTATGCCAGAAAACACGCCGATTACAACAGCGTCGTTCTTTTTTCATAAGAATATGTGATTATTTAGAGGATTATAATAGAATGAAAGGCAGCTGTGTTACTAGAAGAAAAAAGAAGGGACCGGCTAGAGGAACTAAACAAAGAGGGGGGGGAATATTTAATATTTTCAAATCTAAACAGCCAGTACCAGTACCAGTACCAGCACCTATTAATAATTCACAACCTAAACAGTTAGCAGAGCCTACTGACAATAGCGAGAAAACTAATGTAAAAAACTTAAATAGAAAACTAATAAATGCTGCAGGGTCATACGGCAGTATAGATATCGTGAATAAGCTTTTAGAAGATGGCGCTGATGTAAATACTGCTGATGCTAATGGGACGACGGCACTGATGTCTGCTACATACAAGGGCTTAGAACCCGTCGTTAAGGTGCTGCTGGCAGCAGGTGCTGATGTTAACACTGCTGATGCGAATGGGAAAACTGCGCTGATGATCGCTGCAGACAGTGGCTGGCCAGCCATCGTGGATATGCTACTGGCAAAAGGTGCTGATCTAAACAAGACCGATGTGAAAGGATGGACGGCTCTAATGTATGTCGTTGATAGTGGCCGTAAGTATATTATAGAGATGCTACTGGCAAAAGGTGCTGATGTGAATACTGCGGATGCCAAGGGGAAGACGGTGCTGATGATCGCTGCAGACAGTGTGTGCATAACCCCCAAGCGAAAGTGCAGCTCTGAGATAATACGCCTGCTGCTCTCTGCTGGCGCTGATGTGAACGCTACTGATGTGAATGGAATGACGGCGCTAATGTGGGCTGTAAGTCATGGCCCCCGCGCGGCGGAGAGGGTGGAGGTGCTGCTAGCAGCGGGCGCTAATGTAAATGCCAGTAATATCAATGGGAAGACGGCGTTGAATATAACTAATAGCGATAGAATAAAGTCTATACTTCAAAAAGCTAAAGCTAATCAAAATCCTGCTCCTACTGGTAATGCTGTGCCGCAAATGGGTGCTACTATCAACAAACAGAAACTCATAGGAAATAATCTACAAGTTGTATTACCATCTGGCGGCCGTAAAAAATACACACGCAAACACAAAAAATACCATAAATAATATCTAAAATACTCTAATTACAGCAATCATGTTTTTTATTAGAAACGCATAATTGCCTTTTAGAAGCGTAAAAAATGATCATATACTAGGATGACAAGACATCGTGTCTCAAAAAGAAAAAAGAGACCGGCAAGACGAACTAAACGTAATGGTGGTGGGTGGTCTGAATTAGGAAAGGGCACATTTAATCAAATAGCTGTAAGTCCTGGTAATCAAATTCATGTACCCTTTTCAGGTCCTGGCAAGGATTGTACTGGCAATCCTCACTCCATTCGCCCTGGATATATTGATTATTTAACTCCTAAGGGTCTACCCGGTCTAAGTGGTGGCAAACGTCGTAATAGAAATCGCAAATCATATGGAGGTATGGCTATGCCTGCTGTTGCTTCTGCTTATGAAGCCTTTAGTGGACCAGTGCCTAATCCTAATTTACCCCCAGTCTCAGGCGGTGTAACCCCTAAACCAGGTGATTTTCCTGATACTACCGGTGCTGGCGGAAGTGTAGCACAGCCAAATGTAGTAATGAGTATGCCAGGTGTGCCAGTTAATGGTGCACCACTGATGCCTATAGTAGAATTATCTAAATCGGCAGATGCTTCCAATTTAACACAAAAAGGTGGTCGCTACGGATTCTTCCCTGGAATGGGTCCTCTAAATCCGTCCAATGGTGTTGGCACTACACCAGGACCTTTTGGTCGTATTCCATGTGAGACAGGCACTTATGACGCTCTAAATCCTAATCCTAATAATATTCAGGGTCTATCTACAGCCCCCCCTACACCACCATATGTCACAGGAAAATTAATGGGTGGTGGCTCTTCTCCCTTAGGCGCTCTATCTTCTGCGAATTTCCCAGTTGTACGTGTGGGTGACGCAGATTCAATGAGATACTATGCTCCAACGGCTGGATACACAAATGATTTTATGACTTTTAAGGCTCCTAGCCCTGTACCTGGACTAACAATCCAAACACCATATGCGGCTGGCGCATTCAATCAAGCCTGTATAAAGACGGGTGGTTCTAGACGCAATCGTAATCGTAAGGGGGGCGCATACCCAGTAGCTATGGACGCAGGTAAATTTACTCCAGTTACAATGAATGAAATTGGAACACGTTTTAGCTTTGACGGAACTAATAAGGGGCTACCTGTAAAGTTTGGAGGTAGAAGAACTAGACGAAGAGTATTAAAACGTAAGTCGCGTAGAAATCGTAATTAGTAGCATTTAGCTTATAGCTTGAAATAATTAATAATATAAAAAATCAATAAGAAATATTAATGATTTTTTATATTTTAAAATATTAATTTATAAATTTGTTATGATATCCGTAGATCATACAATTGGACTAATATTAACTGTACCACCTATACTAACAGTTTGACAACCACCTATCAGCCCTCTAAAATATTCTGTTTGTGCTCCAGCGGTAAATGTATTTAGTCTTGAAGAATTTCCATCTGTATTTTGAGGATTAGTAATTAATTGTGTACCAGCTACATTATTTTTATATAAATTGCGTGCGTAATTTTGATTTTGGAGTCTCTGAATAATAACACGGTTATCAAAGTTGCGATTAGACATCCTACTAATATCAATAAATATTTTTAAAAGATTTATTTATCTAAAAAAATATATTTTAATTATATTATATTTTATTTTATTTTGAAAACTTAAATAATGATCCATGCTCATTTGGCTCAGTACCATTAGCGATTACCTTCTTAGGATTATCATGTTGAATTGTATATTGACATTCCTTATAGAACCTCTGACGAATATACCATCGTCGTTTATGACATTCATGAGAATCAATAATATCTACAATGTGTGGTGCTACTTTTCTCTCATCAATCCGTTGTCTGAAAATACGCCCAGTTGATTGTTCTACATTCTTACGAGGTGTTGCCAAAATCACAGTATTCAACTTCTTTACCGAGAATGCCTCGGACGCCATTTGATATGTTGCCAGCAATATCTGACATGTGGCCGCATTATCATCCAACTTTGCTTGCTTCATACCACCAATGTAATAACCATGTAGATACTTAGTTCCTAATGCTTTTTCAAACCACTCTAGTTGTGAAATACGATCACTTAGAATAAGAATAAAGCGGTCTTTATCTTGGGCATACTCCTCAATTAGGCCTAGGATCTTATTATTCCGTGGTTCAAATTCTGCGACTTGATTTAAGAGTTTGGCAGTAACCGGTTCCCCCCTCCAATTTACTGGAACTTCACTATACGCAGGATCTTCTGAGCTAAACCAGACGGCCTTAACAACAGCTTCCTTGTCAGGTTCTCTCTTTGTATTTTTATATACAGGCTCACCTAGATGATATTCAAAGACTTTAGACAATCCATCTTCACGATCTGGAGTAGCACTTAGACCTAGCATATATCTTGTTTGAATTTTCTTTAACGCCTGGCAAAAGTATGCTGCACCCAAGTGGTGACATTCATCAAAGATTGTAAATCCATATTCGTCAAAGAAGCCCTCTGGAAATTCACGCCGACAAATTGTTTGAATCATACAAATTGTAATATCGTATTTTTCGGCATCAATTTGAACTTTGTTTCCTTGTAGAATTCCAACACGTGCCCCCTGAATAAAGTTCTCAATCTCCGATTTCCACTGATTCATTAAGAACTCTTTATCAACTACGATTAAAAGGCGTTTTTTAAGCAAAACTGCGATATTAAGTGCCATAAATGTCTTGCCATAACCGCAAGGAACACAAATTAGTCCATTTCCGTCTTTTTTAATAAATGTTTCAATAATCTCTTTTTGGAAATCGTGTGGTGGAAACTTAGTACTAAATAATATTTTTTCAGGAAGTGGCAGGCCTTCTGACACAATATTAGCTTCCGGCTCTCCATATTTTTTAATTCCCCAGTGACGTGGGACATATAATCGAGTCTTGGATTCCGCATATATTGGAAAGTTTAAAATATCTTTTTGAAATCTATCAAGCACCTTTGGAGCGACTGTTAGCTCAGAACGAAGTTCTTGTACCTGAATTTCTGTTAAGAATGTTTTCTTAATAGCATATCCTTTAGAGGTTAAAACACGATTATAATCCTGTATGGACATCGGTACTTTATTAATAATAGTTCTAGAATCTTAAGTCAATTTTTGGCATATTGTTTATAATTGAAATTATAGATAATATACAGAGGAATGTATCGGACTGAATTAATGTATTTCATAGTCCTTACGGTAATTATACTGTTTTCGCAGTTTTTACCAACTGGTCTATTACTACTTTTAGATAATTTCTTGATACGAATTTTAGTAGTATTAGCATTATTATACCTTATAACTCTTGGTCCTACGGCAGGTGTTCTGGGACTAATGGCTATAGCGGTAATGTATTTAGAGCGTAATAAACGTAAAGTTGTAGTAGCTGCTAAAAAACTAGATTTAATGGATTGGACGCGTAAGGAATATGCTACAGTTGAAGAAGCCTCAAAACCGCAAACTACCGTTCCAGTTAACGAGTTTGATAAAAAAACAGATGAGGAATCTTATTATGTTCCAGATACAACATGCGATATAACTGACTTTGAACCCGTGGCGCCAACAATTAATGAAAAAGCGGTTCTATCTACAATTTATCCGTTAAGCGGACAAAGTGCCGAAGCTGGTGATGGTTCTAATAATTTATATGAGGATCTAGGATTTGGACATATTGAAGGAGTTGAAACGGTTGGCAACTAACAATTTTGTAATTAAATAATTATTATTTTCATTAATAATGAGCTAAATAATTATATCTGAATATCTTTTTGTTCAATTGTTTTATCAATATAAAATGCTTTTGCGACTTCAGCTATAATAATATTTTTTGAGAGATCAAACCAACCATTTCTCCAATTTGGATCAACAATATTTAAATAATTCTCAGCGGATGATCGCGTATATGCCATATGTGGCATACCTTTATTATCTGTAAATTGAATTGCTACAAGTGGTGGTGCTGATTTACTAAATTGACTAAGTTGTTTACTACAATTATTTCCAAAACATTCTGCTAAGTCTAAAAGTTTTTGATTAGCACAGCTATCTACCGAGTTTGTATTTTTCTCAAATGTATCATAAATTACACACTTTGGTTGATAATTTTCTCGTGGTCCAGTCATTGTATTATTAAGTGGCCCAACCATACAGCCTTTGATTTTTTTAGACTTATCTTCAAAATAATTTGGTAAAGCCGGCATACAATATTCTTTAGCTTTTTCTGCGTATAGTCTTTTTATTAATTCTGTACAGTTCGGCATATCAGTTGTTCCAGTGCCATTTAGAGTACACTGATTATCGCTTATACACTTATTTGCGATAATTTCACCATCACAACATACATTGTCTCCATTATTACTGTAATAAGACTTATATCCAGATGGGCATGCACTTAAATAAAAATTTTCAAATGGTTCTTTAATTTCATTTTCTGTCGTATTATTTTTAAAGTATACAAATAAAAGAAGAACCGTAATGCTAATTAATAAAACAGTAAGTTCTAGCATTTCCTATTATTAGGCTTTTTTTGAAATCCAATCTCCAACTTTTAAAAAGACTACCGCCGCAATTGCTACTCCTGCTACTAATGCTATAGTCCCTTCAATATCTTCCGTAGTTAATGACTTTGAACTACTATCTCCACTATTCGCATTTTTTTGAGCCTGATCTCTTTCAGATAAAATTGTATCTAGTGTTTTATTACCAGGTACTACAAGATTTCCTGATAAATCTTTTGATTGATTAAATGGTACACATTTATATTGATTGGTTTTATAATATGGACATTGTTCAGAATTCCATTTATTGGTTAAGGATGAGGATGATGTGCGAGGTGGAAGTGTAAAATACTCAAATCTGTGTTTAAAATTATCATCACAGCTTGAAAGTGGTGTTGAATAAATATTTCCATCTGTTGATATTATTTCTGGAATCTTTTTACCATTATCAAATCTATATTTTTTTAATGTTGGATCACCACCTCTTATAGATGCCGGAACAGAATAAGACAGGAGTTTAGATTTTAGCTTTTGATACATATTAGATTTTAGAGTAATTCCATTTGGAAAGACTACTATATACAAGCTTCTTGAGCTTAGAAGATTCTTATTATTTATTGTTTCAAAACATGTCTTATAGGCAATTGATGTTTGTGTAGTATCTCCCTTCCATCCATAAAAGATAGTCTCAAGGTTAGGAATAGTTGGTTTATTATCATTGGTCTTTACATAATCTTTATTGTCAGGGTCAATTACTCTGTCTAAATAAGTATTATGGTTTGGTGTACTACTATCATAAATTGGTACACATAGTAAGATTCCAGACAATGATTCATAATTGGAAGCACTATTATTAGCAGAAAAGGTTAATACTAATTCAGCTACTGGCTGAATTGTAATACCAGGTAAAATATATCCCTTGCTTAAAACACTACATATCTGTACATCTGCTAAATTAAACCGTTGTCCTCTGTATGTACATGTATTCTCTATCCCCGTAGATTCATCTATTCTATTTCCTAAAAGACTTGGTATGGTAGTTCTCGGTTTAAATGAAATTGAAAGTGGATAACTTTTGACTGTTATATTATTTAGATCTTGTTGTTGAATTGGTCCAATAAGTTCTATAAATCCTGTATTAACATCAGATGGACAGGACATCTCTATCTTGAATCTATGGAAAATATTAGGTATTAAAATAACTAATATTTTGAAATTTACAACTATGTGTATCAATTAAGTATTAAGGCATTAAACTCAAATAGGACTCATCGATATATCGGACATTTTTATATCCTTTTCTATAAAGAGTCTCGGTAGCAATTAACGCCTTTTTATCACTTTTTCCATTTGAATATACCAAAATCCAGGCATTCTTATTAGGCATATCCAAAGGTACTTGTTGTGCTAGTTTATCTAATGAAAATGGAATTGAATTAGGATAGTATCCCAATAATTCACGCTCCAAAGCAGTTCTAACATCTATAATTAGACCAAAACGACGTGATCTGGCTTCTATCACACTTATTTTAAGTGATGGTTCAGACTTTTTATTGCTTACTGCGGTATTAGAATAAATCAAATATACAATAACCGCAATAACTACGATAGACAGTATTGGCCCTATGATATTTCGTCCAAAGGCTCTAAGGGCTTTGCTAGCCATTTCTAAATTAGTCCTGGAATATATTTGGGTCCATCGATTTTATATATAGAAGTTCTACCAGATTTATTCATAACATCAACTTTTACTTCATCACCTGATAAAATCTCCTGACATCCTACATCATCCATACACTGGCGGCGCTGGAAATTAATCGGAATTGGAACAGGATTATATGTATCTGTCCGCGTATAATAATTCCATCTATCACTGCCACCCGTTGTTCTGCGGCCATATAACGGCAGAATCTTGTCCTCAACTCGTACTACACCAACAGACTGGAATGATTCAGGAAGACCTTGCGTCGGAATGTTAATCGGTATAGACGCAATTCCACCTCGTGGAGGGAATTCT
>Ga0214921_10009246_pt1 | contig 12514 bp, 8 predicted proteins | sample LL1505_MetaG_FD_177992 | JGI IMG/M metagenome (GOLD analysis project Ga0214921, IMG submission 177992) | Freshwater microbial communities from Lake Lanier, Atlanta, Georgia, United States - LL-1505 | ecosystem: Environmental > Aquatic > Freshwater > Lake | place: USA: Georgia | collected 2015-05-28 | reverse complement strand
TTAGAAGTCTGTGATAAATATCAATTACTTTAGCTGTCATTTGTTTCGATATACTAATATTATTGATGATTTTTTATGTCAGGAAATAAATATTCGATTTTTAAATGTCACAAGAAGGGGGGGGGGCGTCTGTGCGATACCTTTTATACTTTTTTAGGTATTTTTATGGAAGAAAGCATAAATAAAGCAATATAATTTCACTATATGTTATGATTTCTTGGATATGATCAAAAGCGTTAGGTGATACTAAGGGATCGCCCCGTGCGATACTTTATATCTTTTTTAGGTATTATTTTACACATCAATACAAAAATGTAAAAATATTACCTAAATGTGGTATTAGGTGTACCCCTTAGGAGAAAATGGGTAACAAAAAAGGAGTGCATAAAGGAGGATGTGGTGATCTATTTCAAGATGATATAACAGAATTAGCTTTTCTATTATAAAAATAATAGATGTGCTGCACCAAGTGATGACGCTGAATAAAATTATTGTATGATACCATTTGACTGAACAATATCATTGAACTACCCAAAAAGAACCACTTGACGACATCATTTTATTGAACTATTATGTGTGTGGGCTAAAAATATTGAAATACGAATTTGTTTTGTTTTGCATTATTTAGGAACGTTGTAGTATACATACACAGAATGTCATTAGTGCATCCTTATAATCGTGATAATAATGTTTACAAGGATGAAATGAACAGACGCATGATGGAAGTAATTACATTAGAATATTCAAATTTAGAAGAGAGAATGAATCTTAAAGTTTTAGCTTTTGATGGAATAAAACAAAGAACAAGCAGAAAATTGATGAATTGTGGAATCAAAAGAGAAAACATAAGGTTGATAGAAAATGATGTTGATACATTTGAAATTCATGATAGAAATGGTTTTAGGTGCACATTCGGAAATGCAAAAGAAATTTTTGCAAAAAAAGCAGACATGTGCTATGATATCATTGTACTGGATGCAATTGGTGAAGCAAAATCAATATTTGGATTGATGCGACTTTTAATTAAAAATGATTATACTAAAAGGAATACAATATTTATTTCGACATTTGTCAGGAGATGTATTAAAACATCATATAGCTCAAGTTTTAGGAGTTGTAAAAGTATGTTATGTAGATGGTTGAATATAAAAATTGTTGATTTGTGTGATAGTTTATCATATGGTGCTCCACGAAATAAACAATCTAACATGATTACATATTTTTGGCAAATTAAATCCAATCGAATTAAATTTTAATGTTATTGTATAGTTTTGTTTTTATGTTAAAAAAAAGTATTCTGGATTGATACGTAGACCACAAAATATAATAATACCACATCATTGAACTCCGATTAGTTTCTTTGCATTGTATTGTCAAGATTTTCACATAGTTACGAAACTAATAATCAAAATAAACAATATATGCAAATGAACATTCAAAAGAGATTTAGAAAAATTCAATTTAGATTTTGTCATGAATATCCACAATATTGGAATAGGGTTTTAAACAATAAGCAAACAGGTGGTGCTTTTCCAGAAAAAATAAAAATAACATCTTTAGATAAGACCTATTGGTTTGTTTATGAACATGATGAAGGTAGTGATTTTTATATGATTTATGACAAAAATGATGATGAACGATGTGTAATTATATTAATTGATATGAAATTAAAGATTGCTATTATCGAGAATCTAAACGGTGATAGACCTAATTGTCCAAATGGCTCAAGATTAATGAGAGCAACAATGAAATTTTTGAGACATAACAAAGATAAATTTGGTATTAATAAGGTGGTATTAAAAGATAATTCGGTAAAGCATTGTTTTGGAAATAGAATCAATTTTGGGGATATGTATATGCTTCTAAATGGTATCACATGGTACACAAGTTATGGATTTTTACCATATGATCCAAGTAAAGATAAACAAGATAAGTTGTTGACAAAAACTGTTGTTAATAACAAAAAGATTATTGATAATGTATTAGTGAAAGATGTTATTAATTTGAAAAAGTATGTAAGTAAATATTCATGGAAAGGATTTGATGTTAATAAAATAGATGAAATGAAAAATAAGAAACTATCACTGTATTTGAAATGGATTTTAAGTTCATATGACAAAGATTCATGTACATTATTTTACAATATTTATAGAAAGATTATGTATGATTTGGGTATAGAGTCATTACATGGCAAACCATTTTTTTATGATTTTGCAATGGTACAATTGATGATCAATAAAAAAGAAAAGTAAACATATACTTTAAATGTGGACATATAGTATCCAATTATTGTATTGGACCATTTGATTGACCAATAACATTGAACTGTCCGGGGGTTCCAAAAGAATGATATATTGAAGTTAGAGGGCACCCCCCAAACTTTAATATGTATATAGATTATACATGCCAAAAATCCATCAAACTTTCATCGATTTGTTGAAAAAATATACGAATATAGATACAGAATTTATTAATGATTTTTTTCAAAAATTTAAAATAGGGGGTGAATTAGAGTTTGATTTGAAAGATACAAAGGTTGCTAAATATCTTGGTATAACCACGCAGACATTGCGAGAACGATTATCGAATAAATATTCCAAAAAAAAATTCTACCTTGAAAAAGCAGATTTCATCAAGGTAAAAACTGGAAAAACATCGGGTGTCACCTATATGTTAAACTATCAATGCTTTGAAAGATTAGCCATGTCAGGAGATTCTGACCAATCGGAAGTTGTCAGAAACTATTTTGTCAAATTGAGAGAATTTATGACAGACAATCAAAAATTAATTTATCAAGCAATGATTCACAAAGATGATTTGAAAAAATATGTAGGATACGAATGTATTTATTTTTTTGCAGTTGATGAAAAGAAAAACTTGTTTAAATCCGGTCACACAAGTGATATTGTCGCACGTTTGAAAAATTACAATGTGGGAAGAATAGAAGAGGTTGATTTGAAATATCTTGTAATAGTTAAAAATGCAAAACTTATTGAAAATTGCATTAAACTTAAATTAAAAGGAAAACAGTTTTTGAAAAACAGAGAAATTTATGAGGTTAACCCAGATGCATTAAAACAAGCAATTTATGATTGTTATTGTAAATATGTAACAAAAAAGGAGAATGACACAATGTATGAGGAATTGTCTTCTATTGCAGAATTTTATGGATATATTAAGAATAAAAAAACTATCAAACCATATGTGATAATCAGCAAATAATAAATTTATCATATTGTATTATTTTCCTTAAAAAACATTCATGAGATGAACATAATATAACAAAAAACTAGATATATGATCATATTATACATTTTGATAATATGATCATTTTGAACAATCAAATGAACATATACAAAAGTTTTTATCAAAAAATCATTTTGATAAAAATATTGAAAAACACATATTCACACAATTAAATAACAATAATGTAAATATGTACAACAATGACAGAATTGGATGATTATGAAACCTTTTTTGCAAAAGTGCATGATGATTTTGACAAAATATATCAAAAGAAACTTGGAGAACATAAACATGCTATATCTGTTGGATTAAATGAAAGTGAATATACAGAAGGATATGGTAAGATTGGTGATGGCATATTTGAGAAAAAAGATAGATATATTGTGCATAGTTTAGGAGCAAAATGGAATGATCACAACGACACTAGGTATACTTTTACATTTGCCATTGATAATTGGGGAGATTTTCAGGTCCGAAAGACTCAACAGTCTGGATATGCCCAGCCAATTTACACCCAACAATTCAGCAATAAAGATATTGGTGTTTGGAATAAAAAATGTGCATTGTATCGATTGCCTAATATATTAATAGAGTTGGTAAAGAAAATAACAATAGTTGATTATCTTGATTATCGTAATTATGAATTTGAAAAAATACTAGTTCCTCTAATGACAGAAATATGTAACATGGCAGAACATTATTATAAAAAATTCACTAAATATGAATCACTATACAAATCGGACAGATTGACAAGCTATGATGAACTATTAATCAGTCACACTAAAATGGAATGTGAACTAACACACAAAATTGCCGAACTTGAAAAAAGTGTTGAGTATTGGAAAAATAAATATGAAACAAGTGATGAACAAGTAAGATTAGATGCACAAGAAAAAGAACTTGTTGAATACAGGAAACAAGAACATGAAAAGAGTATTGAGATGGAAAGAATAACAAAAAAATGTGAAAGGCTAGAGGAAATTGTAAGAACATATAAACAATTTGCTAAAAATGTAAAACAATATCAAGTCGACAGTAACGATGAATCATGATATACTATCGTATTGGACCATTTGATCAAACAATATCATTGAGCTGCCCTGTCCAGTGGTTGACTAGAACGCACAATCTTTCACAGTATGTGTAAGATTATGGTTATAGTTTTTTGTAAAATGATTGTTTGTATAGTGACTGAATGTTTAAATCTATCATGATTTTTCTATAAATATTATAAAATAATTTACATGTACCCTTATCATAATCTTGTAGCATCCATTTTAAATACAATGATAATTTTTCATTTTTCATTTCATCTATTTTTTTAATATCAAAATCTTTGGGTGCAAATTCACTAACATACTTTTTTAAGTTAATCACATCTTTTACCAAAGTTTTGTTAAGAATCACATTATTTTTTACTGCAATGCTCAATGATTCTCTATCTTTGTCATCACTTGCAGAATCATATGGCAAAAAGCCAAAGCTCATATACCATGTTTTTCCATTAAGAAGCAAATACATATCACCAAAACGAATAGTGTATCCAAAACAGTTTTTTAGTGAAGTATCACTCAGAACCACTTTATTGATATCCAGTTTATTTTTATTATGTTTTAAAAAAGTCATTGTTGCCATCATTAATTTAGATCCGTTAGGACAACTTGAATAATCACCATTTAGATTTTCAATAATAGCCACATGTTTTTTTCCATCGATGATTATCATTACGCATCTCTTATCATCATTTTCATCATACAACATATAAAAATCAATTCCGTTATCCCTTTCATAAACAAAATCATATATTTTTTTATCAATTGTCATACTAACCTTTTTTGGTAAATTGCCACCAACTTGTTTTGTTGTGATAATTTTATCATAGTATGATGGATAATTTAGACACATAATATGTTTTGCTCTGTGGAATCGCTCGATATAATCCATTATATATTATGAAGGGTTTATTTATTGGTTGTTGTGAGAATGTGTATATGGTATTCGTACTTAGATACATTGTTATAACATGGTTATGTTGTGCCATTTGATTGAACAATATCATTGAGCTACCCAGTGGTTCCAAAAAGGGACGCTTATCAGCATCCCTTTTTGGCCATCGCAATGGTTTTCAATCAGACATCAATGATACTGCACTATCAAATTAAATCATACATTCAGTCAACATATTAAATAATTGTGATTGTCTATTACATTTTTTATCTAAACCATTTTTATAAGAATCAATGTGAGAAATAATTAAACATTTTTTAGAAGCTCTACTCAATGCAGTATATATCATATTTTTGTTTAAAAAATTCTTGTCACCCTCAGTAAAAATCAATATGGCAATCTTATTTTCTGATCCTTGATATTTGTAGACTGTGTTGATGTATGATAAGGACATATATTGTTTGGCATGGAATATGCTCATGTGGATTGTTATTGTGCCAATACTATGATTAGAAAATGCGATTTCATAAAAATTGGCATCAACATTTGTAATTTGACCAATCATTCCATTGTACAAATCATGTTTTGATTTAACTATGATACATTTCTGACATCCATTACATGATTGTCTCTTACAGCTTTTTTTATATGCTGGTTCATATTTTATTTCATCATCTGTGTAGTACATAAAAATATAATATGTATGTTTTACATAATATGGCAATAGTAAAACAAAAAAGTGAATATGATGCAAAAAAATTAATAACATTTGGATTAACAATAAAACAAAAACTCAATGAGAAAAAAGAATGGAAGAAAGTTTTAGAAACTCCAAAACAATGGAACACATGTACATTAAAAACAGGAAAAATTACACAAGAACACAATGCTATTGGAATGTTAACGGGCAAAATAAATAAAATATTTGTTATTGATATTGATGATGTTGATGACTGGACAATGTTATTAAAAAAAACTAACAATGAAGAGCCAAAAACCGTAAAAGCAATTAGTGGAAATGGTGGAATACATCTTTATTTCCAATATTCAAAAAAATTGGATGATATTACAACAAAAAATGAGGCAATTGTGTTTGAGGATAAACCTTTGAAAATTGATGTTAGAACAAATGGAGGATTCATAATATGTCCTCCAAGTGAATATTATCATGAAGGAAAAAAAGCAAATGTGAAATACGAATGGGAATATACAATTTGTGACTATGCTTTATTGTATTTGCCGGATTGGCTCACAAATTTATTTTTACAAAAACAAAACAAGAATGGAATAATGAAGATTGTGTCACCCGTTAATGATAAAGCATTGTTAAGTGCAGAATGTGAACACTACGAACAGTCTGATTTTACTGATGATGATATAAAAAAACTGTGCTCATTTTTATCCAATGATAGAATTGATAACTATAAATTATGGATAGACATTGGTATGTGTTTGAAAAATTTGTCTGATAAATACTTGAAAATTTGGACTGATGTATCAAAAAAAAGTAAAAAATTTGACGAAAAAGAATGTCATGATAAATGGAAATCATTCAAAATTACGAAGAAAGGTTTTGGAATTGGTAGTTTGATAATGTGGTGTAAAGAAGACAATAAGAAAAAATGTGATGATCTTCTAAAAGAAAGAAACATTAAAACATTTGTTGACAAGAATAAGGATAAATTTCCTAATAATGATCTAGAAATATTGGATATTAAAACGAGCAGTGATTATCACTACATAACATTAAATGATAAATATTGTCCAATTATTGAAAAAGAGCATAAGAAAAAAAATATGTTTTTAGAATTAACACCATATGAACTTGTTATGAAATGTAACAGATGTATTGGATACAAATATCCATGCGAACATATAAAACCAACACTGAAAGATATCAAACAATTATTTAATATTAAGATAGACAATCTCACAATTAATAATTATTATGGTGATAGTGATGAAAATAATGATATAGAAATTTGTTATGAGAAAATATTTGATGACGATAATTTAAATAAATTAGTATTTGAGAGTGTTGAAAAAAATACTCCATCTAGTTTTGCAAGAATTGTATATTATCATTACAAAGATAAATTTAATTACGGTGAAGATGAAAAATGGTACAAATTTGATAAACATAAATGGATAAAAATCAAAAGTAAAAACTATAATTTGAGAAATGCAATAGAAGACACATTGTACAATGATTACAGCACAGTATATAAATATTACAAAGAAAAAGAAATGCAAGAGATTGCAACAAAAATAAAAAAAACAAGAAATTTATTTGGTGATACGACGATGAAAAATAACATATACATTGAATTGACAGAACTTTATTTTATTAATAATGAGGGGAAATTTTTAGAAAATTTGGACGACAATCCAAAACTCATTGGATTTGAAAACGGAATATATGATTTAGATAAAATGAAATTTAGAGATGGACAACCCGAAGATTATGTTTCCATGACCACCGGATATGATTTTGTCGAAAAGCATACTGATAAGATAAAAAATATAAAAAAATTTTTCAAAGACATAATGCCTGATAAAAATAACAGAAAATATTTGTTGTTATTATGTGGCTCATTTTTGATGGGAACAAATGCGGATGAAATATATTCAATATTCACAGGGGGTATGCGAAATGGTAAATCAACACTGTCAAATATATTAATGTATGTATTGGGTGATTATTATGGAGATGTAAACAATACATTGTTGACAAATGATTCTCCATCGGCCGACAAACCAAGACCGGAATTATTAGAAATAATTAAGAAAAGAATCATAATATCAAGTGAAAATGCACAAAAACAAAAAATAAATACTGGATTTGTAAAACAAATAACAGGAAACGACAGAATAAAGGCCCGATCACTATATTCAAATGATATAATTACTTTTATACCTCATTTTAAGCTTATTTCACTATTTAATGATATTCCAGATGTTGACAACCCCAACGATAAAGCTTTTTGGGGAAGGTGTAAATGTTTACATTTTCCTGTTAAATTTTGTGATAATCCCCAAGGTGAATTTGAAAAAAAAATAGATAAGACTTTAAAACAAGAAATAAAATTATGGAAAAATGATTGTTTTTTGTATTTTTTGAAATATTATAAATTATATGCTAAAGATGGGTTGATATTTACAAAACAAATAATGGATGTTACAAAAAAGTTTGAGAAAAATAATGATCCATTTGTTGAATTTTGTGATAATTATATTGAAACAAACGAAATGAGCATTGTAAAATGGTCGGACTTGAAAGATTCATATACACAATGGTACAGAGATAATATTGGATACAATGTACCTACAATAAAAATGATTAAAAACTATTTTGAAACACACGTTTTTAAAGAAAAAGAACGAGTAGTATCTGTCAGTAAAGAAATTATCGGAAGGGGGTGGAAAGGCTGGAAATTATTAGATGTTCAGTAAATACATGCTTTGTTTTTTACAAATTATATGCTTTTTGTAAATTATAAAAAAGTAACACATACTAATAATATTTTTAGGATTTACAAAAAATTAAACAAAATTGTAAACCATAAAAAGTACTATATGCAACCATTAATATGATAAAGTTTACAAATTTACAAAAAAAAAGATTATTAATAATTTTTTTACTATTAAAAAAAAAAGATTTTACATTTATTATTTTAGTAAGTCTTTTATAAAAAATTGTAAATTTGTAAACTTTATCATATTAATGGTTGCATATAGTACTTTTTATGGTTTACAAAATTTTCTATATTTGTAAATCTTGATCATATTTTTGTAAACTTTTTGTAAACCTGATCTAAAATGATCATAAAAAATTGCAAATAAAAAAAAGAACACTCGCAGTATATTTTAAAAAAAGATTCGAATAAAAATAATATTCATTTGATTGTGTTATTGCATTGAAACATCAATGTGTAACTTTATTAGTGGTATCACATTTGACACAAACGTATCGGAACATTTATTGACACACTCTGTTGTTTACAAGTCAATCATCATAGTATAAAAACCAGATATACTATCACATTGGCCTATTTGATCAAAACAATATCATGGAACTATCCAATATTCCCAAAAAGCGACAGTTATCACTGTCCCTTTATTGGCCATCGGAATGGCTTTCATTTGATATTAAATTGTCAAATAAAAATATGTGATTGATTATCAATAAGCACCATGTTTATAATATTTCACATAATTTTATAAAATACATAGTTTGATGACCTGACAGATAACAATATTTCATATACACTATCTATTTGACATTCAAATTAACATTTTTATTGAGTTATGTGATGGCGCGGTGGAAAAGTATCATAGCTGACCAATTACATAATTTTTTTAAAAGGTATAAAACTGGAACATACACATATTGGTATAAGAAATAAAATTTGTTTATATTAAGTTTAATCTAAAGAAATATTTTGTATTATAAATATATAATAAATGTCCAAAGAATTATCCAAAGCCACACTGTATCAATATGAAACACAAATATCAAACCTGAAGAATAATGGAATAGATGTGACAAAATGTTCATATGATGAAATATGCAAATTTTTTCAGAAAAATAATTATGCATATAGCACAATTTCTGGATATATAACAACTATTTTGCATAGTTTGAAAGAAGTGAACACTCCGGATATAATTGAATTAAAAAAACAACTGATTGAACAATCAAAAAAAATAAAAATAGTACTAGCTAATAAAAATATATGTAAAGAACTTACTGATAAAGAACAAAAGAATTTTGTGACATGGGAAACAATTGTAAAAATTCAAAAAAAAATGAAGGAATTTTGTGAATCAACTGATGATATTTCCCTTTACACAGATTATGTTTTGGTCTCATTGTATGTATTACATCCACCCAGAAGAGTAAAAGATTATGCCCAGCTTTATATGAATGATGAGGTGAATATAAATTTGAAAGAAATTATTAATGTAGACAAAATATTTGATAATGAATATGCAGAAAAATTCAAATGGATGTCACAAAAAGTTTACAATGTTGATTTAGATGCCAAAAAGAAGAATGAAGTTCAATTAGATAAAGATAATGAAAGTGATGATGACAATGATGATACAGAAGGATCTGATAATGAAGAATCAAATAATGAAAAAATGGATAAAAAAAATTCATTTGTTACATTGAATGATCAAAAATTTTTTGTATTTGAGAATTTTAAAACACAAAAACGTTATGGGAAACAAGTGTTGCAGATAAACCATGAATTGGGAAAAATAATTGAGCGTTATTGTGTTTTAAAAAAAATAAAGAATGGAGATCGTATTTTTGCCCCTAAAGAGTATTCAACACAAAATAAAAAAATAAATCAGAATACATTTTTTGTGGAAAGATTAAGAACAATATTTCAAAATATGATAGAAAAAAATATTAGTGCTAGTTCATTGAGACATATATATTTAATTAATTTTATCAAAACAGATGTATCTCCTTTTGTAAAGTCACTTGTTTCATTATGCATGGCTCACAGTATGGAACAACAAGATAAATATGCAAAAATAGGTAAAATAACAAACATGACTGATTTTCAAATAAAAAAGAATGTGTGTGAATATTACGAGAAAAAGGACAAATTTGAATTATATTCATATGGGGGACATGAGGATAAATTATTAAATGCAAAATTGTTTGAATATGTTTTGAGTGCATTGGGTAGAAATGTCACAGAAAATAAACAAGTTGGATATATATATGGTATTTCATCCCAAAACAAATTATTGTATATTGGTTCAACAATAAAGAGTATTGATGACAGATTTATTGAACATAAGACTACAAATATTAATTGTCCTGATATTTTTCACAAATTTTTGACCCAAAATGTAGAATCTTGTGCCGTCAGCGAAATAATGGCAGTTGATGTATCATCACGTTTTGAATTGACATTGTATGAAGATTATTGTATTTATATTAATAATACAATAGAAAATGGTATGAATGTAAAGCTTAATAATGCATTATCAATTTTGTTATGTAGTAATGGAAATTATGACAAGAAAATAGCAGAAATAAAAGAAACCGTTGCATCATACATTAAGGAGAGAAATGAATATTGTAAATTTTTGGATGAAAATGTATTGAGCCTAAAATTACTTACAGACATTGACTTTATTGATAATAAAAAATGGGCAAAATTAAATGGACATCTTGAATACATCGGCGAAAATCTAATCTATTCACACATGAGTCAAATGCAACCAAATAAAAAATGTAATATACACAATAAAAGTTTAATTAAAAATTATCACGATTGCATATGTAATAATACACAGAAAAAAAGTTCATCAATAATAAAGAAATTGTGGGGTCTCTATTGCTTACATAGCACCAATAAATATATTATTTTTACAAGAAAAGGGGGCATACAGAATTTATTTGGGGAAAATGTATATTTTGAAAATATTCAATTGGTAAAATTTTTAATGGATAATGGTATGAAGAATTGTCATTTTCGTCCTCTTGGTTATTTTAGTTTTGATTCTGATGAAATATATGTAGTTGACTATTTAAACACATTAAAAATGCAAAAAGGCACACATATGCGGGAATACTTGCAAAATGGATTTGCAATAAGTGATATTATAACAAATATGAACTATTTAGCACTTGGGAATAGGTACAATCTATATAATTGCAGTTCATCCACATTTGAATTCATTATAAGATCAATGAATTTACAACAACAGCATAAATTAAAAATAATGCAGAAAAAAATGGCAGAAATTGAAAAAATAAATTTGGAAGATTCAAATGAACAAAAACCAATTGTTTTGCCAGAAAAACAAATCCCCATTATACCGATTGTTGTAGAGAAAAAAGTAAATATTCAAGATAAAATATCCAATAGTGACAATGGTGATTTTGTTTGTAATAATGATATAGATACAACTATTGTAAAAGCCGGTCGGCCTTCAAAATATAAAACAGCTGAGGAAAAACATAAAGCAAGACTTGCAGCAAAACAAAAATGGTATCGCGAAAAAGGGAAAGAGAGTGTTAAATTATACAATGCAAAATATTACCATAAAGAATAAAATTAAAAAAGTCATCAAGATTACAATTTACACAATAATCAAGATTTTTTGCAAATTTGTAAAAAATCTTGCAATAATTTATAAAACATTCACAGAAAAAATATAAGAAAAAGGGGGATAAAAATTATTTATATATAATAAATTTCAATATCTTTATTTTGTAAAATTTCTTACAATAATTTATAAAAAAATTCACAGAAAAATTATAAGAAAAAGGGAGATAAAAATTATTTATATA
>Ga0214921_10009243_pt1 | contig 12518 bp, 9 predicted proteins | sample LL1505_MetaG_FD_177992 | JGI IMG/M metagenome (GOLD analysis project Ga0214921, IMG submission 177992) | Freshwater microbial communities from Lake Lanier, Atlanta, Georgia, United States - LL-1505 | ecosystem: Environmental > Aquatic > Freshwater > Lake | place: USA: Georgia | collected 2015-05-28 | reverse complement strand
ACGCTTTCTTCTAACGCATCGGTTGGTTCTGCTTCGGTCGATATCACAGTTACCCAAGAGATTACTGGGGTATCTACCATCGATGTAGAGTTGAGAGACAATCAATTCCTCATCAAGATGGACAACAAGTTCCTCCAGCTTGCTCGTGGAGCCCCCGATGTTGTTGACCCATCTGGAATGGCTGTCTACACAAGGCGCAGGAATCAGGAGACCACTTCTGCAGGCGGCTCTATTCTGAACTTCAGGCTCACTCTCAAGACCATAACTGATACTCAGTATTCAACTTATGGTGATGGGTCTTCTATCGATACCGTTGTGACTGTGACTGGTCTTCAGTCTGGCGTCACTAAGTCATTCACCGCAACAATAACGAAGTAATAGGAAGGTCACTTGGCAACTTTTAAGGAAATTTCAGCCGCTGATATCCAGACTACTCAAACGGCCCTAAGCCAGCTGGTTGACGTCATTCAGACGGATATTTCAAGCTCAGCTACAAGAAAGACTTATCAGATGTTTGTCACGGCATCCACTGATGAGAATGCTGCAACTTATTCTGTTACTTCTTCTCTCTTTCAGACTGTGTTTGACCAAGACTACACTCTTCAAGTATCGAATCCAATCTTTGATATGACTGTTGGTCTGTTTTACTCCAGCTCTACCGTTATGAGCTCTTCTTTGGGTGAAGATTCAAGTGGAAAGATGCTCTTCCCATCTTCTTCGATGATGATGAGAGAGAAGGTTGACATCTACAAGATGCACGCTGGAAAGCTCTTGGGTGACAACGAGGCTGCTTTCTTCTCGCCTGTTGATTCTACCTCTACGACTGACCAGATTAACGAGGCAATATTCATCAACTTCCGCAGGCTCTTCGCAAGAGATAAGATAAAGCGCGAGACATTCGCCATGCGCATGTATACAACAGGCGTTCTCGATGGCGATGCCAACGCTTCTGTATTTGAGCAGGGAATATTGAATGGATACACTGGCTCAAATCTCGACATTACTTCTCCAAGTGGTTCCACAATCTTTACTGATGTCGGCTCGTCTGCTCAGAGAAGAAGCCTGTTCGGTGGAGAGGTTGGTTCAATAGTCGATTCTTCTGACTCTACCAAGAAGGTAGGCCTGGTGTTCTACGATGCTGGAATCGTTATCCTCGATGCAGCAAAGGTCATCTGGGGCGACCAGCACGTATCAGGAACAATTTCTGCCGTTACAGGAACAGACGCGACAACTCCAAGCCTTGTAAACGCAACTGTGATTGGTAGCGCTCTTGCTGGCGCAAATCCTGCTGCGAAGTTCATCCCTGATTTCTTTGTCTCTTCATCGATAGACGATATCGTAGACCACTTCTCCAGCACAAGGTTCCAGAGCGGTTCATTCTCTGCAATGACCTTCCAGAACCAGACGCAGATTAATTCAACAATCTTCTTCTGTAGGGCAACTGCAGATGAATTCAACTACTCAGCAAATCCAACTTTCAGAGATGCAGAGAACAGGATTGTGGTAATCGAAGAGGGACAAGAAGATGTTCAGAGAACCTTCTCTTTCCCAACCACAATTGGTATGTATGATGCCAATAACAATCTCTTGGCAGTGGCGAAGTTCTCGAGGCCTATTGAAAAGAATGACGAGAAGGACCTTACAGTTCGCGTCCGTCTTGATTTCTGATTAAGGTGAGAAAGAATAGTAGAGAGGTTCAATAGAAAATGTCATTTGTCAGGCTTCCAGAAGACGCTTTTGACGTCTATACTGTGATTGCAAGGCCTGAGAGGTCATTTTCCTCCAGTTCCTTAGGTGTTACTGGAAGTCTGAAGGTTTTTACCCGTTCCTCTCCTATTCTAAGGTCAAGAGACATAAGCACTGGCTCTTACATAGAGAGCACTTCAAATGTCTCTACTGCTCTTGCAGACCTACAGAACTCTTCTCTTCTATCTTCCAACTATTATGGTTCTGCTGAGCTCTATCTTGAATCTCTGGATGCCCTGCAGGAGTCTCCTCTCTACCAGAAGTCAGTTAGTGTCTATAGGTTCTCTCCAATAGACGACTTTGATTTTGACTTTGACCCTGACCTCACAGCCGCCACCAGCGACATAATAAGCTCAGGCTACCTGAAGAAGTCACTCCTAAGAAATTCTGTTATCCCATACAATCGTTCAAAGTATCAGTCTTTGAACTGGGGATACACAAACTATCTTAGCCTTCACTTTCCAGATGGAGTTGGTCCATCTTCTTCTTCTATGGTTTATCCTGCTTCAGGAAATGCTTACATCCCAGAAGATGAATTCACAATTGAGTTTTTTGTCAATCCAAAATACACAGTGAATAGCGGAAGCGAGTATCAGGCAGGAACAATTTTTCATGCCTCTTCTTCTTTTGCAATTTCAATAGTCTCTGGCTCAAGAGTTGATGCATATGGACGTCCTGATTCTTTCAGGGTCCTTCTGCAGCTCTCACAGAGCGCCGACCAATCACCAGATTCAGTAGACCTCACTGTGGCCAACAATGCAAGAGTATTTCCAGGAGACCTCTCATTCTTATCTGATGACCTCCTGATTAACCAAAATCATTGGCACCATGTTGCCATAAGATGGTCACCGAGCGTCAATTTTGGAACCGGCTCTTTCTTGATAGACAATGTAGTTGCTGGAGTTTTTCAAATTCCATCAGCATCTGTGACGAGGCCTCCTGAAGACGCTGAAGCCGTATTTGTTGGAGCAAGGTATGAGGGACCTCGGACCAGCACAAATAGGCCAGGCGGATTCTTCAATTCAAACGCAGTTTCAAACGAAGGCGTTTATGATGATTTTTCAGGCGCTTTTTTGCAGCCAACAACTTTTTCAATACAAAATCAATTCAAGGGAGAGCTTCACGAGCTGAGAATATGGAATTCTTATCGAGGAACTGACCTCATATTCTCTGGCTCTAAGATGGGTGTGGAAATTTCAGAAGACCTTCTCTTCTATGTTCCGCCTTTCATGTATCCAAGCTCTTCCGATAGACAATTTATCGATGATTCGGCTTTTAAGCTTGGCGTTAAGAACGGCGTCATTGGAATTGGAAGTTCTACTCCATTCAATGAGAAGCTTGCCTTCGATATCGGTGGTCAAGAAATTAATCTCGAGAATCATACTCTTGAATTGGTTAGAAAAGTTCAGCCAAGACTTCTATTTTTGACGGCTTCTGTTTCAGAGATTTATGCTGCGGCTTCAATATCAACAGCCAGAGATGCCGATTCAATTCTTGGATATGACGGCCAAACGGTGAGGAGGAATCTAAGCATACTTCCATGCGATGATGGAGACTTCTATCCTAATTTTGACCTGCTACCTGAGGACGACATCTTCCAGAATGACGATGGCGCAAAGAGCGGTCAGTATGTGAATCTCAAATTTAATTCTCTTCAAGAGCTATACGATGCCAGTGGAGGGACAACAGAGAGGATAATATTGGACGAGACTGGAGACCCCAGTTCTAATCTGGTCACTCTGTTCGACATTTCAAATATCTTCTATGGAAGCAAGATACATCCAAAGTCTCTTGAGATTACCGATACATCTTTCACAGGCTCCAATGGAACTCTTTCTATTCGGCTGAAAGACAATGGTAGAGGACTTCTCTATCGAGCAGATGCTTCAGGCTCACATGCAACTTGGTCTTCAGTTGGTTCCGCATTCTATGAAGATGGAATTGCAGCAATTACCGCTCCCTATTTTGGAAAGCTGTTTGGGAAGACAGATTTTTCAATAAATCTAAGGGGTGAGAGCCCAATACACGTTCAAGAAACTCAAGTAATAGCTCCATCTTGGTCTTTTAATTCAAGTTCAAACCCTCAGTATTTGAGCCTCACTTCTTCAGATTACGCAAACGACCAGTCTAATTTCGTGTATATCACTACGCTAAATCTGCACGACGAGAATTTGAATGTTGTTGGCAGAGCCTCTTTCTCACAGCCAATCGTAAAGAGGGACAGCGATAGGATTATGTTCCGACTCAAGAAGGACTTCTAATTGCCAAGAAAGAGAAGAAGAGGCAAGAGGTATCATACAGGCCAGCATAATTCGCCAAAGGGCGGAACAATGAAATATCGTTCAAATTGGGAGCTTCAATTTATGCTCTACTTGGACGCAAATGAAAAAGTTGTATCTTACTCCTATGAAGCAATTAAAATACCATACGTGAGTAACAAGAGAACTGGAAAAATTAGAAATTATCTCCCAGACTTTTTCATAAATTGGGAAGATGGAACTTCTGAGGTTGTTGAAATAAAGCCAAAGAAGAAGCTAGCTGGCGTCCTTGTTCAAAAGAAGGTTCTTGCTGGAGAGGCTTGGTGCAATGCAAACAAGCTTTCTTGGAGAGTTGTTACTGAAGAAAGCCTTAAGGCTCTTGGAATTGTCATATGACTTTAAGGCTTGGACTCGACATATCCACAAGCTGCACAGGGATTAGCCTAATAGAAGACGAGCGTCTCGTTAGAGCTTCCTTTGTGTATCTCAGCGACTATGGAACTCTCTTGACAAAGGCAAACGCTGTCAAGAATGAGCTTCTCCTCTTTAAAGAGATTATTTCAGGAAAAGAGCTCAAGAGCATAACTGTCGAGCAGCACGTCCTTGGATTTAGAGCAGGCCTCTCTTCTTCGAATACCATAGTGGCTCTTGCGAGATTCAATGGAGTGGTGTCTTATGTTTCTGGTGACATTTTTAGCCTTGAGCCCACCGCTCTTTTGCCAGTGACTGCAAGAAAAGCAGTTGGGATAAAGTCGAAGAAGGGAGAGCCAATTAAGCCGATTGTTATTGCTTGGGCCACTTCACAAGAACCCGACTATCCTTGGCCAACGCGGGTTGTTAAGGCAGGGAAAAACAAGGGAGAGACCGTATATGAAAAGGGTGTTGAAGATGCGTCTGATGCCTATGTTATGGCCAGAGCAGCAGCAGCCCTGAAATTATGAAGAACTTTGATTAAGGTTCATCAGCGGAGACCGTAAATTGCTGGATTTTGCTGATAGGCTTGACTTTATTCGAAAAATTCTTGGTGATTATTCTTCAGCAAAAGATGGAAACACGTATTTCAAGTGTTTTAACTGCGGAACATCGCCAGAAAAAAAGAAGCTTGTCCTAAAGCTCGATACGGAGCTATGGCACTGCTGGTCCTGTGAAATAAAGGGACGTTCTATCTTTTCTCTCTTGAGAAAGGTTTCTCCACCTCATGCCCAAGAGTGGAGCAAGAGATTTTCAAACAAGGGTCGAACAAAATTTGAAGATGACCAAAAACCAGCAGAGATTTTGGAGCTTCCAGCTTGTTACCCAGTTGAAGAACTTGCTCGCTCCAGAGACCCAGATGCAGCTGCTATCGTTTCATATCTTGAAGATAGAAATGTGAGCTTGAATACTGCAATCAGGTATCGACTTATGGGAGGCCTAACTGGAAGAGTCAGGAGGCGAGTTGTTTTTCCATCTTACGATGCAGATGGAGATTTGAACTATTGGACCGCAAGAGCTATTGATAAAAATGCTATGAGGTATGTAAATCCTGCAATAGATAGGAAGAGTATAGTATTCAACGAAGTAGATATCGATTGGTCGAGAGAGGTAGTCTTAGTTGAAGGACCATTTGACCTCTTGTCTGCAGGAGATAACTGTGTCCCGCTTCTTGGTTCTTCTATGCCAAGAGATTGCGCTCTCTTAAAGAGGCTTTGTGAAAATAACTCTCCAGTGCTTCTGGCTCTTGACAGTGATGCAATTACCAAATCTCACACAATTGCAAAACTTCTTTATGGCCTGGGACTTGAAGTAAGAATGATTAATCTAAAGGGTGCAAAAGATATCGATGAGATTGGAAAGGAAAAATTCTTGCAGATTGCAAAAGATGCAGCTCACTGGCAGCCTGAAAGTCGTCTAAGCCATCTCATTTCAAATATCACCAGCGGCTCGCTGGTCTAAGAGGTTTTTCTTATGAAGAAGAGTGTGAAAGTAGCTCACCTTGCAGACATTCATTGGCGCTCTCTCAAGCGCCACGATGAATATCGAACTGTATTTGAAGAATTCTTTCAGAGGATGCAAGAAGAGAAGCCTGACCGAATCTTGATTGCAGGCGATATCGTTCATTCAAAGCTTCAGGGCATTACCCCAGAGTTGATTAGAAACCTTGTCTGGTGGTTTGAAGGCCTGGGTAGGATTTGTCCTGTTATCGTTGTCCTCGGCAATCACGATGGCCTAATTCTGAATCGCTCGCGCCTTGACGCTATCACCCCTGTGATTGAAGCTATCAATAACAAGAATATCATCTTCCTGAAGGACAGCTGCGTCTATCGAGATGAGCAAGTTGGTATTGCTTGGTGTAATTTCTCCTGCTTCGATGAGGACTCTTGGAAGAGTATTGAGCCAACTGACGACCTTATCAATGTGAGCATCTATCACGGTGCAGTTCGTGGAGCTCTGGCAGATTCAGACTGGGAAATTAACCATGAGTCTGGCCTGACCATCAAGGACTTCTCTCAGTTTGACTATGGAATGTTTGGAGACATCCACAAGTTCCAGTTCCTTGACCTGAAGCAGAAGTTTGCTTACCCAGGCTCCACTATCCAGCAGAACTACGGCGAGTCTGTAGATAAGGGATATCTCGTATGGGAGATTTCTGGTAAGGACAAGTGGAAGGTCCGTCGAGAGATTATTGACTCTCCATTCCCCTATGTCACCATCGACTGGATGGGAACAGTCCTATCTACTTTCGAGGCCTGCAGGAAGCACAAGAAGGGCAGCCGCTTCAGGATTGTATCAAAGAAGCAGGTCTTCCAGGAGGAGTTCAAGCAGCTCTCTGCGCTTCTCCAAGAGCGGATGAAGTCTTCTGAGGTAATCTGGAAGCTTATTGATGACCCTCAGTCTCAGCAAGCTGCCCAAGTGACTGCTCTTCTCCAGCGCGAGAACTTTCGAGAGATTTCTACCCAGCTTGACCTCTTGAAGCAGTTCTATCTTGATGATAAGGACATGTCTCAAGATGACTGGGTCCTCGCTGAGAACCTCGTGAAGAGTGCTCTATCCTCTATCACTGACCAGGAGCATCCAAGGAATACAAAGTGGACCCTCGACAGGATGTCGTGGGACAATACCTTCTCCTATGGAAGTGGAAATGAAATCAACTTCCACTCCGTGTCTGGCATCGTCGGAATCTTTGGACCCAATCGAATTGGAAAGTCTTCGATTGTCGGCACCTTGATGTATGCCCTCTTCAATGACACAGACCGCGGCTCCATCTCCAACTTGAATGTAATCAACACTGCGAAGGACTACTGCACTGCGAAGGTAGATTTCACAGTTGGAGCTAAGAAGTATCGTGCAGAGAGGGCAACTGTAAAGAACTCCAACAAGAAGGGTCAGATTTCTGCTCCAACTACTCTAAGCCTCTTTGAGCTTGATGAGAATGGAAATGTCTGCGCCGACCTGAGTGGTGAGCAGAGGAATGAGTCTGAGAAGATTCTTCGAAGCATCATCGGTCGCTCTGAGGAGTTCCTGCTTACCACCTTTGCCTCTCAGGGAGAGATGAATCAGTTCATCAAGCAGGGAGCAACCAACCGTAAGAACTACCTCAACTCCTTCCTTGATATTGGAATCTTCTCTGAGATTCATCGGTGGCTGAAAGAGGAGTCCATCGTATTCAAGTCGAAGGTGAAGGACTCCGCTGTCAATTATGACGATTCTTTGACCACTGCTCGTGAGGAGCAGCAGGAGAATACAAAGAAGAGGTCGAGGCTTGAGAGCGAGCTCAATCTTCTCCGAGAGAAGATTACCTCCTTGAATGTCGTCCTTGCAACTCACAAGAATGGAGACAAGGTAACGAAGTCAGATGTCACATCTGCGGAGGCCAAGCTCCAGAAAGCTAAGGATTCTTACAAGAGAAAGCTGGACGATATTGATACAATCAATGAAGAAATTTCTCAATTTGAAGAGCGGCAGAGAAAGATTGAGAATCTCCAGAAGATTTTTCCGATTCAAGAGTATCGTGATGGTCTTATGGAAATCCAAGAGCTTGCTGGAAAGTATTCTACGCTCTCGGCAAAGCTCGACAAGGAGATTATGGTCCTCAACAACCAGACAAAGTCTGTAAAGAAGCTTGAGACTGTTCCCTGTGGCGATTCTTATCCGACCTGCATGTTCATCAAGGACTCTCATCGAGACAAGCAGCTCATTGCAGAGCAGCAGGCAATAATCGATAGGCTTGAATCTTCTATCACCGAGGCCAGTGAGCAGCTGAAGTCTCTGAAAGGAAAGGATATCGAGTCTAAAATCAAGAAATACGAGAGCTTCGTCACAGAATACAATAACAATATCCAAAAGATTAAGCTATTGAACGACAAAGTCAAGTTTCTTAATGACGGAATAAGCTCGGACAGCTCTACCATATCATCGCTTGAGTCCAATCTGGCTTCGATGCGGCTGAAGGTGGTTTCTGATGAATCTACTGAGGAGCTTGAAAATCTGAAGTCAGAGATTTCTCAAACTCAGACCAGCATTCGCCAGAATGAGACTCAAATGACAAGCATTGACCTCCAGCTGGGCCGACTAAAGGAGAAGATTGAGAGGCTAATTTCTGATAAGGAGAGCTATGAGAGCGCCAAGAAGCGCTGGAAGGTTTTCGACAAGCTAATCAACGCATATTCCAAGAATGGAATTCCATTCAATATCCTCACCAAGGAGCTTCCAAGAATCAACCAAGAGATTCATAGCATCCTGCAAGGAATTGTGAATTTCGATGTCATCCTCTCCTCCCCAGAGGGCTCGAATGACCTTGAAATCTTTCTCGACTATGGAGACTCTTATCGGCCAATTGAGCTTGGAAGCGGGATGGAAAAGATGATTTCCTCTCTTGCAATTCGCGTGGCTCTGACAAACATGTCCTCCCTTCCAAAGACGGATGTCCTAATCATCGACGAGGGTTTTGGCGCCCTTGATGATGCAGGAATCGAGAGCTGTAACAAGATGCTGGCATCTTTGAAGAAGTATTTCAAGTCTATCTTGGTAATATCTCATGTCGATGCTGTGAAGGAAGCTGTCGATGAGATGATTGAGATTAATCAGGTAAGCAAGGATTCATATGTCAAGCACATTTAACAGGAGGACAAAGATATCTGTTATTGTCGATGCTGAGTCTCCTCGCGTGCCTCTCTGGTGTCCAGTATGTAAAGAGGCAATGGCAAGCTCTCTCGATATTGAGTCGCATGATAGAGTTGGAGCTTGTAGGTTGTGTGAAGATGAAATAGTTGAAAAGAATATGTTGAAGTGGCAAGAAGGCTGGAGGCCTTCTGAAGATGATATTGCTGCTGTTAGAAAACAAAGGTCTTATTCTTTGCAAGAAAGATACTTAATACGTGGAGGTTAGTAATTATGGACCATCTATCAAATTTGGCCAATGCTCTTCAGGGCGTCGAGGGTTCAAAAGATGGAAATGTCTCTTTGACTCATAGATTTTATGGTGATATTGTTGAGATTACTTACACAAGTGTTGTTCATTTCTCTGAAGAGCAGTCTCTAAGGCTTCAGACAAGCAGAGAAATTGACCGCTCTATGCAGGTAATCAATGGCTCTATGAAAGTTGTCAAGGAAAACTACAAGAATATTTCTGGTGGCAAAAATCTGTCTCTAAAAGAGCAGGGAACCAATGACAACATAGAAATCATTTCTGCCACTGCTCACTCGCCAAGAAAGATTGCTTACTACAGGCGTCAAGTAAGATTTAGCCATTCCTGATGCCTACAGCTAAATCTTCACAATTAGACGAAATTTTGAAGTGCGGGAAAGACCCCGTCTACTTCACTAATCGCTATTGTAAGATTGCTCACCCCAGCAAGGGTCTCATACCTTTTACCACTTATTCTTTTCAAGACGATTGTATGCGGGAATTTAAAAAGAACCGCTTCAACATCGTCTTGAAAAGTCGCCAGCTTGGACTCTCTACTATCACAGCATCTTTTGCTCTATGGATGGCAATATTCCAGAGAGAAAAGAATATTCTTGTCATAGCAACAAAGATGCAGGTCGCCCAAAACTTTGTGAGCAAGGTAAAGACTATGATGAAGTCTCTGCCTTCTTGGCTCATGATACCAACTATCGTCAATCAGACCAAGACTTTAATTTCATTTTCCAACGGCTCTACAATAAAAGCAATTGGAACTTCTGAAGACGCAGGCCGTTCTGAGGCCCTCTCTCTCTTGATTGTAGATGAGGCAGCGTTCATCAGAAATTTCGGAGAGCTCTGGAAAGGCCTCTATCCAACTCTGGCCACTGGTGGTTCTGCCATCATACTCTCTACTCCAAACGGTGTTGGCAATCAATATCACAAGCTTTGGGTTGATGCTGAAAATGGTTCCTCAAGTTTCAAAGCAATAAAACTCCCATGGGACGTTCATCCAGAGAGAGATGAAAGTTGGTTTGAGAGTGAATGTCGAAATATGACAAAGAAGCAGATAGCCCAAGAGCTTCTCTGCGACTTTGCTTCTTCTGGCGACACCTTCTTAAACCTGGAAGAGATGGAGAGAATTAGAATTCAAACTCGAATACCTATCGACTCTTGGGGTCCAGATAGAGGAGTTTGGGTCTGGAAGTATCCGATTGATGGACACAAGTATGTCCTTACTGCTGACGTGTCCAGAGGAGATGCGGCAGACTTTTCTACTATTCAAGTTATCGATATCAATGAATCCGAGCAGGTTCTGGAGTTCAAGGGAAAGATACCACCAGACCAATTTGGCATCCTCATCTATGAGATAGGGATAAAATACAATAAAGCTCTTGTGTGTCCTGAAAGCAACTCTTATGGATATGCTACGATAACGAAGCTTAAAGATATGGGATATCCAAATCTCTATGTGGCTGACAAGAAATACTCTTATGCCATGGAAGTCCCAGCTTCAAAGATAGGCTTCACGACAAATCAAAATACAAAAATCCAGGCTTTGACAAAGCTTGAGGAATACCTTCGGACCGCTAAGATTAAGATTTATTCATCAAGGCTTTGCGATGAATTCAAAACCTTTATGTGGTTTGGAGATACTGCTAGATCTCAAAAGGGCTACAACGATGACTTGATTATGGCTCTTGCTATTTCTTGCACACTCTTTGAGCCTAATCTTTCAGTAGCAGGAAGGTCTGTTAATGTTCATGCGGCAATGATTAGAGCAATGGCTGTAAATGTAAAGCAACCCCCTCCAACCCCGACAGTTAATCCATTTTCAAATGGTTCTTCAGATTCAAGATTTAATGCACAGCCAAAATATGTTGGAAACCTCCCGCCAGAATTTTCCTGGCTCTTCAAATAGAATGGAGTTTTAGAATATGCCGCCAAAGAGAGAAGAAAACTTATTTAGCAGACTTACACGCCTCTTTAGAAGTGGGCCTGTAATCCGCAGGAAGATAAAGGGACCTGACCCTGGTCCAACAGCTTCTTCTGCATACTCTCTTTTCAGAAGGAATGTCTCTGATGTCTATTCTAGCACTGTCTCTGCTTATGGACAGTTCGATAGGATGTCGAGATACAGTGATTTTTCTGAAATGGAAGCAACCCCAGAAATAGCTTCTGCTCTTGACATCTACGCAGAAGAGACTGCTTCTCAAGATGAGAGTGGAAAGGTTCTTCACATCTATTCTGAAAACAAGGTAATAAAGGACCTTCTTGACAATCTATTCTATGATGTCATAAATGTTGATTTTAACTTGCCAATGTGGGTAAGAAACCTCTGCAAGTATGGTGATTTTTTCACATTCAACGACATTTCACCAAACTACGGAATTGTGAATGTTCTTCCAATTCCAATAGCTGAAATGGAAAGAGAAGAGGGATTTGATCCAGATAATCCAATGTCTGTAAGGTTCAGGTGGATTACAAAGGGAAATAAAGTTCTTGAAAACTGGCAGGTAACACATTTTCGTCTTCTTGGAAATGATGCATTTCTCCCATATGGAGCATCTGTAATCGAGTCTGCACGCCGGATTTGGAGGCAGCTCATTCTAATTGAAGATGCTATGCTTGTCTATCGAATAGTTCGTGCCCCTGAAAGAAGAATATTCTACATTGATGTTGGAAATATCCCGCCAGAGGATATCGAGAACTACATGCAGCAGGCGCAGACAAGCTTGAAGAGGAATAGAGTTACTGATAAGTCTAACGGAAAGACTGACCTAAGATACAATCCTCTTTCAGTGGATGATGACTACTACATTCCAGTCCGCGGAAGTGAGACTGGAACAAAAATTGACACCCTTGCAGGAGGACAGAATACTGCTGCAGTGGAAGACGTCCAGTATATTCAAAAGAAGCTCTTCGCCGCCCTTAAGATACCAAAGGCCTACTTGGGATATGATGAGGCGATTGGCTCCAAGGCTACTCTTTCTCAGGAAGATGTCAGATTCTCAAGGACAATAACGAGAATTCAGAAGGTTGTCCTCTCAGAGCTGAACAAGCTGGCTATGATTCACCTCTACAGCCACGGCATCTCTGACGATGAAATCATGAATTTCCGTCTAAGCCTCAAC
>Ga0214921_10009242_pt1 | contig 12520 bp, 17 predicted proteins | sample LL1505_MetaG_FD_177992 | JGI IMG/M metagenome (GOLD analysis project Ga0214921, IMG submission 177992) | Freshwater microbial communities from Lake Lanier, Atlanta, Georgia, United States - LL-1505 | ecosystem: Environmental > Aquatic > Freshwater > Lake | place: USA: Georgia | collected... | reverse complement strand
CTACATCCCTGCGTCGCATGGCGATCCTCCTTGTTGTTATTGGTTCAGCGCACGCCAATGAGCTCCAGCTCCTGGGCGCGGTGGCAACTCACCCAACGGCCATCCGCCAGAGCGGTCAGCGCCGGGCGTTCGACGCGGCATTGCTCGGTGGCATAGGGGCAGCGGGGATGAAAGGCGCAGCCGGGCGGCGGATTTGCCGGATCGGCCACCTCGCCCTGGGCAACGCGGCGATGGCCACGCCGGGCCGGGTCGGGCGCCGGCACCGCGGCCAGCAAGGCCTCGGTGTAAGGATGCATGGGGGCGCGATAGAGCGCATCCGTCGGCGCCACTTCCACGATGCGGCCGACATACATCACCGCCACGCGGTCGCTCACATGGCGCACAACGCTCAGATCATGCGCCACGAAGAGCATGGAGATGCCCAAGCGGTCCTGCAGGTCGAGCAGCAGATTGATGATCTGCGCCTGCACCGAGACATCGAGCGCCGAGACCGGCTCATCCGCCACCACAAGCCTGGGGTTGAGCGCGAGGGCGCGGGCGATGCCCACACGCTGGCGCTGGCCGCCGGAGAAGGCATGCGGGAAGCGCGTGCGCGCACCCGGTGGCAATTGTACCAGCTCCAGCAGCTCCGCCACCCGGTCGCGCTGCTCGGCGGCCGATGCGCCATTGACCTTCAGCGGCTCGGCAATGATGTCGCCCACCAGCATGCGCGGATTGAGCGAGGCATAAGGGTCCTGAAAGATCATCTGGATATGCCGCCGCAAGGGCCGGATCTGCCGCTTGGACAGGGTGGCGAGATCGACGAATTGACTCTCGCTGGTGGCGAAGCGGATGGCGCCCGAGGTGGGCGACAGGGCACGCAGCACGCAGCGGGAGACGGTGGTCTTGCCACAGCCGCTCTCGCCCACCAGCGCCAGGGTCTCACCCTTGGCGATGTGGAAGCTGACGCCATCCACCGCGCGCACCCGCCCCACCTCGCGCTGCAGCAAGCCGGCGCGGATGGGGTAATGCTTGGTCAGATCCTGGACTTCAAGCAGGTTCATGCCGCCGCCCCCTCCGCCTGCTCGGCCTTGAAGCAGGCGGCACCGGCCTGGCCCGGCGCGATGGGCCGGGGCGATTGCTCGGCGCAAATGGCCCCCAATTGCTCAACGCAACGCGGATGAAAGGCGCAGCCTGAGGGGCGCGAACCCGGATGCGGCACGGCACCACCAATGGTGGAGAGGCGCTGGCGCGGCGTGGCCAGAATGCTCGGCACGGCGCGCAGCAGCGCCCGCGTGTAGGGGTGGCGCGGCTTGGCGAAGACCTCCTCCACCGGGGCGTATTCCACCACCCGGCCGAGATACATCACCGCCACATTATCGGCCATTTCCGCGATCACGCCCATATCATGGGTGATGAGCATGAGGGCGATGTTCTTCTCCCGCTGCAGGCGCTGCAGCAGGGCCAGGATTTGCGCCTGGGTGGTGACATCGAGTGCGGTGGTGGGTTCATCGGCGATGACGATCTGCGGGTCACCGGCGAGCGCCATGGCAATGCCCACGCGCTGGCGCAGCCCGCCTGAGAGTTCGAAGGGATAGGCTGATAGCCGCGTTTCAGGCCGGGGGATTCCCACCTCGCCGAGCAATTCAATGGCACGGTTGCGGGCTTCAGCGGCGGAGATGTCGCTGTGCTGGCGGACGGCCTCGATGATCTGATTGCCCACCGTGTAATGCACGCTCAGCGCCGTCATCGGTTCCTGGAAGATCAGCCCGATGCGGCCGCCGCGCACCCCGCGCATGGTTTTGGATTCAGGGTCGAGCGTGGCGAGATCCACCTCCCCCGCAGTGCCAGGGTCGAGCAGCATGCGCCCAGCGGTGATCCGGCCCGGCCGATCCACCAGGCGCAGGATGGAGCGCGCGGTGACACTCTTGCCGCAACCGCTCTCCCCCACCACGCCCAGGGTGCGCCCGGCTTGCAGGTCGAAGCTGACGCCATCAAGCGCGCGCACCACGCCCTGTTCGCTGGCGAATTGCACGGCGAGATCGCGCACAGCGAGTGCGACGCGCTCAACCATAGGGATCGGCCGCATCGCGCAACCCGTCGCCGAAGAAGTTGAAGGCGAGGATAATCAGGATGACCGGCACCGCGGCCGAGAGCAGCCAGGGCGCGCCGGCCAGAACCTGGATGTTCTGCGCATCCTGCAACAGAATGCCCCAACTCACCGCCGGTGGCCGCAACCCCAGGCCCAAAAAGCTGAGCGAGGTCTCGCTGATGATCATCGCCGGCAGCGCCAGGCTGGTGGCGGCGATGATGTGGCTGGCGAAGGAGGGCAGCATGTGGCGAAAGATGATCCGCCCCTGGCTGGCGCCCGAGAGTTCGGCGGCGACCACGAAATCCTCCTCCCGCAAGGCCAGAAAGCGGCCCCGCACCACGCGGGCCAGATCGGTCCAGCCGATCAGCGAGATGATGATGGTGATGGCGAAATAGACCTCGAGCACGCTCCATGTCCGCGGCAGCGCGGCGGCGAGGCCCATCCAGAGCGGTATGGTGGGCACCGAGCGCAGCAATTCGATCAGGCGCTGGATCAGCATATCAACCCAGCCGCCATAAAGCCCCGATATGCCGCCGAGCAGCACGCCGAGGAACAGGCTTAGCGTCACCCCGGCAAGGCCGATGAAGAGGGAGACACGGGTTGCCACCATCATGCGCGAATAGAGGTCTCGCCCAAGCTGGTCGGTGCCCAGCAGAAAGATGCTCTCGCCCGGCCGGCCGCCGACAACACCAAAGAGATGAACATCGGTCTCGATGATGCCGAAGAGGTTGTAGGTGTAGCCGCGGATGAACAGGCGCACTGGCAGCTTGCGGGCGGGATCGGGGGTGTAGCTCAGCTGGAAGGTTCGCGGGTCGCGCACGCCGCGCAGGCCGTAGACATGCGGGTTGAAACCCTGCTCGTCGAAGAAATGGATGCCCTGGGGCGGGATGAAGCTGCGCCGCGCATCAGTGGCATGCGGGTCACTGGCGGCGAGGAAATCGGCGAAGATCGCCACCATGTAGAACAGGATGATCACCCCCATGCTGACCAACGCGAGCCGGTGCCGGCGAAAGCGCCACCAGGTGAGCTGCAGCTGGGTGGCCTGGGCATAGCGGTCTTCGGCGGCGGGATGGGCGGTGGCTGTGCTCATGTTCAGCGCCCGCCCAGGCGGATGCGCGGATCGATCCACATCAGCAGGAGGTCGGAGATCAGCGTGCCGATCACCGTCATGAAGCCCAGCAGCAGCACGATGGCGCCGGCCAGGAACATGTCCTGCGCCACCAGCGCTTGCAGCAGCAAGGGCCCGACCGTTGGCAGGCCCAAAACCAGGGAGACCACGATGCTGCCTGACACCAGATAGGGAAACAGATAGGCGATGGAACTGGCAAAGGGGTTGAGCGCGGCGCGCACCGGGTATTTCAACACAGCATGGCGTTCCGTCAGCCCCTTGGCGCGGGCGGTCACGACATAGGGCTTGCGCAATTCATCGAGCAGATTGGCGCGCATGATGCGGATGAGTTGCGCCGTGCCCGCCAGTGCCAGCACCGCGGCAGGAAGCGGCAGATGTTTCGTCAAATCCCAAACGCGGGCCCAGCTCCAGGGCGCCTGGATATATTCGGCCGAAAACAGGCCGCCGACATTCAGCCCGAGATAGCGAAAACCGAGATACATCAGAATCAGCGCCAGGAGAAAATTCGGGATCGCCAAGCCGATGAAGCCCAGCGTGGTGAAGAGGTAATCCCAGAAGGAATATTGCCGCATGGCCGAGTAAATGCCGATCGGCAGGGCAATCATCCAGGTCAGGAACAGCGCCGAGACCGAGACGATCATGGTGAGCCAGAGCCGGTCCCCGATCACCTCGGTGACGGGGCGGCGCCATGCCATGGAGACGCCAAAATCGCCCTGAAGCACGCGTCCCATCCAGCGCGCATATTGCACCACCAAAGGACGGTCCAGGCCATATTCCCGCCGCATCGCCTCACCCTGCTCCACCGAGACCGTGCTGCCGCTGGCGGCGAGATTGGCGATATAGGCATCCACGAAATCGCCCGGCGGCAACCGTATGATCACGAAGCTGAGCACAGAGATGAACACGCAGGTGACCAGCGCGAGCCCCAGCCTGCGCAAGAACTACATCACCATTGGTGCAGATCGCCTTGCGGCATCACGACATTTCCCCTGGCCGCGCCGACTTTGGCGAACGCGTGTCCAAAGGAACTAGACAACGGCCGGTGGCCGCTAGCAAGGGGCGGATTGTGGGGGCGCGCAGGCCACCGGCCGCCTGGGGCACGGCGAGAGGCCCCGCAGCATCGCACGATCACCTGCGGCGTTGGCACCTGCGCGCCCTTCATGAAGACCACGCGCCTAGCCGGATGCACCGCGGACAGCGCGTCCATGACGTCCTTGAGGTAGGGCGTGCGGTTGGTACGCCAGGGGCCGGGCTCAGCCGAAGCCCGGCTGCCGAGCATGCGATGCCGCTCGGCCCATTCCGAGACGGTAAGCTGCGGCGGCGGGCGCAGCATCGCGCCCACGCGGCTGCGGACATGGCTACGGGTCCGCGGACCGATCCCTTCCAAGGCCTGCTGGGTCGAAGCGATCGGCGGCCTCCGTCAGCAGGTCGTTGATGTGGCTCTGCAAGATGGTCTGCAGCAAATGCGGATCGACGCTGATCTCGGCGGCGATCAGGCCGGAGACGCGCGCCGGCCAGTTCAGCAGCGCGTCGCGCATTGTGCTGCCGATCTCATCGAGCGCGGCATTGGCCTCGGTGACGTCGAGCAGGCGGCGCTTGGTCTCGTCGAGCGAAAGCCGCTGCGCCTCCACCTTCAGCGCAAGTTGCGCGACCTTCAGGCGGGCGAAGGGCGTGCCATCGGCGCTCTCCCGCGCGGCCAAGGGCGAACGGGTGGGATCGGCGGTCTCGGTAAGCCGACGGCGCGTCTTGTCGATGTCCCAATTGCCGTCCGGCTCGCGGGCAATCCGGCCCGCACGCTCGGCTTTGTGGATGGTGGTATCACTGACGCTGAGGCGGCGGGCGGCCTCGCGGGTCGAGGGGGTTAGCTCGGGCATGGCGGCGACCTCCCGCCGCAGGTGGTGCTCATCACGAGCAAGGACCCGCTACCTGGCGGCGGCAAGCCCTTGACGTGTCCGGCTGCGTGGTCAGGCCGGAAGGTGGTAGATGGTGAAGGAGCCCTTCGCCCCCGTCTTATTGGGGCCGACCAACCGCTCGCGCGACATCACCTCGACCGCATGGCCCTTCTTCTTCAGCCCGGCGAAGAAGCCGCGGACCGTGTGCTGTGCCCAGCCGGTTGCCTCGGCGACCTTAGCGTCCTGTGTCGCGGGCTCCGCGGCTGGCGCCACCGTGGGCGCCGTGTGGGGCACGCTGCCCTCGATGCCCGAGCAGTCGGGCTCGCCGGCCACCGCGTCCCCCTCGTTCGGGTCGATGCCGACGGCGCGCAGCCCCTCGTCGGTGATGCGCGCCACGATCAAGGTGCCGTCCTCGTCCTGCCGCCAGCCCAGCCCGACATGCTCCCGCGGCGCGTTGATCTCGATGAGCAGGTTGTTCTTGATCAGGCTGCGAAACACCGCGTTGCGGGCTGCGGCCGGCAGGGTCATGGGTGCGCGGGCGAGGCCCATCTCTTGCTGCGCCGCGGCGCTCAGGATCACGCGCTGGGTGTCGGAAAGCTTCGTCATCGTGGTGGTCTCCGGTTTCGGGCGCCGACCATCGGCCCCTACTGCCGGGAGCCCCGCCGGCGCTGCCGGTCGGGGCGGTGCGGAAGTGGTCCGCGTCAGGCGGCGTATTCGCCGCGGCGGAAATGCTGGTCCGCGATGTCCTTCAGCTTCGCGGTAGCATCAGAAAGCCAGGCTGCTTCGCCCCAGAGCACCGTCTCGTCGTCGTCACGCAGACCTGCGATATCGTCAACACGGCAGCAGGCAAAGAGCACGTTGTTTTGTGTCCCCTCGTTGAGCTCAGCGAGGCATCGATTGACGCCGTGCGGAAAGGGCGGACCCCTGCGGCTGCGGTAAGCTGCTGAGCAGGGGGACGATTCGGTGAGCAAGCGCGTCAGGGATCCGGTGCACGGCTTGATCCTATTTGAAGAGACTGATTCGGTGGACCGGCTTGCCTGGCGCCTTATCGATACGCCCGAGTTCCAGCGTCTGCGCCGCATCCGGCAGCTCGGCGTTTCGGAGTTCACCTTCCCCGGTGCCGTACACACCCGGTTTGCGCACTCCATCGGTGTGTTTCACACCGCCCGCACGCTCGTAAAGATCATTGAGCGTGAGATGAAGCGGAACGGCCAACCCTTCGTGGGAGAGAAGGCAGATGTCGCGCTGGTCGCGGCCCTGATCCACGACCTCGGTCATGGCCCCTTCAGCCATACTTTTGAGGTCGTACAAGTCTCGCGAGGTGCCAAGAAGCGGCACGAGCAGTGGACAGCGGAAATCATACGCAACCCGTCGGGCCAACTGCGCGCACTTCTCGAAGGCCACCGGTCCGGCTTTACCGAAGAGGTTGCGAGGCTTCTAGAGATGGAGGATCCCGAGGACATCTATCACGCCATCGTCTCGAGCTCCTTCGACGCAGACCGGTTGGACTATCTGCGCCGCGACAAGCTGATGACCGGAACCGGCGCCGGAGGGATCGATTTCGATTGGCTTGTGGATAACGTCCGAGTCGCGGATATCGCCATTGACGCGCCTGACGAGGACGCATTGGAACCTCGCAAAGTGCCCACGTTCTGCCTAACGGCCAAGGCTCTGCCAGCCGCGGAGCAGTTCCTGCTCGCCCGCTACACGCTCCATCAGCAGGTCTATTTCCACAAGACCAGGCGGAGAGCGTGGCTCGCATGTGAACTGGCGGAGGAAGTGCGACTAGGTACAAGCGGTCTCCAGGCTAGAGCCTTGGAGAATACGCAATGGGCGGGATGGAACGGAGCAACACCACGCCCCCTTTCATGCCATCACTCCGTCTGCCAGTCTTCCATCAATAGCCCAGGCACCCTTGCGAATTCGCCCGTGTTGCGCGTGATCAGCACCAAGCCTCGGGCGCGGGCCTGCCCCGCGATGAGCACGTCATAAGGCCCAATCGGCGTGCCCTTTGTCGCAAGCATTGCCCGGATCTCGCCAGCATCGCGGGCATCCTCGCGGCTGAACTCCAGCGCCCCGAAGCGCAACCCGTCGACGAGCGCGACATTGTGTTCGGTCCGCGCGCTCTTGAAGGCACCATAGAAGAGTTCATGCAAGACGATCGATGAGACGAACACGTCAGCCGGCTGGCACTTGCGCACACGTCGCCCAATTGAGGTATCTGCATCCTTCAATAAGGCAATGACGGCGTTGGTATCCAGCAGATACCCCATCAACGAAACAAGCTATCCAATGCCGGGCGGTCCTGCTGGCTCCCCTGCTCCCCAGCAGCCAAGGCCGCGTCCTCGTCGAGCTGTCCCACGGCAGCGTTGAGCCAATTCCAGTCCGATGCGACCGGTTCCAAGACCACCGCATCGCCATGCCGTCGGATGCGGACCTCCTCACCCTCGAAGCGAAACTCTTTGGGCAGCCGGACCGCCTGTGACCGGCCAGTCCAAAACAGCTTTGCGGTGTTCATGTGTCGGGACCTCGTTGATACCTATCAAATATGGGTATTTTTAGGCGGCAAATCAAGACCAGAGCTTCGCCCAAGCCGCCCATGCCGTGGATTGAAACCGCCGATCAGCAGTCGATCCAGGATGGCCTTCACTTGCGGCAGGAGCCCGCACGGTGGAAGGGCATTTTTATAGCTATTCCGCTTGGTCAAACGCCTACCTCGACGCCCAGGGCCGCGACAACTCGTCACGTTCAGCAGCATTCAGGGCGGGTAGCGCATCCGCCTGTCGGCCATCTTTCTTGTCTGCCCGCGCGATCCAGTGGCGGATCGACTGGGCGGTTGGCTCGAACTCACCCGCGACATCGTCGGGGTCGCGGCCAGCGCGACCCAGCTCAACCATCTGACGGCGGAATTCAGGCGAATCGAGTAGTCGGGTTTTGGCCATGGAGTGCACCTCTGGAAAAAGCTTCAGGGTGTCCACCAAACCGGGTCAATTCCAGTTTTGCGGCCTGAAATCGAATTCGATGCTAATTTACAATTTTCGAAAAACTCCAGTCCTACAGCTAAATTTAATGTTCAAGCGGTAATTATCGGTCTAAAAATTTTGGTGCGGCACGGTGTGCGGCCGCTAAGGTAGCAGGAGACGCCCCGAATGAGGCAGAAGATTTTCTTCGCGCTGGTGCTCGGGCTGGCCGCCGCGCCGGCCATGGCTCAGGACCGCCCGGCTATGATCCCGAACCGTGATGTAGCTGTGACCTATAGGATGGTGGGCAGCGAGCACTTCGGTGCGCAGCAGATGCAGATAGCTTGGCTGGCGGCGCAGGGCTTGCAGCGTATGGACATGGGTAATGGGCAGGGCTGGATGGTGAGCGACGTACGCAATAATCGCGGCTTCATGGTGATGGAGCGCGACCGCATGGTGATGGACATGCCGGATATTGGCGCACGTGGTGGACCGCAAGTGCTCCGGCTAAGCGATGCGGCGCGTATTACCAGAGAGGGCAGCGCCACTCTGGCAGGTCACGCCTGTACGGTGTGGAAGGTTGAGGATCAGGGCAGACAAAGCCGCGCTTGCATTACCAGCGATGGTGTGATGCTACGGGTCCTGGGACAAAACCCAGCTAACCCGAATGTAGAGAGCGGTCTGGAAGCAGTACAGGTGTCCTATGGACCCCAGGACCCGGCGCGGTTCAGCCGGCCTGCAGGTTTTCAGGCTATGCAACTGCCGTCTGGATTGCCGCCTGGGATGATGGGCGGAATAACTGGCGGGCCTCCGCCCGGTCAAAAGCGCTGAGAACCTGATGTAAAAATTTACCTCTAGCCAGTTGTACGATATCGATCCGAGTGGGCCAAGCAGTACAAAACTGGATATTTCAAAAAATCATTATTGTCACTGGCTTTTGCCTCGACGGTCAAGCGATTTAATCAAGAGCATGGAGATTGCCGGCAACCACTTCTTTTATCTACGCATGGCCGTGACACGCCGATTGAGTGCGCGGCCGCTCTCCGTGGCATTGTCAGCGATGGGTTGCTCAGCGCCCCGTCCGTCTACCTGTAACCGTGTTGCGGCGATTCCTTGGCCTACCAGCCATGTTCGCACGCTCGTGGCCCGCCGGAGCGATAGAGGCTTATTCTGAGCCGCCCCGCCGACGGTGTCGGTGTGTCCAACCAGCGTCAGAGAGAGAGATGCATCCATGCGCATCACATCACGCAATTGGGTGAGAACGTCATGCGCCCTTGCGTCCAGATCCGCTGAATTTGTGGCGAAATTTATATAAAGCTGTACTTGGCCCCGTCGCGCAATACTGTCCGCAACGTTCGCCTGCATCGGGATAATTGATGTTGAAATTGATGTGCCGGTGCGATCAAATGTAAAGCTTCCCTCCCAATTGCCATAGTCATTGCTGCGCAGCCCGTTCTGCGCCCGACCTAAATAGCTGGACTGGCCAGGTCGACCGAGGATAGTCACGCTGCCTCCCATGAAGCCAATAGCCCCGGCGTGAACAGCAGCACGGCATATTCCGCTATCGTCGCTGTAGATGTCGGTCCCCCAAACGCTGCCATGCACTGTCTCCTCCCCTGCGCATACGCACCTCAAGGGCTGCCCAATCCCTCGATAGCTCGAGAAATTTTCAGGGCACTGCGCCGTGATCTCAATTCCCGTGGCGGAGGTGCGCGCGACCCTAAACGACATCGGATAGTTATCGTATGGCTCGCTGTCCACGCCATTGCGGGTTGCCCCAGTGTAGGCTGACCGGCCAGGCTCCCCGGTCACCAGAAGGCTGCCTCCCACAGCATCGATCACACCGGCATGGCGCGCGGCGAGGCATATTGAACTGTCTGCGGTGTAGATGCCGTCACCCCATACGCTTCCGCCCTCAACAGACCCGGCGCGACAGGCGCAGCTAAAAGACTGACCAAGCCTGCCGCCGCTAAAATCTACTGGACAATTTGGGACGGGGTTGGACTGCGCCACCGAAGGTTTTGGACACATCGAGAATATCACTGATATCAAAATAAACAAAAACGGGGATAACGTTCGAACCATCGCCTCTCACTCCGTATGATCGTGTCCCAAGCCGTTTCTAGGAAATATGACCCCTGGCAGGCTTGCCGCCTTACAATCCAGCAAGGCAGACAAACCTCAGGCCAAATTATTGCTGAGGATGCCGATGGTTTCCAGTGTCATAAAGTGGGTGCGGCGTTGCGACCGCGGTGAAAGCTTTCTAATACACCCTGAGCCTAGACACCCACGAGCCCTGGCTGAGCATACGAGAGAGTTAGGTCGCCGAGATAGAGGATTGGTTGCAACGGGTCAGGCTGGTTCTAAGAAAAGATGGACCAAAGATTGGCGGCGTAAAAACCGAGATCTAGCCGTGCTGCGGTCCGTTCAATCGCTGCCACTGGTACTTCATACCATCGCTATCCCGCCCAACGATGCGAAGCGGCAGCACGGGGGCGTAAATCTCCATGGCGAAGACTGGCTGATAATCGCAGACGAGGCGCTTTGCCGCGTCGGTGATGTAAACCCAGGTCGCCGGTCCCACCCGCCATGTGACGCCGCCGTGATTGGCGATGGTCATCGCGACAATCCCCCGCCCCGAAGCGCCGTAATTGCGAACCGAAGTGATGAAGGGCCTATACTTTGCAGGCTCCCTGGATATCGCGTTCGCGATGATGCCATCTTCGTGGTCCTCAACCGCAGCTTTGATGACGCCGGTCACTGCTGTAGCCACCGATCCTATTGTTCCGAGCGCAATACCAGTGACCGTCCCCAGCCCCCACAATGGGATGTCGCCGGGTTGCGGGGCCTTGCCGCTCAAGACCCACACCGCCGGCTGTACAAGTGCCCCGGCGCCAACGCCTGCGGCCTTCCCAACGCCACTCTTGATTGCCGCCTCCAGCCCGCGCGACAAAGTTTCAGAAACAATGGTCTGACTGACTTCCTTGCCTACATTCGAGCTGTTGTTGATTAGATCGGTAATGCCATTGGATGCTGCGGGCGGAGCAAAGTTACCCACGGGAACAGATTCACTCACAGTGTCATCTCCTCTCCATATCCAAGGACGAGAATGCCCAGTCGCCAAGGTAACCGCAAGGCTAACGGGGGGCGGCGGCGGCAGGGTAGTTCAGTCACATCGCACCCCTCAGCGCAGGCGCCTCGGTGCGTGGCGTCGTCGCCCCTTCTGCGGCCAGTTCCGCCACGAGGTAATGGCGTCGGCTTGGTCGGCCAGTAGCGGCTGCAGGTTGCTGCTGATGGTGGCGACGAGGCACGGAACTGTCTCCCACAGGAGACGATATTTCTTGCCAAACCATTCCCTCTGGAGTACAGAAGGGTGTGATCGAGATCCGCCGCACCGCAATCTTTATCGAGTGGCTGAAGGCCCTTCGCTCCGGGACAGATCGGGCCATTATTTCCAAGCGCTTGGTGCGGTTGGCGTGTGGCAATTTCGGAGATGTAGAGCCTGTCGGCGAAGGCGTCTCCGAACTGCGTATCCATGTTGGCCCAGGGTACCGTGTCTATTTTATGCGCCGCGGAGCTGCGATCGTCTTGCTGCTCTGCGGCGGCGACAAGGGCTCGCAGTCTCGTGACATTGCCAGGGCGAAGGCCATGGCCAGCGAGGAAAGGGAATAACTATGGCGTTGGAAACCCAAATATTCGACGCAGCCGAGTTGCTAACCGACGACGAAAGTCGCCTGGAATATCTACGGCAATCCTTCGCCAGCGGCGATCCCGCTGAGATCGCCGAGGGCCTGGGCACTGTCGCCCGAGCTATCGGCATGAGTCGCATCGCCGCCGAGGCTGGGTTGGCCAGGCCAGCGTTGTATCGCGCGCTCGCCGAAGACGGAAACCCCGCCCTGGCGACGGTGGCGCGGGTGCTGGCCACCATGGGTCTGCGCTTGAGCGTGGAAGCGATTGCAGCGGCAGAGAGAGATGGTTTGGGAAATTCGGACGACCCAATAAATGGCCTTCCTGCCTGACAGAAACATTGTAGTCGCGTATCGGGGACCACGCCGCTCACAAACGCGCTGCACGCAGTGGCGTAGCGGCTGGATCTGGTAACGCTGCCTCCAACCGCGTTCAGCATGGCCTCCCGATCGCCGCCGGCAATGGCGGTGGCGATCGCTGCGCCACCCGGCCCGTCGACCACCCAGAAGCAGGTGCTCGTCATGCCCAGCCCGACCAAATCGACGACTACCATTTGGCCTACCTTTCATACTTGAATAACGCACAAGTATTTGGAAGGTGTCCCAGTGTCGAACCTGGAGAGGCGCCATTGATTATTTCAAACCGAATAATGCCTGCGGATTCAACATTCGTAGCGAACACCACCGCCGTTCTGTGTCTCGCTCCCGCCGGCCAATGTTGCAAGTAGGCTATTGAAGGCCTCGTTCGGCGTGGCGTAGTCAAGTGTCTTCCTGGCGCTGAT
>Ga0214921_10009241_pt1 | contig 12520 bp, 23 predicted proteins | sample LL1505_MetaG_FD_177992 | JGI IMG/M metagenome (GOLD analysis project Ga0214921, IMG submission 177992) | Freshwater microbial communities from Lake Lanier, Atlanta, Georgia, United States - LL-1505 | ecosystem: Environmental > Aquatic > Freshwater > Lake | place: USA: Georgia | collected... | reverse complement strand
CACGTGGACAAACACTTATTGTCAACGGAACTACAGTTACAGCAACTTTGACTCCTAGCCAAGATGATCTAGCAGCAGCTAGTTATTACTTCCTTGGTGGTCACGAATACACTCTTAGTAATACTCAAGCACAAGTTCTCATCAATGCCGGTTACGGCGATTATGTGACACCGATAGTATGAAACATTGGGAACATCATCCAGAACCAGTAGAAGATTGCTTTGGTTGCAAGGTTCTAGGGCTACAAGTTAATGAAGTATCTTTACGAACTAACGGTATACCTACTGCCAAGCAACACGATAGAGAATTACAGTCTTATTATGACGCTACACGTCAGGGTATTGAACCACGCTCTACCAAGAGTAAAGATATAGATGCAGCAGTTAAACTTTCCAACGAGGCTGGTAAGGCTTTCGATGGGATTGCAATGACCTTCAAGAACTAAGGAGTAGTAATGAAAAATTCAGAGAACTCAATGATGGATGATATGGGTATGGAAGAAGATCTAATGCCTTATCCAGCATCAGACAAGCAGTATCCAAATGCAGCAAAGTATTCATCTTATGAATCAATCCAAACTGGAGCAATGGGAAAGGCAGCAAAATGAAGAAGAAGCCAATGGCAGGAATATGCAAAAAGTGCGGTAAATCAAAGAAGATGTGTAAGTGCTAAATGAACAAGGCAGCTAAGAAAGCAAAAGTCGCTAAGGTAATGAAAGAGTTTAAGGCTGGAACGCTGAACTCTGGCTCTAGCAAAGGACCAATCGTAAAGGGCAAGAAGCAAGCGATTGCTATTGCATTATCTTCAGCAAAGATGTCCAACAAGAAAATGGGCAAGAAGAAGTAATGGCTAAGTCTCCTGCTTGGACGCGCAAAGAAGGCAAGAACCCAAAGGGTGGCCTTAACGCCAAGGGTCGTGCCTCTGCTAAAGCGCAGGGGATGAACCTCAAACCTCCGGTGAAGAAGGCTGAGGCTGCCAAATCGCCCAAGGCTGCAGGACGGCGCAAGTCATTCTGTAGCAGGATGTGTGGGATGCGTGCAAAGAATACTTCTAGCAAAACTGCTAAAGATCCGAACTCAAGAATAAACAAGTCACTTCGTGCTTGGGATTGTAGTTGCAAATGAAAAAGAAAGTAGCATTCTGGGACAAGAAGAATCCCAAGAAAACATCAAAGACATTAACGCCTGCACAAAAGGCAGCGGCAAAGGCAAAGGCTAAGGCAGCAGGACGACCTTATCCAAACCTAATAGACAACGCTGCAGCAGCCCGTAAAAAGAAGTAAGGAGATATAGGTGGCACTAGGAGTAGCAGGAACAACTTTATTAGATGAACTTAACCGTTTGGCTAATGGTGGCACCTATCGAGCACCAGGGGCAATGGTTGGACGAGCACTTGCAACCCGTCAATGGGCAGTTCTTAAGTCAGTATCAACAAATTTAACAGACACAGTAGGAGTATTAAATGCGATTAAAGGCACGACTAGCACCAATCGCCTTGATCTTGCTGGCGTATGCAATGCTCTCGCTGGTACTTCTCAACTACCTGCAGCGCAGGCTCTCAGAGGTATCTCATCTTGAGTGCTAAATATAATATCGTCTGCGATCAAGCAACTACATTTCAACTTGACTTCACAATCCAAACTGGTAATACCCTTTGGAACCTAACTGGCTACAGCGCCACTATGACTATTAGACCATTCGTTGGTTCTAATACAACTACCCTTGTGCTAACCAACGGCAATGGCATTACCCTTGGTGGAGCTGCAGGAACTGTATCTATTCTCATTAGCGCTGCTGTCACAGCAGACTTTGAACCATCCCGATACTCTTATGATTTTGTTCTCAACTCTGGAAGCGTCGTTACTCGACTACTTGAAGGTAAGTTTGTAGTTACAGCAGGCGTGACCCTATGAGTGAGACAACAGTAGTATTCTCCCAAAACTCTACCGATAACACAGTAGTTAGCATTGATCCACAATCAGGTGAGATGCAAGTTATTGTTATTGCCGAGGCACAAGCAGAAACTTCTGTTGTCTTATCCAATGACCAAGGCCCACAAGGTATTCCAGGAGTAACTGGTCCTACAGGACCGACAGGACCAACGGGTTCTACAGGCCCAACAGGTGCAACAGGTGCAGCAAGTACGGTTCCTGGCGCTACTGGTGCTACAGGCCCAACGGGTCCTACAGGACCTACTGGACCTACTGGTGCTGCTAGTACAGTTGCCGGTCCTACGGGCGTCACAGGCGCTACAGGGCCTACAGGGGCTACTGGAGCAACAGGACCCACAGGTGCTGCAAGCACCGTTGCAGGCCCTACAGGGGCCACAGGGCCGACAGGAGCCACAGGTCCTACTGGTGCTGCAAGTACAGTTCCAGGTGCCACTGGTGCCACAGGACCAGCAGGCGTTACTGGAGCTACAGGACCAATCGGTGTTACAGGTGCAACTGGACCTAATGGTGCAACCGGACCAACAGGATTAACCGGACCAACTGGACCAACAGGACCGGCGGGTGCAACAGGTGCCACAGGGCCAACGGGTGTAACGGGGCCAACAGGTGCAACAGGTCCTACAGGTATTTCAGGTGTGATATCAGTAGTCTCACCAATCGTAAATTCTGGTACATCAACATCGGCCAATCTTTCATTTGCTGAAAGTGACGATCAACCAATTCTTGCAAACCAAGTATTCGGATAGGAATATAAATGGCAACTTTTACAAAGACACTTCTTTCAGGCTCGACGCAAGGTCAGCCAATTACAGTTGTTGCAACTGCCTCAACTGGTACAACTATCCACGCAACTGGCACATCAGCCACAATCATTGACGAAGTATGGCTATACGCCAACAACACTTCGACCTCACCAGTATTGCTCACAGTTCAGTTCGGTGGAACAGGCGCAGTCCAACACGCAAAGCCAATCACCCTTGCTCCACAGTCAGGCGATGTTCTCATCGTAGCTGGCTTGCCATTGACAGGTGATGGCACAACGGCTGCAACAACTCGCGCCTTCGCCGCAACCGCTTCAGTAATTACAATTTCAGGTTATGTAAACAGGATCAGCTAGTGGCTAATCCATCACGCAGAGGTTCAACAGGCGAGCCAGTTCGCAACAGTATGCAGGGTGGCAATTACACGCCATTCACAAACACTCATTTTATCTTGCCTTACGGCTTGCGCTTACAACAGACAATCAACGCTGGAACAACATCAGTCACAATCCCTGCTGGAATCACATTCGTCTATGCCATCGCAGTTGGTGGTGGCGGAGGTTCTACAGCGGGTGGCGGAGGTGGCGGCGGTGTTGCGTGGGGTTGGACTTTAGCAACTTCATCTTGTGTTGTGGGTGCTGGTGGTACTGGAGCAACTACGGGTGGTTATACACGCTACGGAAATATCATTGCAGGTGGCGGTGGCGTAAGCACAACTGTTGGGGTATTGGGTGGCGGTGGCGGGGGCAATAACGCTGCTGGTGGAACTAATTACTGGGGAATCCCAGGTGGTGCTGCAAGTAGTGGTGTTGGTGCTGGCGGTGGCGGAGGACTTTCTTCATCAACTGCTGGTGTCAATGGTGGCAATGGTGGCAATGGTATTTCAGGTGGAGCAGGAAGCAACTCTACTGCTAGCGGTTCACAAACAAATATTGGTGGTAACGGCGGTTCAGGTTTAGTTGGAGGCGGTGGCGGCGGAGCATCCGTTACAACTGGAACACGCACAGGTGGTTCAGGCGGAAACGGAATAAACATTTTGACTGGCGCACAAACAACTGGTGGTGCTGGTTCAACTGGCACAAATACAAATGGTGCTGGCGGTGGCGGCGCTGGGATTGCAGGAAATGGAACTGCTGCTTCGGGTCTCAATGGTGGTAACGGGGGACTCGGCGGTGGTGGTGGCGGAGGTAATGGTACAGGTGGTACAGCAGGCACAGGCGGTGCAGGAATACTTTACCTTTTTTACTAGGGAGCAACTATGAGCGCATCGATCTATAGCAATTCATCATTTACTGATTCTCCTTACGGACTCAAGCTGCAACAAACTTTTACTGCATCATCTTCATCTGTGGTAATCCCAACTGGTATCAACCGAGTCTATGCAATCGTCATCGGCGGTGGTGGTGCAGGAAGCACACAGACAACTGGCGGTGGTGGCGGTGGTGGCGCAGGCGGTTATTCTGCTGGCTGGACTTATGTTTCAACTTCAGTAACTGTTGGCGCAGGTGGCACAGGAACTTCTACATCTGCCGCTGGTGCTAGTGGCGGTTCAAGTATTTATGGAATGGTTTTTGCTGGTGGTGGTCTTGGAGGAGCGAATTCAAACCTTGCTGGTTCTGCTGGTGGTGCAACAACTCCTACTGCAACAACTGGCCCAGTTTCTTACACTGGCGCACTAGGAGGTGCAATCGGTGGAATTGGTTATGCAGGTGGCAGAGATGGCGCTGGTGTTTCATCAGGTGGTGGTTCAGGTCAAACTGGTGTAACAGGAACTCAAACTGGTGCTGCAGGTGCTCGCGGTCTTATCTGCGGCGGTGGTGGTGCAGCGGGAACAGCAGGAACAGGCACAGGCGGTGCTGGTGGTACTGGCGATTTCTACGCTGGCGGAACTGGTTCGTCAGGAACAGGAACATCTTTCGGCGGTGGCGGAGGCGGAGCGGGTTATACATCTGTTGGCGCAAATGCTTCTGCTAACAATGGCGGTAACGGCGGTACAGGCGGTGGTGGTGGAGGCGGTGCTTCTACTGGTGGTACTGCTGGTTCAGGCGGCAACGGCGTTGTTTATCTTTACTACTAAGGAGTCCTAATGGCTATCAAATACGAATACAACTCACCTTGCTGCGGTCACTTCTATGTTGAAACCCGCAATCCTAAAGATGCTCAGGTTGTGACGAAGTGCAATGTGTGTGGGCAGGGCGAGTATGAGCTGACGGCGCAGACGGATTTGGATCAACTGCCTGTAGAATAAAGCTATGAGATTCCACGTCATAAGCCTGCCACATACACAGACAACTAAAGATTACGTCAACTGCGCCTATACCGAAAAGGTTAGACGCTTTTGCATAATGATGAAGGGTTTAGGCCATACGGTCTACCTTTATGCTGGTGATCAGAACGAAGCACCGGTTGATGAACTTATTACTTGCATCACTAAAGAACAGCAAGAAGAAGCGTTAGGTGATAAACACTATACCGAAGCTGCATTTGATAATGCGCTACCTCACTGGCAGATATTTAACCAGAACGCTATACACGAACTAGGTAAGCGCTTACAACCTAAAGACTTTATCTGTCTTATCGGTGGCTATTCACAGAAACCTATCGCAGATGCTTACCCAGAGCATATGAGCGTTGAGTTCGGTGTGGGCTACGGTGGAGTATTTAGCAAGTACAAGGTCTTTGAGTCCTACGCTTGGATGCACAGCATCTATGCAATGTATAAAGATCCAACAAAGGTAGATGGCAACTTCTACGATGCGGTAATACCTGGTTACTTAGAGCCAGAGATGTTTCCGTTGCAAGAAAAGAAAGAAGATTACTACCTCTATGTAGGTCGTATGGTAGACCGCAAGGGCATCATTATTGCTCAGCACGTCTGCAAAGAACTAGGTTTGAAACTTATATTGGCTGGACCTGGTAAACCCAAACTTGAATATGGTGAATGGGTAGGACCCGTTGGACCAGAAGAACGAGCAAAGTTAATGGGTGGTGCTATTGCGCTATTTGCCCCAACTTTGTATATCGAACCTTTTGGCAATGTAGTTATTGAAGCACAAACCTGTGGTACTCCAACGATTACTACAGACTGGGGAGCTTTTACAGAGACTAACCCACAAGGTGTTACTGGATATCGTTGCAGAAATGCAATGGAGTTTGCAGTAGCAACAGAGTGGGTTAAGGATTTAGACCCAGTAGCAATACATAAGAGAGCAGTAGGGTTATATTCCCTAGATGCTATCGCACCACAATACGAGCAATACTTTGCAAGACTGCTAACTCTATGGGGAGATGGCTGGTATGAAAGGAAATAATGCCAACACTAAATGAAATGATTGATGAGGTTCGCTCATCTCTAGCAGGCTATACCTTGCGTCAAGATAGAATTACATACCTAACATCAGCAGTTAATACAACAGATCTTGCTTTTGGTATCGGTTCATCTTCTAACCTTGCTAAAGGTATTATTGAAGTTGACGATGAACTTATCTGGGTTGATAACTTTAACCAGTCAACTAGCGTACTCAACGCAGCTCCAGGCTTTGGTCGAGGCTATCAGGGAACTTCTCCTGCACCACATAGTCAATACGCACAAATAACTCTTGCTCCAACCTTCCCACGATTGATGATTAAGAAGGCTATTAATGATGTTATCAACAGCCTCTTTCCTAAACTATGGGCAGTATCTTCAACTACCTTTACCTTTAACGCAAGCCAGACAACCTATCCGTTGCCTGATGATTTAGAATCAATCCTGTACATATCTTGGCAGACCACAGGTTCTAGCCTTGAATGGCTGCCTGTAAACCGTTGGCGTGCAGACCCAATGGCAAACGTTGCAGCATTTAATACACAGAACACAGTAAACATTTATGAAAACATCCAACCTGGTAGAACAGTACAGGTGTATTACACAACTGAACCTAATACTTTAGACAGCAATACAGATGACTATGCTGATGTAACAGGACTTCCTGCTTCTTCTGCAGAAGTAGTAATCCTTGGAGCTTCTTACAAATTGCTTTCATATTTAGATGCTGGTCGTATCAATCTAAGTTCAGCAGAGGCTGACCTAAACGATACCAAGATTTCAAGTAGCGCAGGTGTTGCATCATCTCGTTACATCTTTGCTTTATACCAGCAGAGACTTAATGAAGAAGCGCTTAAACTGCAAGATAAGTACCCAATCCGTATCCACTACACAAAGTAAGGCAGACCCGTGACTAGAGAATATTCATCCATTAGCGTTGAGACAACACTCAATAGCGGTATCAATACAACAATTACTACTATGGTTCTTCCATCAGTTGCTGCTGCTACCGCGTTACTTGGTGGCGTAACACTTGATCCAGGTAACGTAGATATCTTTACTGTTGCGATAGACCACGATACAGTCAATGAAGAGATTGTTTATGTAACAGGTGTATCTGGTGACACTCTTACGATTAGTCGAGGTCAAGCAGGAACTGGAACTCCTGGAGTATCTGGCATTGCTCACAATGCTGGCGCATCTGTTAAGCACGTGCTTACATCATCTGACTTAATCTTCTTCCGTAATGGTTCTTCACCTCTAGCATCGCTAGGGTTTACTGGATCTACATCTGGAACTACAACCGTTCAGGCAACTGCAGTAGCTGGAACCACAACGCTTACGCTACCTGCTGCTACCGATACCTTGGTAGGCAAGACAACTACAGATACTCTGACTAACAAAACCTTGACTGCTCCAGTCATTTCCACAATCACAAACACCGGAACTTTGACCCTTCCAACTTCGACCGACACGATTGTAGGAAGAGCAACCACAGATACGCTCACAAATAAGACACTCACTTCCCCTGTTATCACTACTCCAAAGATTGCTATTGGATACTCAGCCAAAACTGCTGCCTATACCATTGCAAGTGGCGATGAAGGCTACCTATTCTCTATGAACAATGCTGCAACGCAGCAGTTCAACATCCCTACAGATGCCACATTCAACTTTGCAATTGGCACTGAGGTTCACTTCGTATGGATCACAGGAGCAGGTCAGCCAACAATCGGCGCAACTACTCCAGGCACAACCACAGTCATCTCAACTGGCGCAACTAGCGCAACCCCTAAGCTGAGAGTGGCCAACTCTGCCGCAACTGCAATCAAGCTCTCGGCAAATAACTGGCTTGTTGTCGGGGACATTGCATAATGACTCCGATTCTAGGGATTTTGGCTTCATCTATATCAGGTAGTTTGAATGCTTCGTCTTATGAGTCTATTGCTACTTATACAGTTGGTGCAGGTGGACAGTCAACAATTACATTTAGTTCAATTCCTAATACTTACAAACATTTGCAAGTACGTGCAATGCACAGAGCAACAACTGGTGCTGGTGATGGAACTGTATATATGCAATTTAACAGTGATACTGGTGCTAATTATTCTTGGCATAGAATGTACGGATATGGTTCTAGCGTTGGCGCTGACGCGTCTGTCAGCACGACTTCTATTGCTGCTGGACAAAGTATGGGCGCAACTCCTTCTTTACAAGGTTTCCCAGTAATGATTAATGATATTCTTGATTATACAAATACTTCTAAGTATAAAACAGTTCGTTCATTAGCAGGAACAGATTTGAACGGTGATGCAAGTGGTGCAGTATTTTTTAACTCAGGTAACTGGCGTTCTACTTCTGCTATTACTTCAATAACAATTACTACAAATCAAACAGCATTTGCTCAGTATTCATCATTTGCGCTCTACGGAATTAAGGGGTAACAGACAATGGCAGCAGGTTCAACTTATACTCCGATTGCTACTACTACTTTGGGAAGCGCAACGGCTTCTTATACCTTTTCAAGCCTTGGTTCTTATACAGATATTATTCTTGTTTATGCAGGAAGTGGTACTTCGGTAAATACTCAAGCAATAAATTATCGCTTTAATTCTGATAGTGGTGCAAATTATTCTTATACTTATATTAGAGGCGATGGTACTTCTGCAACATCTTCTCGTACTGCAAACGGTACATTTCTTCCATTAAATACAAATAATACAAATACTTCACAAAGTAATGCTATTTTGCAAATAATGAATTATAGAAATACTTCAACATACAAAACTACTTTAGCAAGGGGTAATGACCCTGCTGGTCGTCTTGAAGCAACTGTTGGTTTGTGGCTTAGCACTTCTGCTATTACATCAATTACTTTAATTCCAGAAAGTGGAACATTAAATTCTGGAGATACATTTACAATCTACGGAATCTTGGCGGCATAACTATGGCTACTTCAACGACATTGATTTCATCGGTGACTGTTGGTGCTGGTTCTTCATCAGTTACTTTCTCATCTATTCCTGGAACTTATACAGATTTATTAGTCCGATGTTCTGTGAGAGTTGAAAGAACGGTTGCAAATACTCCATTATGGATGCGAGTAAATGGAGATACTAGCAGCAATTATTCAATGAAACTTCTTTATGGAGACGGCAGTGCAGCAAATACCCTTTCCTATACTCTTGGTTATTTGATTACTGGTTATGTCAACGCAAATAGTTCAACTTCTTTGACTTATACAAATATGGATATTTACATTCCAAATTATGCTGGCTCAACTCAAAAAAGCATATCAGTTGATTCTGGAGAAGAAGATAACGCAACAGGTGCTATCGCTGGAATGACTGCTGGACTTTGGACAGGCACTTCTGCGATTACAAGCCTTACATTTTTAGAAGGTAACGGCCCAAGCAACATCCGTCAGTATTCAAATTTTTATTTATACGGCATCAAGAACTCATAGGAGAAAACAATGGCTAATCCAACACGAATCGAAATCAACTGCGAGACAGGCGTTGAGTCAATCATTGAATTGACCGATGCTGAAGTAGCACAGATGGAAGCAGACCGCGTAGCCGCTGAAGCACGCAAGGCTGAGGAAGATGCAGTACGTCAAGCAGAGGCAGATGCTAAGGCATCAGCGCAGGCAAAACTTGCAGCGCTTGGCCTTACTGCAGACGAAATCTCAGCTCTTACTAAGTAATACAACCCAACAAGTTTAAGGAGTAGTAATGCCCTACGGATCTGACATCACAGAGGGAATCCCGTATGTACTCTCCAACCCTGCGGGAACTACTAACTACACTCCAACTGGAACCTCATATGATGTAGCTTTTGCAGCGCTACCGTTCTTTATCGCAGCTTCAGAGACACAACCGTATCGTCGTGTCACTGCTCAGTATCGTAAGCAACAGATTGACCAGACCCGTGAGCCTGGCGAGCAGACGCTCACCGGTTGGTGGGTTAGATCTCAATCCTCGTTCCACCTAGGAGCGGGGATTAAGTATTTTGAGCCTATCCAAGAAGAGTCACTGCGCTTTCAGTACACAGAATCTAAAGGTATAGATGTCTGGACTAGAGGACAGGCTACTTTGCTAAATGATACAACCAGTTTCTATTCAGGAGCTGCATCTGCTCAGATGATTGGTGTCAATGATGGCACTAATGACTGCATTATTGTTAGCGATGGAACAGCGCTAAAGAAGATTACAACTGGTGGTACATCAAGTACTTATACCCAGACTGGTACAGCATCTACTATTTACAGTCTTACTACTAACGGCAAACAATACTTCTTTGTTAATGGTTCAACAGTTCATCGAGGTAATATCTCTGGAAGTACTAGCGATACTGAAATCTACACAGCGGCAAGCACTACTCGTGCCACAATCCGCTATGTAAAGCAGCGCCTTATTGTCGCTATTGGTAGCGCTATCTATGAATTAAATGCCAATGCTAGTGCATCAACTGCGCTGCCTACTGCGCTTTACACACATCCTAACTCATCTTGGGTATGGTCAAGCATCTCTGAAGGACCGCAGGCTATCTATATCTCTGGCTATGATCCAAATGGAACTTCATCATCTGTATTTAAGATTACCCTAGATGCTGCAGTTCCAAACTCTTTAGGTTTTCCAACCCTTAGTACACCTACGGTAATTATTGATATGCCAAATGGTGAATATATCAATGACTTTGATGTCTACCTTGGCACTTATGCTGTCCTTGCAACTAGCCAAGGTTTTAGAGTTGGCGTGGCTGATGCAACTGGAGATGTCCAATATGGACCGCTTCTTTATAGAGATGCTGCCTGTACTGCTATTGCTTTCAAGGATAGTTATGCCTACATCTCAACAAAAGTAGATGGTGAAGCAGGGTTAGTTCGTACTGATCTATCTACAACTGTTATCGCTAACGCTCTGTACTTCCCTTGGGCGTGGGACCTTGTTGCTGCCGGTACTAGCGCAACTGCATCTCAAGTTGCCTTCTTTGGTAACTCAGACCGAGCAGCATTTGCCACAGGCAATACTGTCTATGCAGAATCTACTAGCCTAGTAGCAAGTGGTTACTTGCGTACTGGTTATATTCGTTACAACACACTTGAGACTAAGATTTACAAACTGCTACAAGCTCGTATTGATACAACTTATGGTGGCATAACCATCAATTCTGTTGATGCAACAGATACTGAATATAACATCGGTACATTTGCACAAGGAACTGTTGTTCCAGAAATCAGTGTTAACTATCCAACTACCGCACAAGAATACCTTGGCTTTAAGTTTACTATGTCTAGATCAGCAGTTGATTCTACTAAGGGTCCACTATTTACTGGCTACCAGTTGAAGTCATTACCAGCTGTTCCACGTCAGCGCTTGATTCAGTACCCAGTATTTTGCTATGACCACGAGAGCGACAAGTTCAGTAACGAAGTAGGTTATGAAGGTTCTGCCTATGCCCGTTTGTCTCAACTAGAAGCCATTGAAAATGTTGGTGACACTATCCGCGTTCAGGATTTCAGAACCGGTGAGTCATACCTAGGCATCATCGAAGAGATGGACTTTATCAATAAGACCCCAGAGGATAAAAGGTTCTCTGGGTTTGGCGGAACACTTCTAGTAACGATACGGACAATCTAATGGAACTGAAAGACTATGCAACAATAGCAGTTGCAGTAATGACAATCTTTGGTGGCTTCGTTGGCGCCGTCAAATGGATGGTCAAGCACTACCTTAACGAACTTAAACCGAACGGTGGCAGCTCAATCAAGGATTCTATGAACCGTATGGAACAACGCATTGACGACCTATACAAATTGATAGCGGAGAAGTAATGATTCCATTAGCAAAACGTGCAACACCTGCAGCTATTGCAGTACTTAGACAAGCGACAGCGTTATGTCCAAAGCGTAAGAAGGCAAGTGATGGGCTACTTCCATCTGCAGCCCACGTTTATCAGAACCCAAACTCTGACCACAATTCAGGCTATGCAGTAGACCTTACTCACGATCCTGTCAATGGAATTGACTGCGCTGATTTGTATATCAAGTTGCAGGACGATAGCCGCGTTAAGTATTTAATTTTTAAGGGCCATATCTGGTCTAAAGAAAAGGGCGACAAGAAGTACACAGGTCCCAACCAGCACAACAAGCATCTCCATATCTCTATCAAAGAGGGATGTGGTGATGACACCTCACCTTGGTTCACTTGGCTAGGTACACCAAAGGTAATCAACAAAGTAAAGGCTAACCTACCTAAACCTTTACCTAAGAAAAAGGAGAACAAATGAACAAGAAGAAGTTAGAAGCTATGGCTTGTACTTATCTTCGAGCTGCGATTGCATCTGTAATTGCGCTCTATCTTGCTGGAGTCACAGATCCAAAGGCTCTAGCATCAGCAGGAATTGCTGCTATCGCAGGTCCATTGCTTAAGGCGATTGACCCAAACGCCACAGAGTTTGGTCGTGGTGCTAAGTAATTAGCCCATAAGCGCGAGGCAA
>Ga0214921_10009240_pt1 | contig 12521 bp, 9 predicted proteins | sample LL1505_MetaG_FD_177992 | JGI IMG/M metagenome (GOLD analysis project Ga0214921, IMG submission 177992) | Freshwater microbial communities from Lake Lanier, Atlanta, Georgia, United States - LL-1505 | ecosystem: Environmental > Aquatic > Freshwater > Lake | place: USA: Georgia | collected 2015-05-28 | reverse complement strand
GCCTTTGTATACCAACTCACGTTTACGATTGAAAAGGAAAACTTCTGGAGTAACGGTAGCGCCAAATTTCTTAGCTACTTCTTGGGTTTCGTCCTGCAGAAATAAGAAGTTTATTGCCCCTAATTTTAATCGATCAGCCACAAATTTCATATGATCAAGACTATCCTCAGGTGATTGCAATGCATCATTAGGATTGATTCCAACTATACCCAAATTATCATCTTCATAGGCTTCAAAAAGCTTTATTAACCTTTGTCCATAAGCCTTAGAAATGGGAGAGCTATTGCATGTGAAGATAACCGCCAAAGCATATTTGTCTGCATAGTCAAAATTCGTATATATTTTATCATCAAAACCTTTTAGCTTAAATTCTGGTAATTTGTCGCCTATTTGTAACATAATCGTGTGTAATTTTGGCGTGAAGTAAGTATTTTTTTATGAAAGTTGAATACTAGAATTTTACTTCGCAGCAAAATTACTTTTTTAACTTTTATAACAACTTAATTGCCATAATGAAAATCCAAGTAGTAAAGACAGAATCAGAAAAAATACAATTCATAAAATGTGTTCATTATTTTTACAAAAACGATGTAGAATGGGTAGCACCACTTGAAAAGGATATTGCACAAATATTTGACAAGAAACAAAACTTGAATTTCAAGCAGGGTAAGGCTTGCCATTGGTTACTTTTTGATGATAAGCAAAAAATAATTGGGCGAATTGCAGCCTTTTACAACCAAAAAGATTTCTTGCCAAATGAAAAGAAAATAGGAGGCTGTGGATTTTTTGAATGCATTGATAGTCAAGAGGCAGCAAACATGTTGTTTGATACAGCCAAGCAATGGCTTCAAAGTAATGGTGTAGAAGGCATGAACGGGCCAGTGAACTTTGGTGAGAAGGATAAATTTTGGGGCTTGTTGGTGGCAGGTTTTAAAAACCCATCCTACCAAGAAAATTATAACCCAAGCTATTACCAGAGACTGTTTGAGAACTATGGCTTTGAGAAACTTACTGAACAAACCACATCTGAAATAAACCTGAATGATTTTAACTATGAGAGGTTTAATAAGCTAGCCTCAAGGGTGTTAAATAATCCTGATTATTCGTTTGAGCATTTTAGAATTAAATATTTGAGCAAATTCTCTGAGGATTTTATCACTATTTACAATCAAGCTTGGGCACACAGGCCAGACTTTAGCCCTATGACCAAAGATAGAATAGAAACCACTTTGAAATCTTTGAAGCCTGTAATTCTAGAAAAGGTAATGTGGTTTGCTTATGCGCATGGTAAGCCAGCAGGTTTTTATATCAGCGTTATTGATGTAAACAAAATATTCAAACCTTTAAAAGGCAATTTGAATTGGTGGGGTAAAATTAAATTTCTCTGGTATAAAAGTACCACTAAGGTAAATAGAATTCGGGGCATTGTATTTGGTATTATTCCAGCCTATCAAAATTTGGGTTTAGAAACAGGCATGATTATGAGTCTGTATAAAGCTGTTAAAGAATACCATCCTGAAATTACCACTTCTGAATTGGCTTGGATAGGCGATTTTAACCCTAAAATGCATAGTTTATTTAACGCTCTAGGAGCTAATACCACCAAGATACATTATACCTATCAAATAATATTTTAGTTGAATTTTCCAATCATTTCCTAAAACTTTCCTGACCTTCTTTGGGCAGTTTAAGGTTACTTATTTGTAATATAGCCCTTTTCAGGCTTAAATGAAGGCTTTTTCCTTCGCCTGAGACTATGTGAAATAAAGCTTTTAGTTGAGAGAAAGCAGGGTTATTTTCTTTTTCCTTTCGGGTCTTGGTTATTAAGTTTTGGCAGTGCTTTGGGCGCCCCTATGTCCTAATTAAGTTTGTTTATGGAAATTTTCAATTTGAGTTCATCACTTTCTTTCCACCTCAACTCCATTATCCTTTTGCCATTGATTATGATATGTGCATTTTCATAGTCTGAGGCCATCAGCATGCACTAGAAATAAGCTAATTGTGAGGGTACAGAGCAGTTTGATATTTAACTTACTAAACATGTTGAAAATGGAATTTTTTATTAACTCAATATTAATTTAAGCTGGGTTATTAATAAATACCATCATAAAAAGTAGGATTAGTGGAATCCACGGTGTTTATTTTTCTGAAAAAGCTTGGTAATAATCAAAACTACATCTGCTACAATACAATTTATTAATTCTAAGAAAAGGTATTATTTTTTTTGCGAAGTAACTTCGATGTTTTCTTTTGACAAATTCAGTTGCCAAACATTTAGGACAATCTGCAGTAAATCGTAAATGTTTTCTTGACCAAAAGTAGAAATAAATAATCCCAACTATCACCAAAAGTATAAGAACTCGAGTAAAAGTAAAGTTAGATAATAAGGTATCATCCGAAAAAAATGTGGGGTTTTTAGTTCTTCTACCTGCCATAAAATTTTTGTATTTTTAGTTTGCGAATATATTTTTTTTATTTTACGAAGATTATTTAAAAATTTAATATAAAAAATTATGTAAGATATTTCCCTTATATAAAAATATTATATGTTAGCTTTGCATGCTCAAAAATGAGAATTTCAAAGCATTAAACCCTAAAATTTATTTATTTTTCTTTTTCTCAGTAATTAGTTTTTTTTCCTTTTCTCAAGATGTTAATTCGTCTAGATTTCTTAGAAATATCGGTATTAGCGCTAGTATTATAAAAGGCTATGATTTTTCAGCGAGGGGGAGAAATGCTCCAAATAGAAATTTTGATGCTATTGGAGCTGAGTTTGATTTTATTTACTGAGCTGATGGACATAAGGATTGGCAAAAATTATACAATAATCCTAGATTTGGATTTGGTTTAATTTATATACTTATGCCAACGGAATGGCTTTATGGTAATATTTATTCGGCTATGCCTTTTGTTAATTTTACACTACTAAACAGAGCCACCACTTCTGCATTTTTGAAATTTGGATTGGGGGCATCCTATATTGATAAGCAATATGATACAAGCAGTTTACGAGAACTTAAAAATAATTTAATAAGTCAGCCCAAGAATCTTGGAATTCAATTTGGTTTTGGTATTCATCAAAAGTTATTTTCAAATACTGAATTAGCGCTTGAGGCTGGTGTGCTGAATTTTTCGAATGGCTCATTCAACGCCCCTAACAACGGTATTAATTTGGTTTATTTGAAAGGGGGAATGAATTTCTTTATTTATGATCGGGTTAATCATCGTGGTATGACAACCTTTCATAATAACCAAACTAAGAAATGGTATTTTCAGACCTTCATAGGAAAGGGGTTTACAAGGATGAAAATACCATTGATCACCCAATATGATATTTATGTAATATCAACTCAGCTGATGTACTCAAAAAATAAAATTCTGAACATTGGTCCTGGTATTGATTTTTACTATGATCCTACTTCAAACATAAGATTATTAAGACCAACAAGTATGGACGAGGTAGCTGAGGCCGATAAGTATAAAGTGGCAATGGGTTTGTCGACTGAATTTAATATTGGTCGAATCTCCATTCCCATGAGGGGTATGCATTATGTATATAACCTTGCCAATGTAAGGGTGGATAGAATATATTTTGTATTTGGTTTAAGGTATACTCACAAAAGTAATTTGTTTATTCAAGGAAGTTTAAAAAGTACCTTGGATAATACCACAGGGGTAAGAACAGACTTCTTAGAATATGGAATCGGCTATCGATTCAAGACCAAATCAACCTATGGAAATACTTATTAGTTAACCATTACACTTTTACTTTTTGAGCATCCATCCATGTTAAAAACGAAAAAATACTGACCTTTAATTAGGTTGCTAATATCTATTTCGTTTTCATCACTTTTAAGGATAATATGCCTAATTGTTTTTCCAGTAATATCCATTATCAATAAATCAATATTTTTAAACTGCTTTTTGAAATGGATGTTAATGAGGTTCTTTGCGGGGTTTGGATACATATAAATAAAATCTGATTTCTCTGGGTGCAAATTTAGGAAGCTAGCTGTTACATCTTTTTTACCAATGGCATATTCTCCAATTTTTATATTGTTCACTGTAATCTTACCTATTTTGTCTGTTTTGTTTCCACCAGTGTTTATTGAGCAATCAGTTAGCAATTGCCACATTTCAGTTCCATTTGCCCTATAAAGCATCACCAACGAGTCTTCATTTCTGTCAATAAATTCATTGTCTAACCAACCGGAATTACTTGGGTTTTCGGGGGTTGAACCATCATAGTTAAAAAAGCCTTGCGCCTTAAATCCACTTGGTAAAAAGCCATTAATAATCCAATGTCTTTGGTTTGAGATTCTGATGCCTGCAGGCGCTACTTCCCACCATTTGCCGCCAATCCAATTATGCTCTATGTTTATATTCACCGAGTCGCTAATACTTTGGGTGTTGATACCACAAAAAGCATCAGCAAAATTTTTGAGTCCTGTATTTTTTATAGTTTGATTTTGCATCGACCTTGCTTTGAAATATTTATCATCCGCATCTATGAGGGTATAAAAATCTTTTCCGAAATTTATTTTGCCAATAGTGAAAGTATATGCTCCATTTTTGTTGTATATAAAGTCGCGAACAATACGAATATTACCATCAAAAAAAGTAATGCTTAAAGGAATATTGTTAAAGCCTTTTTGAGTATTTTTTAAATCTTGGGTTAGCTGCACAGAAATAACACCATTATTCAATTCTGATTTTATCACTCTTACATTATACAAACTTGGATTACTTACATACATGTCAAAGAATACACTCAAATCTGAAGAGGTAAATTTCTGAAATTCGTTTTTTAAATCCGTTGAACTAGCATCTTTAAAAGCAAATTCTTTCTGATAAGATTTGCATGCAGCAAAAAATGCCGAATCACCCATGTATGAGCGTAAAGAATGTACTATTAATGCCCCCTTTTTATAAACAGTTGTCCCATATGTAGCATTGTGAGGTGCATTAGATAAGGCAAACAATCCACCATCCTTGGCAGCTGCAAACCTCAATACGGTATTCCAATTACTTTTTATTTCCTTTTTATATGCATCTGTTCCATATAAGCATTCTAGAAATTGAGCCTCACAATAACTTGCCCAGCCTTCATTCAGCCAGATATCCTCTGCCTTTCTGCATGTCACATGATCGCCCCACCACATGTGCGAAAGCTCATGGGCAAATAGGGTTTCGTAATTGGTGGTTCCATCAATAGCAAAAATAGGATAGGCTATGCTTGTTGCATGTTCCATAGCTCCCCCGTCAAAAGGCACAGCCACATAGCCAGTTCTTTCAAAAGGATATGCATCAAATTTGTCTTCAAAACAATGTAAGGCTGCATTTAGGTTTACAAAAGAGGCTTTTAATCTATTGCTATCTTGAGCTTGACAAGCAATGATAACAGGAAAACTTTTGCTTTTACCTTGAAAATTATATTCTAGCATAACATAGTTAGATACCGCTACAGATGCCAAATAGGTGGGTATTTCATCTTTTAAAGTCCAATGCCATGTAATGCTTCCATCGTTATTATATGTTTCAGTTTGTTTGCTTCCATTACAAATTGCCTTGTATCCACTATCTGTATTGATATGAAAATTATAGGTGGCTCTATCTGTAAAATTATCTACACAAGGAAACCAACACCTACCAAAATTGTGAGGCTTCACATTAAAGCCTACACCTAGGTTGAAAGCATAATTACCACTAAAATAAAAGCCACCCCAACTTGGGTCTTTTGTAGGTTGACCAGCATAGCTAATGTCTATTTGAATGCTATCGTTTTGATTAAGTGGTCTTTTAAAATTGATAAACAGTTCTGAGTCGTTTTGAGAAAAAAGAAGACTATCGGCATTGGCAAGCACCGAACTCACTGTCAATTTTGCTAAATCTAACCTTACTGATGCCAAGTTATTTGATCTAGATTGTAAATGAATACTTGTAGTCCCCAAAAGGGTTTTGCTAGCAATGTTTGTAAGATTTAATTGTATAGTATAGTTTTTAATATCAAACAAATTTTCTCTGTCATCAGCCTTGGTCAATTGCACAGAAAGGATAAAAATAAAGGTTATTAGTATTTTTGTTTTCATAGGATTATGAATGCAAGTTAAAAGCTTTTTTTAATAGTTTGAATTTTCTTGGCATTTTGTTAAGTGATTTTCAAAAGCTAGTTAAAGCCAGATAACTATTTAAAGACCTTTTAATACTCGAGTTAAGCCTATTCTACATATTACATTATCTTTGCCCGTAAATTTTATTAAAAATGATGACTGAAAACCTTGATTATTCAATGCTTTTAAAAGTAGCAGAACAGTTTGATTCGCCTGTGTATATGTATAATGCTGAAAAGATTATTTCGCAATATAAACGTTTGGTAAACGCTTTTAAACCTATTGATATTAAGGTGAAATATGCTTGCAAAGCGCTAAATAATACGGCCATTTTAAAGCTATTAAAAAACGAAGGAAGTGGCCTAGATACGGTTTCAATAAATGAAGTGAAACTAGGACTGAGAGCAGGTTTTCAAGCGGATGAAATTATTTTCACACCTAATTGCGTGGCTTTTGAAGAAATTCAAGAAGCTGTAAGTTTGGGTGTATATATCAATATTGATAACATCTCCATTCTTGAACAATTCGGTAGCGCTTATGGTTATGAAGTGCCTTGCTGTGTGAGGTTAAATCCACATATTTTAGCAGGAGGAAATAATAAAATTTCAACTGGACATATTGACTCGAAGTTTGGCATTTCCATTCATCAGTTGCGCCATGTATTGCGTATTATAAAAACTTATGGCATGCAAATTAATGGCTTGCACATGCACACAGGCAGCGATATATTAGATTCAGGTGTATTTTTACAAGGGGCAGAGATTTTGTTTGATGCTGCTAAAGATTTTCCAGATTTAAAATTTATAGACTTTGGAAGTGGATTTAAAGTGGCCTATAAGCCAAACGATATAACTACAGATATTGAGGAACTTGGAAGAGCTTTGGGTGAAAGGTTTTTGGAGTTTTGCAAAGAATATGGCCGCGATTTAGAACTTTGGTTCGAGCCCGGCAAATACATTGTTAGCGAATCGGGTTCTTTTTTGGTAAAAGCCAATATCATCAAGCAAACCACTGCTACTGTATTTGTGGGAGTGGATAGTGGTTTAAACCATTTGATACGTCCTATGCTTTACGATTCCTATCACCATATCACCAATATTTCAAACCCTGATGGTAAAGAACGTATTTACACCATCGTTGGAAATATATGTGAAACCGACACTTTTGCTTGGGATAGAAAATTGCATGAGGTGCGTGAAGGAGATATATTATGTTTTAACAATGCTGGTGCTTATGGCATCACCATGAGTAGCAACTACAATGCACGTTTTAGACCAGCTGAAGTATTAATTCATAAAGGACAAATGCATCTTATTCGCAAGAGAGAAACCTTTGAAGACTTAATTAGAAATGAAGTTGAAGTAGCGTTTTAGGTTGATTTTATGTTGCTAGCTTTTTGATGTTCTAATTCGATTAATTATAACTATAACCTATTTTCTAGATTATTTTTTTCTGATGTTTTAAGTTGACTCAAAAGATACTTAATGTCATAAAAATGTATCATTCTACATTTCAATAATCAGCCTACTAAATATACCATTAGAACTTAATTCACTTTACTCCAATAAATCAAGTTTTGAAATCGAAAAGGGTATTATCTTCTCATTAATTAGCTGGCATCTATTATAATTTAATTGCTTTGAGTGAAATTTTTGTATTTTCACAACCTCATATGATTTTCTATAAAACCCATAGAAGTTGTAATATTTTCAGATACGCATGCGCGATTGTATTTGCATGTGCTTTTAACTCGTATGATTTATTTGCCCAAAAAACTTCAATCGCAAACCATAAGATTGATTCTATAACGGGTTTGATTACTAATCACCCTAAGGACGATACCCTAAAAGTACGACTGTTAATTTCACTCTCGAATTCTTATACTAAAGTAAATGCTACAAAGGGCATTGAGTTGGCTGAAAGGAGCCTAGCTATTTGTAAAAAGTATAATTATACAAAACTGCATTGCGAAGCCCTAAATAGTTTGGGGGATAATTACTATTCAAAAAATGAGATTCCCAAAGCTATGGAATATTTGAGCCAAGGGCTTTATTTATCCGATTCAATAAAATATGATTTTGGATTAGGCATTAATTTTTTGAGCATATCGGACATCTTGCTTAGAAAAGGGGAGATTGTAAAAGCACGTGAATATTTGGATAAAGCCTTTCTCATTTTTAAGCAATTAAACTTTAAAGAATACATTGCCCGCACATACAATAAATATGGAAATTTAGAAAATAGTTTGTCTAATTATAAGGAGGCTGTTAATCAATTTAAGGCATCACTAAAACTAAATGAAGAGATCGGTAATCTGTCAGCTATGGCCATTAACCTTGGTAATTTGGGCCCAATTTATAGTATATCATCTGATTATACCGCTGCACTGAATACCTTGTGGCAGGCCTATTACATTAACGTTAAATTGGGCAACCAAGAAAGTATGGCTAAGAACCTAAACAATTTAGGTTTGGTATATCGAAGCATGTCTGATTATCCAAAAGCTATTGAGCATTTTCAAAAAGCTTTAAGCTTAAGCGAGAAATTAGAAAACAAAAAAGACATCAGTTCCTATTTAGGAAACATCAGTTTGGTATATTCTAATTTGGAAGATTTTAAAATGGCTATGGAGTACCAACAAAAAGCTATATTAATAGAAGAATCTTTGGATAGAAAGATTGAGATGGCAAGAGGCTATGGTAATATAGGATCAATATTTATTAATCAAAAGAATTATGAAGCTGCTATGGAGTATTTGCAAAAAGCTCTGGCAATTAATCAGTCTATTGGAAACAAAAAAGGGGTGGCGGTTAATCTTAAAAACATAGGAGAGGTAAATTTAATTTTAGGTCAATACACCCAAGCATTGAATTTTCAGAAACAAAGTTTGGCCATCAATGAAGAAATTGGGAATAAACCGGGGCAGTCAAACAACTTGCTGGAAATAGGCAATATTTTTAGAGATTCACCTGATAGTTTTGCCCTTAATCAAGGGGTAAACGCAAGCTTAAAGTATAAAAAAGCAGATAGCTATTATATTAAAAGTTTAAATATTGCCCAAGATATAAATGCATTGAATGAACAGCAGCGCTCATGGTTAGAAATGAGCAAAAACTATGACTTGGCCGCTGATTATAAGGAGGCATACAAGGCCTATAAAAACTACATCGAGATTAGAGATTCTATTATCAATGAAGGTACTCAGAAAAAGATTACCCAAAAGGAAATGCAATACAATTTTGATAAGAAAGAAACTGAATTGAAATACCAACAACAATTGGTTGACCAGAAATTGCAAGAACAAATTTTATATGCCAAACAAAAGCAACAAGAGCTTGAACTAAAGGAGAAAAAATTGGCTTTAAGTCAGCAAAATGAGCAACTTCAGCGACTTGCCTATTTAAAAGAAAAGGCTGAGAAACAAGATAAGCAGAAGCAATTAAGCCTGTCGGAAAAAGAAAGTCAGTTAAAAGAAGTGCAGCTCCAAGTATTGGGCAAGCAAAAAGCTTTGAAAGAATCAGAGTTATACTTGTCTCAAGTTGAATTAAAATCTAAGGCATTTCAAAGAAATATTTTTATTGGAGGCTTTTTATTATTTATTCTTATAGCTTTTTTCATGTATTTTGGTTTTAAGAATCAGAAAAAATTGAATAGTCAGTTAGCCATGCTTAATGAAAAGGTTTCTATTAAAAATGAGCAGCTAACTAATGTGAATTTACAAGTGCAAAAAGAGAAGAAGAAATCCGATGATTTGCTGCTTAATATTTTGCCAGAAGAAATAGCTGATGAATTAAAAAACAAAGGAGAGATAGAAGCTAAATTGTATAACCATGTGTCTGTTATTTTTACTGATTTTGTCGGATTTACTAATATAAGTGAAAATCTATCGCCAACCGAGCTTGTGGCTGAAATACATCGTAATTTTACTGCATTTGATGCCATTATCGAAAAATACAATATTGAGAAAATTAAAACCATTGGAGATGCCTATTTGGCGGTATGTGGTTTACCTAACGAATCGCCCGATCATGCAGAAAAAATTGTAAGAGCAGCTATTGATATTAGAGACTATGTATCGAAGAATGGGGGGCGTTTTCAGATAAGAATAGGAGTTAATAGTGGCCCTGTGGTGGCAGGTATTGTGGGTGTAAAAAAGTATGCTTATGACATTTGGGGTGATACTGTAAACACTGCCGCACGCATGGAACAAAAATCTGAACCAGGCAAAATAAATATCAGCGGGGCTACTTACGACTTGATAAAAGGACATTTCAATTGTGAGCACAGAGGAAAAATAGCAGCTAAAAATAAAGGTGAAATTGATATGTATTTTGTTAATTAATAAATATTTAGATTGACTAATCATTTGGACAGATTTAATTTAGCATTATTAATTTTCAATAACCAATGCGATTTATTCCCCTTATATTTATATAATTGCTTGTTGATAATTCTATTATGAAATTCAAAGAAGCCGAATCGTATATACTTGAAAAACTTAAGAATGAGTTGCCAAGTAATTTGTATTACCATAGCTATAGCCATGTAATGGATGTCTTGCAAGCGGCAATAACCTATGCAGAGATGGAAAATATTTCAGAATATGAAACCACTCTGTTGAAAACTGCAGTTCTTTATCATGATTCTGGTTTTATTGTGCAAATCAAGGATCATGAAATGGTTGGTTGTGATATGGTTCAAGCTACACTTCCTGAATTTGAGTTTACTGATGAGGAAATTAAGAGAATTCAAGGTATGATTATGGCTACCAAAATTCCACAAACACCACATAATATTTTGGAACAAATTATTTGTGATTCAGACTTAGATTATCTTGGTAGGGAAGATTTTTGGCAAATTGGAAATAATCTCTACAAAGAGCTTGAGATGTATGGTATTTTGAATAACCAGGAAGATTGGAATAGATTGCAATTAAAATTTTTAAGTTCACACCAATATTTTACCCAAAGTGCCATTAATTTGCGCAACGAAAAAAAAACACAACATTTAAATCGAGTAATTGAAATAGTTAATACCTATACCTCCTAAAAACATGAATCATAAAGCAGTTATATTAGTTCCAACAGATTTTACACCCGTAGGTGACAGTGCAGTTAGATATGCCGTTGAGTTATCAAAAATTCTAAAAAGTGAAATGCATTTGCTGCACATTGTAGCCAAAGACAAAGAAATAGTGCAGGCCAAGGCAGTTTTAGACAATATTGTTAATAGCCTAGCTAAAGAGAATATTGTAGCACATTCGTTAGTTGAAGTAGGCAGTATTTTTGATGATATTGGAAAAGTTGCTGAACGACTAAATGCCAAATTAATCGTTATGGGAACACATGGTGTGAAAGGCATGCAACATATCATGGGTAGTAAGGCTTTAAAAGTTATTACTAATTCTGATGTGCCCTTTGTAGTGGTGCAAAAAACACCTATGCGTGAGCATGGATTCAAGCATATTGTCCTTCCAATCGATTTTAACCAAGAGGTAAAACAAGGAATGATTTATGCCAGTGAAATGGCTAAGTATTTCAATTCAAAAATTCATATCGTTTATCCGTTAGAAAAAGATGAATTTATACTAGCAAAAATTACTCGTAACATTCCGCATGCCGAAGAATATTTGCAAGAACAAGGCATCGATTATGAAATAACCGGCATCGAGAAAAATGATTTTGCCAAAGACTTGATTACATTTTCCCAACAAAATCATGCTGATTTAATTACTTTAATAAATAACCATGAAAATATTTTCACCTATTTTGGTGGCTCGTTTGAGCAAACTGTAATTGGTAATAATGCAGAAGTACCTGTGATGGTAATCAATCATATTGCGCTTAAAACGGCCTACGGGTTTAGCATTTATTTTGGTTAGTAACACCCTGTTATTGAAAACCACAGCTGAAAAATGGGCTGTGGTTTTTTTGTTTATGAATACAAAGCATGAAAAATTATACTGAATTATATAAACTCATTTCATCTGAAATCGAAAGTACATCATACGGACAAAGTCCGACCGAATTATATGAGCCTATCTCATATATGATGGCCCTTGGGGGCAAAAGATTGCGTCCAGTATTGGTTTTAATGGCTTGTCAGTTATTCGATAGCAATGTTTCCAAAGCTATTAATGCTGCACATGCCATTGAAGTATTTCATAATTTTACTTTAGTTCATGATGATATAATGGACAATGCCCCTTTGCGTAGAGGGCAGCAAACAGTTTATACCAAATGGAACATGCCTATTGCTATTTTGAGTGGTGATTTAATGATGATAAAAGCAACCCAATTGCTTTGTGAAACAGAAACAAATGAACTAAAAGCCTTATTAGACATGTTTAATAAAACGGCTATTGAAGTTTGCGAAGGGCAACAAATAGACATGAATTTTGAAGCCCGAAAT
>Ga0214921_10009239_pt1 | contig 12521 bp, 9 predicted proteins | sample LL1505_MetaG_FD_177992 | JGI IMG/M metagenome (GOLD analysis project Ga0214921, IMG submission 177992) | Freshwater microbial communities from Lake Lanier, Atlanta, Georgia, United States - LL-1505 | ecosystem: Environmental > Aquatic > Freshwater > Lake | place: USA: Georgia | collected 2015-05-28 | reverse complement strand
CATCAAAATAATTTTTATAGTGATTATATTTTTCATATGAATCAAAAAAATATAATCCTTTTATACTCATAAAAAATTTAATATCATAATTGGGAGTATCATTTATTAAAAATTCAAATGTAGGTTCATTAAATTTATTATAATGACATTTATAGTTTAATATTTCTCCTATAAATTTATATTTTTGTTTACAGCATTTTATAATTAAATATAAATTTTTGAAATTTAAGTCAGTAGATTCTTTATGAAATGCACCAAAATGAATAGGAGATAATAATTCAATTATACAAATTTTATAATTACAATCTAATATTTTATTAAAATCATCATATAATAAATGTATAAAATTCAATTCTGTAAATGAGTTTATAAATTCATTATTATGATTTATATAACTATAAATATATAATTCTGGATTACTTAATATACAATAATCATCATTGATATACATTTTCAAATGATTTAAAAAATCTATAATTTTATATTCATTAATAATTCTTGTAATGTTAAATTTTAATATTTCTATATTATTATTATTGTTAAATATAGAAACAACTAAAAAAGTTGTTGGTAATAAGACAGTTGTTATATTTACATCTTCATTTATTATAATATCATCATGAATTGATAATATTTTATTATCAATTACTAATGAAAAATTATACAATATGTCATTATATATTTTTTCATATAATTTTTTTATTTTTAGATTTTCATCTGTATATGTTTTAATAATATCACCATTTATACCAATTAAATTTATGACAGTCATTGTTATATAATTAAAATATAATATATTACAATATTAAAATCAATTTTTTTTATATTTTAATTGGATTTATTAGTATTTGATTTAAGTTCTAATTATAGTATTATTTAGTATTTTAACATTTTATAATATTTATAAAACTAATTAAAATTTAGATATCTTTCTTATTATGGTATTATTTAAATATAAATATTATTATTTGATTTATTAAATTTATATATATGTTGTAATACATATCATATTGTATTAAATATAAAAAATATTTTTTATAATGCATAAAACTTATTAAGAAAAAAAACGTTTAAAATTTTATTTTTAAACCGATAATAAAAATTAAGAATTATTTATTAGTAAACTAAATAAATGCACATTGTTAGCTACTAATAATAATATTATTAATGATTACTAATAAATTTCATGTAATATTAGTTTTACAGATTTAAACCCTTGAATATTATTATTTAAGTATAGTTAGATATATATTAAAAATGAATATAATATAGAATTAACATAATATTTTTTTAATTTTTAAATTATTATAATATATAATAATTTAAAAATATTTATTATATATATATATATATAATGAATAATGATATTTATCATTATAAATATAATAAATATAAAAAATTATATTTATTAGAAAAAAATAAACAAGAAGGAGGTCTACAACGATTTCGTACTTTTATAGGTAGGAATTCTGCATCAGTTGCACCCGCACCAGTTGCACCTGCACCAGTTGCTACAGCACAACCCGTACCAGTTGCACCCGCACGAGTTGCACCCGCACGAGTTGCACCCGCACGAATAGCCGCTATACCCGGTGCAGCTGCAAGTTCCGGTGCAGCTGCAAGTTCCGGTACACTAACTGCAGACTTAGACAGAAAAAAACAGAAGTATTTAAAAATTTATAATTTAAGTTTAATAAATATCATGAATAAATTAAATAATGCTGATTATAAAAATGAAGTTTACAATTTAATTAATGAATATAAAATACGTGCAAAAATAACCAAAACATACCCACCCAACAATTTTGATACTTTAATATATTCTGAAAAAATAAAAACAACAAAAGAACTTTTGGAAAAATTTCATAGTGAGTTATTATCACTAGACAAATCATATAATAATGATACACCAGTATCATATATTTTAACAAATAATTAGTATTATATATTAATTAATCAAAAAAATAATATAAATATAAATTTATTAGTTCCTAAAATAGTTTCTTAATAATAAATTAAATATTGGTACATTTAAGTTTTCATTATTTATTTTATAATAATGTAAATAAAATTATTATATAATTATTATAATCATTTTTTTATATTTCAATTAGATTTATATAATTTTGATTTATAAATTCTAATTATAGAATATATAAATCAATAATTTTTATTCATTATTCTTTTTAATGATTATCTTTCAACCATTGGTCTTGAATTATTAATTTATTCCATAATTAATATTATTTTATTAGAACCATCTATAATATAAACTAATACTTTATAATTTCTTTCTTTAATGAATATTGTGTTTTATTAATATTTATTTTTTCTCATCAGACTGAAAAAGTATAATAAAATAAACTATTTAAAGAATTATTATAATATAATATGTTTATAGATTTCCCTCATAAAAACAAAAAAATCTATGTGCATAATCAGTGAGTTATTATTATTAAGAATAGCTGTTATTTCCGCTAATAGCTATTACAATTACTTGTAATTGTAATAGGGGCATTTAATAAGATGCCTCAAAAAGATGAGTATGTTAGACAATATTTTTAATATAGTTTAATATACTTTTTCTTACTAGATACTAAAAAATATTTATTATTTATAATATTAAATGATTTACACCCTTGGGTTCATAGCCTTTTATTATATTATTTATTAAATAATATTCATTAAATAATATTAAAAAGTAGTATTTAATATTATTTAATTTTCAGTTTTTCAGCATAGTGGTTTTAGATTATAATCCGGTTCATATGTAGAGTTGTTCCAAGGAGATACAACAAATTTACTGTTAGCAATTGTTCCTCTTATATCATAACTTGCATTTTTCAATGATTGACCGACAGTATTAATACCAATAACATATTTATCAGTATTAATTAGTTTATCATCATTTATATTAAATTTAGCTTGAGAAAAATCAGTATCAAACCATTGGTCATTAATTTCTTTAGGTAAATAATCTTTAGCATCATATTTTGATACATTGCCTTTATTTAAATCAAGAACTGGAGCAGTTTCTTGTGCAGGTAAATTAGGAAATTGATTATTAAATGCATTATCTAAGTTTGTTCCAAAATTTAAATTTTGGTCTTTTTTATCATCATATTCATATTGAAATAAATCTGATTGATCACTATTTATCATTGCAGCATTATTATTAGACATAACAGTTGGAGAAACTGTATTATTATCATACATAACAGTTGGAGAAACTGTATTATTATCATACATAACAGTTGGAGAAACTGTATTGGTATTTTGTTTTTCTTGCATTGAAATAACTAATGGATCTACTACTTTGTTATCAGTAGTAAATTTTTCATATTCAGCATAATCATTATTACTAACATATGAAACTTTATTAGAATATGAAACAGGTTCTTTTTCATCATCTGATGTTGGTCTTGTTAATAAATAAATTATAAATCCTAATACAAATAATAATACAATAGTAAAAATATTATTAGACACCATGTTAATATATTTTATCTTAGAAAAAAAAATTATTTATATTATTTTATATTTTTTAATTAAATAAAAAAATTGAATAAAATAACTTAAAGAATTAATTATCTTTAATATAAAACATATGAATATGAATATAGAGAAATATATGAGTATGAGTGATGAACAAATAGATAATTTATTATTAGGTCTTGATTTAGATATAACAGTAGATACTTATAAACAAGTATGTTGTAATAATTGTAGTAGTTATGATTTAGTAATAGATAATGTAAAAGGTCATATAGTATGTACTGAATGTGCTGTAATACAGGAAGAATTATTGGATAAAAATCCAGACATTATAAATTCAGAATCTGATACTAAAGATGCAAGATATGGTGCACCATCAAGTTATTTTTTTCCTAATGCATCAATGGGAACTAAAATTGTAAGTAAAGGATTTAATAAATTAAGCATGTTGCAGAAACAAGGTCAAATGCCATATAAAGAAAAAAGTTTAATGGATGTATTAGATGTTATTCAGAGTAAGTGTAAAAAATATAATATAACCCAATCAATAATAGATAGTGCAAAAATCTTATATAAAAAAATATCAGAATCAGTTCATAGTAAAGGAAAAAGAAAAGGGAAAAATATTATAATGAGATGTATTAATAGAAGATCTATGATTGCTGCTTGTTTATTCAATGCATGTAAATTACAAAAAGAAACAAGAAGTCCAAAAGAAATAGCAGAGATTTATGATTTAGAGATAAAACACGTAAATAGAGGTTGTAGGAAATTTTGTGATATAATAGATTCATATACATTATTTAATCAAATTAAGAATTCACAACCAGAAGATTTTATAGAAAGATTTGCAAAGAATTTATGTATTGATGAATTATATATTAATAAAGCCAAAGATGTATCAATTAATATTAATAAATTAGATTTGGCATCAACACATGAACCACCGTCAATAGCAGCAGGTTGTATATTATTAGTATGTGAACATTATAATATACAATTGTCTAAAAAAAGTATATCAGATATATTTGGCATATCTGATGTAACTATTTCAAAAACACATAGGAAAATTAAACCATATCAAAAAATTTTATTATCAAATAAAATAACAGATTTAATAATTGAAAAAAGAAATTTAATTAATGATAAATGCTAACATTGAGCAAAAATATTATCAATTAAATCATTAATATTATTTATAAATTGTATATTAAAATTATCATCAATTAAATTAGGATATTTATTTATAACATCTAAATAATCATTATAATTATCTTGAGGAATATAAACAACATTAATATTAGATTTTTTAGCACCAATTAATTTATAATATAAACCACCTATTTTTTTAACATTTCCCATTAAATCAATTTCACCAGAAACTGCAATATTATTTAATATTGGTATATTTAATATAATAGATATAAATGCACATACATAAGCACATCCCGCGCTTGAACCATTTTTTTTTATATTTATTGATGGTGTATGAACATGAAAACCATATTCAAAATTTTCTAATAAATATTTATCTAAATCATTATTTTTTTTACTAATATAAGATATTGCTACAGTTAAAGCACATTGTATAGATTCTTTCATAACATCACCTTGTTTCCCAGTAATAATAATATCAAATTTATTAGATGTTATATAATTTTTAGTTATTTGAATAGGCAATATACCTCCTTCAGGTAATATATTATTATCAAATAATAAACTATTATTAGATAATAAACTATTATTATGCATTATGTTGCTTTTATTATGATATAATAAATTATGTTGAGAAACATATAATGCATTAATAACTCCTACTAAATTAGTTTCATGAGTTTTAATAATTAAATTATTATTATTATTACCAAGAATTTTATGTATTATATCAATAGTTAATATAATATCTTCATTTCTAATATTAATATATTTATCAAGATTTAATGATAAATATATTTGTTCAATTTTGCGTTTAATAGATCTAACACCATATTCATTAGTATAATTTTCAATAATATATTGTATAATATCATCTTCAATAACAAGCCAATTATGATTAATATTAAATGATTTTAATATTTCAGGAATTATAAATTGTTTAACAATATTAATTTTATCAATAATACTAAATGGAGACATTTCAATTTGGATTAATCTATCTAATAATATAGGATCAATTAAATTAGGGTCATTATAAGAAAATATAATTATAACTTTATCAATTGGAAAATCTATACCTTGAAAGAATCTATCTTGAAATGATTTATTCATATTAGGGTCAGTTAAATGTATTAATATACTAGTAATTTCATTTGATATACCATGTTTTGAACATGTTTTATCTAATTCATCAAAATATAATATACCACATGCACTACCCATTTCAATCATTTTTTTAATAATTATTCCAGGTTGTGATCCCGAATAAGTATAACTATGTCCATGTAATAATTCCCCATCATTTTGTCCTCCTAATGTTATTTCTGCAAATGGTATATTTAAAGCGGTGCTAATAGATTTTGCTAATAATGTTTTTCCAATACCAGGAGGTCCAACAAATCCAAAACAATATCCATTACTATTATTACTAGTTAACCATTTACATATAATTTGTAATAAATATTGTTTTGCAGCATTATGACCATAAGATAATTTCATAAGATTATCAGATATAGATAATATATATTTTTTAATATCTTCAGGGTAATCATTATTATTATATACCCAAGGATAATTAATAATAGTTTTTATATATGTTAATTGTTTATAATAATCATTATTAGATAATTTCATTTCTTCTATTTTTTCTAATGCATAATTTTTTGCAATTAATGGAATATTTTTATGAGATAATATAATTTTTTTATAATCAATTTTAGTATTTGTTTCAATATATTCATTATTAATTGTTTTAATAGTTGATTTAATTTTTATTAATAGATTAAATGGTAATCTATTAATTATTGTTGTATAAATAATTGGTGATACTTTTTTTTCAAAAGTAATATCTAATAATAAAGAAGCCATATTAACAGAATTATTATTACCTAATAATAATAATAATATAACATAATATATATTTTTTATATTTAATGTAATATTGTCAGAAAGATATTTAGAAACTATTGATAAAAAATTTAATTTATTTAATGAATTATATTTATTATATTGTGAATATAAATAACTAATATAATCATTAACATTAAATTTATATATATTACCAATATAATCATACTTTATAAATTTTTTAACAAATTTAAAATTAATATCTTTAGCATGACTATAAATTAATGATATATTTTTGAAATATAATTTAAAATTATTTTCACAATTTTTATTAACTAATAATATATTATCATTCATAAAATAACCAGTTATTATTAAACAGTTATTATTATTAAATAATGTTAATTGTATTTTTAATTCTAATATATCATATTTATCAGGAATAGATTTATCAAATATATAATTATGATTATTACTATTTAATATATTATCTTCTTTTATTGATGTTGGTATAAATATTTTATCTATTTCTAATAATAATGAATAAACATCATTATTAATATTAAAATTTTTAAAAAAATTTCTTATTAATTTAATTATACTTGGATACCCAATATTACTAATAATATCAATTATATCATTATTATCAATATTATATAATTTATTCATATATGTTTGTTTTATTATTGTATCTATCATGTTATCTGCATATAATTTATCTATATGATTTTTTATATTTATAATATCTAATAAATTATTAATATTTTCCATAATATTTTATAGATTTAATTAATTATTAAATCTATAAAATATTATTTCATCCATAATATTTTATAGATTTAATTAATTATTAAATCTATAAAATATTATTTCATCCATAATATTTTATAGATTTAATTAATTATTAAATCTATTTATATAAAATATTTAAACATATGCAAAAAAGCACTTAAACAAAATTAGTGAGTTTGATTTAAAAAAATAATATTATATAGTTGTATATAATGCCTGCTAAGAGAAATACTGCTAATAAAACTACTACTTCAGAATTATCTACAAATACTGTTTTAGAAACACCTGCATCTGAACCAGTTGTAGAGAATAAAACTCCTGAACCTAAAGCACAACCTATGAAAGGAGGAAAACAAACTAAAACTCCTAAAACTGATTCTAAAGTTTTAGAAAAAGAACCAGTTTCAGAATCTTTACAAAAAGGAGGGAAAACTTCTAAAACATCAAAAGATGCTAAACTTACTAAAGCCCCTAAAGCCCCTAAAGCCAAAAAATCAAATAAAAAAGACCAATTAGGTGGTGAAGAATCAGAACTTGATAAAAAGATTAGGTCTTTCAAGGTAAAATTACCCCAAAAAGAAGATTACGAAGGAAGATTTACAGGATTAACACCCTATCAAGCAGCTAATAAAGCATTAAGTAAATATTTCAGAGAAACAAAAGAACCACTTACTGAAGTATCATTTAGTATTATAGAATCAACAAGAAAGAGTGATAAACATACATATTCTTATGTTGGACAAAGATATAAATTAGAAACACCAGTAGTATATAAAATTAAAGATGCTGCTGGTGAAAGTAGAGAAATTGTTAAAAATTATAAAAATCTATTAAAAAAAGTTAAGAAATCTGAACAATAAAAAAATTGAATATTATAATATATAATAAGTTATATATTACAATATTAAGTTCTTATTCAATATGAGTAAACATATTAAATTTGATGATTTTATTTCTATCCGTATTATAGAAATAGAGTCATTTGATATGGAAATGTTTGAAAGAAAAGCTAGATTAAATTATATTGATGCAAATAAGAGTAAATGGATATTTGAAACTGATGATGATAAATCTTGTAATTCATCTTTAGATTGTTGTAATACATTTTTAGATAATAATACATTTTTAGATAATAATACATTTTTAGGTAATAGTACATTTTTAAATAAAAATGCATCTATAGATGATAATACTCAAATTAATGATAAGACTATTACAACTAATTTTTTACCATCAAAATTAAGAGAATCTGAAATGTTATTTAGAAGGCAATCTATAAAAAATAAAACCAATGATTAAAATCAATAGATTTCTGAACAATTATTATTAAAATCATCTATATATTTTTTCCAAAATGTATTATCATCATTAGTATCATTATCATTTATAAATTGTTTTATATTATCTAGTAATAATTTTAATTTATTATTTATTATATTTTCATTATTAATTTCAGTATCTAAATAATTAATTAATGTTAATAATTCATCTTTATAATTAATAGTATCTTCTAAATTAGAATCTAAATTAGAATCTAAATTAGAATTTAAATTAGTATATTCTAAATTATAATCTAAATCATTAGATTCTAAATTAGAATCTTGTAATTTATTTAATAATGATAATAATTGTAAGTTATTCATTGTATTAAAATCATATTTAGTATTAGATATATTAGATATATTATATATTAATTGTATTCTTTGCATTTCTTCAAAATCATCAATATAATTATCATTATAATTGATATTATTAATAGTAATAGTTTTATTATCACCATTTTTTTTATTTATAATATTAATTGTAATAATTGAATTTACATCTATTTTATATTCAATTTCAATAATAGGATTAAAATCTATTTTATCTTTAGTAATTTCAATTTCTTTTATTAGATAATTATTTTTTGCTATATTTCTTTCACCTTGATATAATTTTATTTTTATAATATCTGAATCTGGTGTATCAGTTGTATATTTTTGACTCATTTTAGTAGGTAAGGGTGTATTTTTAGGAACAATAATTGAATATGTCCCATCTGCTAATTCAACCCCTAATGATAATGATAATATATCTAATACTAATATATCTTGAGATAAAGTATATTTATTAGTTAATATACCAGCATATAAACAAGCCCCATGAGATACAGCATATTCTATATGAGGATATAGCCAAGGTTTTATATTAAATATATCTTGTATAGTTGTTTGAATTATAGGAATTTTATTAGTTCCTCCAACTAATAAAATATAATTAATATCATATAAATTTTTAATATTAGTTAATGTTATTTTTAATTTATTTATTAATGATATAATCAATTTATTAAAATAATTTTGAGATATATTTATATCATCATTAATTTTTACTATTTCATTCTGAGATAATTCTTTTTTAATATATTCTGCATGTTCCCATAATATATTAAAATGATTCATTAAAATAAATGTAAAATTATTTCCACCTAAATTATTTATACCATAACTATGTACTATTTCAAATAAATTATCAGATTTTGAAAGAACTGTAAAATCACAAGTCCCACCGCCTATATCTATTACTAATATATTTTCATCATCTTTTAATGAATAATTTAATCCATATGCTATAGCCGCAGCTGTTGGTTCATTTAATATTCTTAAAATATTAATTCCTAATGATTCAAATTTAAATTTTATGATATTTCTTTGATTATCATAAAAATGTGATGGAACTGTAATAACAGCATTTATATTATCATATTTTATTTTATCTACAATATATCTAAAAAATATGTCTAATATATCATTATTATTATTAGTTCCAATATCTAATTTAAAACTATGAATAATATTATGACATTCATTAGGTATATCATTCCCACAATAATATTTATTATTATAATATCCTACTTTAGATGGAAATTCACTTATAATATCAATCTTATTATTATTAAATAAAGAAATAACTGTATATGATGTTCCAAAATCTATACCAATTAATGTATCTATCATTAATTATAATTAATATTTTATTATTAATCAAACTTAATTTTTCCTTTTTCATTTATATATCCAACTATTTTATATGGTTTATCATTTTTTATATTATATACTTTTTTAATTTTATTATCTATATAATAATATTCTTTCTTATATAATACTAATTCATAATCATCTTCTTCGTCTTTATATTCTTCTTTTTTATATTCTTCTTTATCAGTTTCTTCTTTAATATCTTTTTTAATATCTTCTTTAATATTTTCTTTAATAGTTTCTGTTTTAATTTCTTCTTTAATATCTTCTTTAATATTTTCTGTTTTAATATCTTCTTTAATATTTTCTTTAATAATTTCTGTTTTAATATATTTTTCTTCTTCTTGAATAAATTTTTTAATATCTATTTCTTCTTTATTATTATTTTTATTTTTTAATTTAGAAAGTTGTGATTCTAAAATTTTAATATAATTATTTTTGAGTTGTAGTTCTTTATTAGTTGATATTAATATAGATACTTTAGAAAATCCTTCTAAATCGGAAGTTTTTTCATATAGTTGTTCATTTAACATTTTAATAGTATTTTCTAGAGTTGAAATTAAATTATTTTTTTCTTTAATAGTATTTTCTAATAATATTAAGTTATTATTAATTTCTTGAATAGAATTTTGTAAATTAGTAATTAATGATAATGTAGATGTTAAAATATCCATTATTTATATATAAAAAATTGTTTTTATAATATATTAATATCAATTTTTTTATATAGTATGGAAACAAATTATATTGAGATAGAATATTTAAAAACTAAAGTTAAAATATTAAGGTATATATCAGAATCTAATAAAAACTTTGAATTAAGATTAAATTATATAAATAAATTAGAAAAACATAATATACCATGGGATGAAGCTAATAAATTATCATTATTATGGTATAATATTAAATTTAAAAAGTGTAAATATAATAAAGATTTATATATAACAGCATTAAAATATGATAAATAAATACTATTTTTTAATCTTCATTTTCTAATTTTATTTTTAGAATATGATTTATAAATTGTTGAGCTTCTTTTTTTATTATTTTCAATTTCTTTTTCTAATTATTTAATGATTATATATTCATAAATTGCTTGAATATTCATTTTTAATTAAATAATATAAAATTAAATTATTTTTTTATTGATTTGCAATCCAATCTTTATTAATTTTATAATTTGATACATATCTTGAATTATCCCAATTTTTTAAAGGAATATAATTACTTCCCATATCAAAATCACATACTTTACAAGGTGTTGAATTTATACATACAGGTGGTTGTTTCATTGGAACAGTCCATTTATCAGTATTTAATATAGCATAATCATTTTGCCATTCATTTGCTATTTTATCACCTATTGGTTTATAAAAATCTTGTGATAATTCATTATATATATTATCATTTTGAATTTTAATATTAGAATTGTTATATATGTATTCTAAGAATTTTATTCCGTCTGGTATAGTTATTACTCCAGATTCTATTTTTAATTTTAATAAATTAATATCTTTTTGATTTATTAAATTATTTTTTTGTAAAATATTAAATAATAACATAAAATATTTAATTAATTTATCATTATTTGTTATATTTGATTGATATAAATTTGTATCTAAATTAGGAAAAATTAACTCAGCAGAACCTATATTAGATTGGTCTATACCAGTTTGTCCCATATTAAATTGTCCTAAATTAAATTGTCCTACATTAGATTGTCCTACATTAGGTTGTTCCATATTAAATTGTCCATTATATTGTCCTACATTAGGTTGCCCTACATTAAGTTGTCCATTAGATTGTCCTACATTAGATTGTCCAACATTAAATTGTCCTACATTAGGTTGATCCATATTAAATTGTCCTACATTAGATTGATCCATATTAAATTGTCCTACATTAGATTGTCCATTAGATTGTCCACGATATTGTCCATTATATTGTCCATTCAATTGTCCATTAAATTGTCCCATATTAGATTGTCCCATATTAGATTGTCCCATATTAGACTGTCCATTAGATTGTCCCATATTAGATTGTCCATTAGATTGTCCCATATTAGATTGTCCGTTAGATTGTCCGTTAGATTGTCCGTTAGATTGTCCAATATTAGATTGTCCGTTAGATTGTCCGTTAGATTGTCCGTTAGATTGTCCGTTAGATTGTCCGTTAGATTGTCCCATATTAGATTGTCCGTTAGATTGTCCCATA
>Ga0214921_10009237_pt1 | contig 12523 bp, 11 predicted proteins | sample LL1505_MetaG_FD_177992 | JGI IMG/M metagenome (GOLD analysis project Ga0214921, IMG submission 177992) | Freshwater microbial communities from Lake Lanier, Atlanta, Georgia, United States - LL-1505 | ecosystem: Environmental > Aquatic > Freshwater > Lake | place: USA: Georgia | collected... | reverse complement strand
TTTACGCTTTTACCGTTTTCTGTCCATCGTGTAGGCGTTGCTAAATCGTTAACACCTATTCCACCAACCAAATGCTCGCCTCGTTTATATCCCATGTTGATTTTCTCCGTGATTCCGTCAGTATACCTGTTAATCAAGCATCACATATCCAATCGCTCACAGGCGGATGCTGTTCCTGCCAGTGTTCCCATCCTTCGTTTAGTAGATTCTCCCATGCAAGTCTAGCAGATCGTACAGGTAGGTTTTGAAGTGTCTGCGGCATTAAAGTCCATTCACACCCAAACTCAGATTTTAAAGTTACCGCATGATGGGCTGTATAACTTCTAACAGTAACTTCACGGAAATCGGGTTCTGACGGATCAGGTTCAGGGTTTGGAACAACGAAACTGAGTCTAGCCCCGTCGCCTCCGCGTTGAGGATTGCGCCATAGAATGTACTCGGCATGTGGAAGCATGCATACAGTATATCCTGTGAGTGGGGCATGTCAAGGGTAAATCCAAATAAAAAAACCTCAGTCCGGACTGCTCAGGACTGAGGTTACTACGACGATCTAAAGGTAGCGAAGTTCCCTTTTTAAGCATGAGTAGCGTAGTTCGCTGTTATACTGTCCTACAACCAACTCAGCCCGATCATCTTTATTTATGCGTTAACTTGTTTTGGCATCAACAGTTAAATAAAAAAACCCCGATTTAACGGGGTCTTTTCATGGCGTGAACTTTTTAAATTACATTGGGATAGGGCCCCACAACTTCCTAGTTCTTTCTTCCATTCGCTCATCAAGAATACTTCGTGGCCACTCCAGAGGCTCACCAGGCAGTTTTAACCGTACAGGTGATGTCGGCACTGGCACTATAGGTGCTGTCGTGGGAGAAGAAGGAATTGGGCCTCCTTGTCTGTTTATACAGTCTGAAAGAAGTTGTGCATATTTATCATTGCATTTTTTTGTAGCGTCTAGGAGTTTTCTTTGATTAGCATCACTTTCCGTAGCACGCTTTTGTTCTAAGTCACCCGTTTCTTTTAAATATTGATTCTGACAGCCTTCACAATATGCTCTTCCTCGTGCTTCTTCTGCGGCATTAGGATAACCACTAGGATTAGGACATCCATAAGGAGATTTATCCTGGCAGTTATTTCTATTGATTGCTGCTTGAGAGTAACTAGGAGGATATCCGCCGGGCGCACCGTTACGGAATTCTCTCTCAATCCTATCTTGTTCTTTCTGATAAGCATCAAGTGCCTGATCCGTGCATATTTGTATTGCTGCAATCACTTGTAGTTTACACATAGCAATTATTTCTTCTTTTGTTCTTAATTGACCTAAAGGCATGTTTCCTGTTCTCCCTTTTGCGGTATTTATGAAAATTTAAAATTTAATAAGGATAACCAATAAGCATGCTGTTGATCTGAGGGTTGTTCAAACCGTCCCTTTTCTTTACGCAATCCTTATAAGCCGCGTCTGCTTTGCGACAGCAATGACACGGAGGATCAACCCACGGAGGATTATGTGCTCCTGGTATTTCAACTTGAGGAATTGTGTCGCCTGCTTTATATCCTGTTTCTGCTTCATACTCAGTATTATTAATTTCAGTTTTAACTTTTGCTTCTTTTTGCGCGTTATCTAAACAAATATTCCAATAAGCGTTGCAAATTGCTGGAGGATCTTTACAAGCATTGTTTTCAGCAGAACACTTTTCATTATCGGTTTTAAACTTTTGTTTTATTCTTTGATCTTCTGCAAACCATTTATCCCAAGCAGCGTTTTGACAGGTACGACTTGTTGTGATTAGTACATTTACACAGTTAACAGGACGATCATAATTAATTTCTCCAAACGGTTGTTTTGCACTTAGAAAATTAGCAACAACAGGAATTCCTCTACCTCCTAAATCTAGAGTTGGTGTAAAAATTCCTGCATAGGTTGCGGTATCAGGTCTACCAGCAGTTCCTATAGGGCCATTTGTATCACAACAAATTTGATATGCAGTATCACCTTCTTGTGTGCAGTACTGTTCATCACAGCAGGTATACCTTTCTGCTATTGCTGCAAGATCAGTATTATACTGTCTTTGAAAAAATGAAAGTGTGGTGTTTCGGGTATTGATGCACTCGGTTTCACATGAACATTGAGTACAACCACATGCTGCCACACACAACTCGTATTCTATACGAATTTGATTTTGGCGAGCCGTCCATTGAACTGCAAGCATCTCCTCTTCAAATGCTCTCATTTGAGCACGAAGACTTAAACAAGAAGTTTTTGCTCTTTGTTTTTGAATATTGCAGTAATATTCCCATTTACATGTGGTTGACATTCTGTCCCCCCTTTACTTTAGTATGTATTTATTTATCGTTTAAAAAGTTGGTTGAGTCACTATTCGCTCGCGCCACCTGACGGTTTTGGTTTGGGTTTTGCAGGATTTCCTGGATTATTAGGTTCTATTGGACTAACAGGTAAGGGAGGAAGTGCTTCTCCGAAAGGCGGATTTCGGAGTCTTTCTAGTAATTCTCTCAAGAAGTTGGGATTTGTTAGCAACATTCCATCAATCCATCGTTTAATTGCTTCCGCTCCACGATGGTAGGTTCCGGTTCTACCAAGAGCATCAAATATTATTCTTTTTAATACATCGTCACTTTGTTCCAAGAGAAGAGCAATAAAGCATCTTTTTGGTTGCGGTGAGTTCATGCAGGCTCTTACTCTAGCCTCGTTTAATCCCGACTGTATAAAAATTGATATAAGAACCAGAATTCGATCTGCTGCATCAAGACTCTTCTTCAAATCTTGAAGTATAAGTTCTAAAATTTCAGTTAAACATCCAACCCAACCTGAATCGTATGGAATAGCACTCTTTCCTTGTGGCGGTGGAGGGGGTTTATAATTGGGCCCGCAGCGATACGCATGAAGTAAACAGTCTGGACATTTTAACTCTCCGCTTTGCGGAAATGGTGGTGCTGTAGGGCTAGGAGGATTTGGCCATTTACTACCGCTTGGAGGCATTGAGCAATCAAGCATCGCTTTATCGGGGCCGATGGGCCTTTGCCAACCTTTTTTCATCTCTTCACATAACGATTTTAGCATCTCTTCATCAGTAAGCGGCTTCGGACCAAAAAATTCTGTAATTGTATTTTTCCTTGAAGATGCTTCTGCCAAATCCAACATTATGTCTTTCGGAACTATTGGATCCACATAATATTGACTTCTTGTGGTAGGAATATACTTAATAATTGCTGTGCCTCTTAAAATTTCATCCTCGGTCATAGCAATCGTTTGGCTGATGGGAGCCATACACCGCTCTAATTCTTCTACAGCCTTCTCTAACTTTTTAAGTGTATCTTTACACTTTTTATCGTCTGGGGGGTTTTTTAAGCAACAAAAGCATATATCCTGATCTCCTTCACAACATTTATACACAAACAACAAGTTTTTAACTTGTCTGCGTAACGGCTCACAGTCGTTTTGACGAAGAGAAAAAAATGAGGGCATATAAGAATTCCTAAAAATACATTTGTATTTAGGTATTTAATGCTTTGTTGCTAATAAGTTTGAAAAGGGTTTTCATGTTCCATGCCCACGGAACTTTAAATGAGTGGTTTATTGGTTTTCTTTGAGTTTTCCCAAAGTTCCCAAATCATCGTTGGATTTTTTTGCACTTGATTTTTTATCAAGTTTTCCATTTTGTTTAACGAGTCTTTAGTTGGAGTCTCTGAAAATGGAATTCCCTCATTTTCCATCCATTCTCCTCCTGTAGAATCCAAAATTTTCCATTTACTTCTTTCAGGGTTATTGGTATCAAGGAAACTACTAGCCCTAAGAATAGAAAAATTGTTTGCCCGATAAAGGTTGTACACACTGTCGCAAAAATTTACATAATCCAAAAAATTTACAAATTTAAATGAGTCTAACGACAAAATTAAATCTGTGTAGTCTACCGCAATTCCATCAATATAGTAAACTTTACAGATCTTTATGTTTTGATTTTCTATAAAAATTTCACAGTCATCCAAAATTACTCTATAGTTGTGAGTGACTTTATTTGCATTGCTCATGTTATTCCTTAATTGCTAATAAGTTTAAAAAGATTTTTCATCGTCCAAGCCCACGGAACTTTGAATGTATGATTTTGAGTTCGAGCAAACAAAGAAAGAATATCTTGTGCTCCAACAGGATTTGCAGAATGCACAACAAGAAGAGTGGAGTCTAAAACACCACCATCATCAATTTGCTGACGAACCGCTCGGGCAAACGGCAGCGAAGTAATATACTCGCCACCAGACCCCTCACCCAAATCGTGATCGAAGCAAATCACATCATAATGATTGTTCATTAGCAAATCAAAAGCCTCTGTACAAGTGTATGCAGAATCGACTCGGCAATTTGGGTTGTTTTGAATGAATGCGGCGTGACGACCAACATCGTCATCAAGAACTAACACGATAATAGGATGTGTATTCATATCAAAATTATATCACATTTCCTAAAAAAGTCAACTCATTTCACAAAAATTAAAATATAGGATTTACAATAAATTGAGTCAAGTGGCATATTAGAGGGTGCTTTAAAGGTTTTATTTTAAATTGCAAAAATATTTATAAAAAACAATTTTAAAGACCGATTGCTCCACCACTACTTATGATACCATCTATAACTCCAGGCAAACTTCTAAGAGAGGAAGCAAATGCTTCGTAAATATCTCCAAAATTACAAGGAATAAGTTCGGGATTGGGATGCCAACCACAAGCGCATCTGTGAGAGTGTACAAAAACACCATAAGAAGTCATAACTTGACAGTTATTGGCGGGTGTATCCCCCGTACAACCCGGACCACAAACTGTCCAAGTATTGATAGCGTATGATGATGGAGGATTCACATCGCCGTTAACTAAACCACATTTTGTACAATCAGGTCCTGGTGCACTTCCTCCGTAACCGCTTCTTGGCGGGCAATTTTTCTTAAATCCATTTTGTCCAGGCGTTGCGTCAACACTAGTATTCAGGTAATTTTGATTTATATTATCGTAATAAGTTGGAATATACTTGTTGCCCATTAAAAGAGTTAATCCAACTCCTTGAATACCAGAACCACTACCGCTACCGGAACCACTGCCGCTATCTTTATCACAACAGCCACTTTTTATTGCGTCTTCCATATCGTTATAGTACTGTTCGGCGGCTAGATATCTTTCTATTTGCTCGGCATTACGAACAGTTGTTGTCCAATTTTCACATTTTTGATTTAAACATACAACTAAATTTGCTAGTGATCCTAAAAGGATAGCGAGAGCAACATAGGGAACTGCTCTACCAGTTGCTAGTAAAAGTGTTCTTAAATTACCAATTGTGGAACCCACTAAACCAACAAAAATAACACCAAAGGGTTCAAGTGCTCCTCTTATTCCTCCAGAGAATTTTAAGAAATTTGCTCTAATGATTTCTTTGATGTTTTTTAATTCGTGTTGAATCAAAGTGCTAAAAGAAGTTATGTTTCTTTTGGGTAGTGCTAACAGATATCTTATTTTGTTTTCAATTTCTACTTTTAGAAGGCTTAACGCATTTTTTTCTGCATTTGTAAGTTTTCTGTTTTTCGTAGGATGCCAACCACCAAACAACATTTCTTCTATTACTTTAAGTTTTTCTCTTTGACCTAGTATTTGCCTATCAAGATTCTCATTAAAGAATATATTTTCCAGTATTTCCTTTGTTGCAAGAGCCTTAATATTGTTTATTCTTTCAACAATCGAAGTGCTAACATTTCCAAGAGCAACATATAAATCCATTAGGTAAGTAAAAATAAGAGCAATACCAAATATTTGCATCAAAAGAGAAATCCAGTCTTCCAGACAGTCTAATGCACCATATATAAAGTCTTGTGCCGCTTTTGTAATTTTACTGTTTACTGCTCCTAATCTTTTTTCAAAGTTACAATAAATTTCATTAAAATTATCCGCACAGTTTTTGCTTATGGTATCGGCATTTTGTCCGATAGCACTTGATACTATTGTAGTAACAGAATCTAAACTTTTACCCACATAAAGAGGAAGTTTGTTTATTGGCATGGAATAAGGATATTCCGCGCCTTTAAAATACACAGTAGACAACAACATTCCACTTTCATAGTTTAATCCTGTAGGAATAGCATTTTGATATAAAAATTGTTCAATTCGTCCCATATAAGTGTCCCCTTATATTTACATTCCGCCATAGCCCACAGACCCCGGTCCGTTTCGGGATAACCAGTCACCAAGATAGGATGCAAAATCTGTAAATCCTTGTGTCAATAACTCAAAACCTTCTGAAAAAAGGTTTCCTATTTCGTATGGTGCTGGAGGGTGTTCTACATATCCAGGGCCTCCTGAGGTAGTGTTGTCCCAACCCGTTTTATCGGGGTATCCACAAGAGCATTCAGGCGACGGTATTGTTAAAGACTCAAAACCCAGAGTAATGTGTTTAGTACACCCATTCCAAGAATTGTTGTTTGGGTATGCTCGGAACTCACCCCTATCGTCAGGATCTATAATTTTTCCGCATTTAGTACAATCAGGGCCACCAATGCTTCCTGATTTTGGAGGACAATTTGGTTTCCAGCCGTTTACTCCAGGCATTGCTTCAACACTAGTATTCAGGTAATTTTGATTTATATTATCGTAATAAGTTGGAATATACTTGTTGCCCATTAAAAGAGTTAATCCAACTCCTTGAATACTAGAACCACTACCGCTACCGGAACCACTGCCGCTACCTTTATCACAGCAGCCCCTTGTTATCATATCCTTGATTTGGTTTTCATACCTAACTTCAGCACAAAATATACTAAAAGGATAGTCTCTACATGCTAGTTCTCTATCTCTCCCATAATACAGTCCTCTTCCAGCCGCTTCAGTTATAGCGGATTTCCAACGACGATTGGCCTTGTCGATATTGTCTACTAGTTTTTGGTGAGCGTTTGTAATTGCTTGGGCTAGTTCTACTAGCAAAACAATATCCAGTAAATTCCACAATATTAACAAAGTCCTCTTTAATACTATCCAAAAGATTTTAAGAATTAACTTAAATTCTGATAGAATTTTTTTTATTATATCTATACTTACACTACCTTTTCTTGCTCTTTTAACCCAATCTTTAGATAACTGTTTTGCAGAAGGGGAATTGTTTCCCCAAGTGGCAACTGCGGGAAATCTTGAAACAATATTTCTTATGAGAGAGTTAAGAATTGCTTGTCGTAAACGAAGTTTGTTTAATTCGCCAAGTAATTGTGATCTTTTTGAATCGGTCATGTTAGTTCTAACAGACCACCAATCAGGAACAGTACCTCCAGTACCACCAAGCAGTAGTGTTATTTCAGTGATACGCTTTTGATTGTTTTTTAATTCTGTCGTATATGCTACCCATTCTGCTTTCATTTGACTATACTGCTGATACAAGCCAGTTGAGATATCTGTATTAACTACAATACCAGCGGCAACAAGAGCATTATACTCTTCAGGAGTATTGAATGCTTCGGCAAATTTATCAGTCAAAATTGCTGGTATGTTAAAAATAGTATAAACTGCGGTTCCTTGCCCCAACATATTACCGTATTCATACAGACTATCAATAATATCATCATACCAGTTGGAATATGCGTTCCTAATTAGTATGTTAGCGTTTGCTAATGATACTTCTAATTTACAAAAGATAGTTTCAAAGTCCTTCAAACATTCTTGAGATACATCGTCAGGATTGTCAGTCAGCATTTTTGTTAAAGAGTCTTTTGAATCACCAACATATAAAGGTAAATTGTTGGGAAGAATTGAGTATGGATACTCAGAGCCCTCAGTTTGTACCAAAGACCTTAAAATATCAGTTTGATAATTTAATCCTGTTGGTATGTTGTTTGTGTATAAAAAATGCTCAATTCTGTTAGATTTCATTTAAAATCCTTTATCTTTCACCTACTGCTCCACCTGTGCCTAAAACTCCGTCTATAATACCAGGAATAAGTTTAACCACACTTATAATCCCACCAAGTGCTGAATCAAGAATATCGTTTAAATTACATGGATCTAATGATGGTTTCTTTTTCCATCCACATGCACAGGTATGTGCAGGAATCGGAATTCCTAATGAAGAAGTTACCGGTTTATCCGTACATTTTTCCCATGTATTACCATCAAGAGTTCTAGTTAATCCACAGGTTAGACAATTAAACTGTGGAGGACAATTTGGTTTCCAGCCGTTTACTCCAGGCGTTGCGTTAACACTAGTATTCAGGTAATTTTGATTTATATTATCGTAATCAGTTGGAATATACTTGTTGCCCATTAAAAGAGTTAATCCAACTCCTTGAAGGCAAGAACCGCTGCCGCTGCCGCCACCGCTGTTTGACCCACCAGTGCATCCTTCGCTATCTTTATCACAGCAACCTGATTTAAATATTTCTTCCATACCGTCATAGTATGTGTTTGCCGCATCGTATCTGTCTATCTGTTCAAGATCTCGAACTCTATCTAATCTTTTTTTACAGGCGGCGTTAAAACATTGTAAAAGTATTAAATTACAAGTAATCAATACTCCTAAAGCGAGCCAAGGAAGTGATCTTGCTAATGCTGATGCCAAAGTAACAAGTAATGCTTTAATTTTTGAAAAAAATGTACCAATAAAATTTTGGGCTTTGACTAAAAAATTTGAAATTTCCGCAGTACCATTTTTTAGATGGTCTTTCATTAGTTTTTCAATTTCTTGTAACTCTCGCTCTACTGCGTTAGAATATACATTTGGATTACGAAGTTTTGATCTCGCAACTTCCATTCTTTTTCGTAAGTTATCTATCTCTTTAGAAATAGCCCTTCTGTGTGCTGCTGATAGTGGGCGAGTTCTATCAAACAACTGCTGTTGAAGTTCTTCAATACTGTCTACGCAATACTCGATTTCATTGTTATAAGGAATATTATATGCCATAATTGCGTTATATTCTTTTAACATCATTTCTTTTGCGAGTTTCATTCTTGCAACCAGTGCGGCTGGAAGAATTGTAGCAGTAATTCCTACTTCTGCTCCGGATTCAAGCATACTTTGGTATGCTTGTGATAATAGATCTACTCCTATAAGTGCACCAAAAGAACGAGCCCAATTTAAAAGACAATTAATAATATCGTCAACCCAGTTTTCGTCTGCTTTATTAATTGAAGATTGTATTGTTTCTAAATTTTTTTCAAACCCACAATAATTTCGATTGAATTTTTGTTGGCATTCTGTGGTTATAGAGTCACTATTAATACCACTCATATTTTTTGTAAGAGAGTCTCTACTTTTTCCAACATAATTTGGCAGATTAAAAATGTCTATATGAGGATATTCCGCGCCTTTAAAATACACAGTAGACAACAACATTCCACTTTCATAGTTTAATCCTGTAGGAATAGCATTTTGATATAAAAATAACTGAATTCTATTATTGATTATCATGGATTATTCTCCTATATCTGAAATTATTGTGATCCTGCAACTACTATATCTGGAATTATTGTTTTGACATAATCAATAAGCCCTTGGTGAAGACTTTCAAATCCTTGATAAAAAGTTGATACTAAATCGCAAGGACTAACGGCTGGCTCGTTTGGACGGGGCCAACCACAGGCACATGTGTGGTTTTGAACAGATACTACCGGACTATTTGGATCCGTTGAATTTCCCACAATAGTTCTCACAGGATCAGTACAATCGCTCCATGTATTTTTAGAATAAACCGTCCCCAAAGAGGAGTTTGTTTCGTCTGGTACTTTGGTGTTACATCTAACGCAATTAGCAGAATACGGTGAACCAGGCATAGGCGGGCAATTTGGCTTAAATTCGTACTTTCCTATCACCGATTCTTCATTCGTATTCAGGTAATTTTGATTTATATTATCGTAATAAGTTGGAATATACTTGTTGCCCATTAAAAGAGTTAATCCAACTCCTTGAAGGCAAGAACCGCTGCCGCTGCCAGAACCACTGCCACCGCCGCTGTTTGACCCACCATTGCATCCTCCGCTACCTTTATCACAGCAGCCACTATTTAATATATTTTGAAGACTCTCATAATATTCCGTAGCGGCTTCTGCTCTTTGATTCTCTGCCGAACGAACCGTTGTTTCCCATTTTGCACATGCTTGTGATATTTTTTGTTTTAGATTTCCCAACCCTGCAATTAATGCTGATACCGCATAAATTCCAGCAGCAAGAATAATAATACCCAATGCTATCAACGCTGCTTTTAATGCTATAATAAACGCTCCAACTGCTGCTCCAAGTAAAGAAAAAAGTTTAAGCCATTCCTTCGCTGTTGGAAGATAAACAGATCCTCGTCTCCAAAAATTTTCTCCGTGAACATAAGTACCGCTCTTTGTACTCATCAATCTTTTAATTATAAGATTTATACTATTTCTAAAATTTGCAACAGCCTCTGCTGTTCCAGGACCACCGAACAACTGTGGATTATTTTTTACTATACTTAAAATTTCAGCAGCGCGTCCTCTCGCATCATCTCTCAGTATATTCAGTGTTGCTGCAAGTTTGTTTGCTTTAGCACGCAGTGTTTTAAGTTCGTTCTCAATATCCCAGAGGATACTTTGGCTCATCTGTCTTTGAAGTGCTTCCAATTGGGCAATTCTCTTTCTTGCTTTTATAAATTGACTGTTTGTCTGTTCAAATATTACATCTAAGTTCAACAAATCTTCCAGTAATTCTCTGACTTGTTTAAATATTGGATTATCTGCTGGCGAATCCATTTCAAAACCACCCGCAAATCCTATTGCTATTATATAATTTGGATCAGTTTTAATATCAAAACCGTCTTCGCCGACTGGAGTAGTTCCAGCAAAAGAATTTATAAAATTTGCATATAATTCTGGAAGTGGAAATATATCTCTTAAAATGCCAACCCAATCTACCAATGCACCGCTAATATCCTTAATAAATGTATCTCTTGCGTCTATGATTTTTTTGTTCGTACCAGCCAATTTTTGCTCAAAATTGCAATAAGTGTTTTCGAAGCCATTCAAACATTCTTGAGATATCTCGTCAGGATTGCTAGTCAGCATTAAAGAATCTTTTGATTTACCAACATAACTAGGCAGTTCAGGTGGTAAAAATGGGTACTCTGCTCCCTCGTGATACACCAAAGACCGCAACATCGCTGTTTCATAATTTAACCCTTTTGGGTGATTATTGGTGTAAATAAAATGTTGAATTCTGTTAAATTGCACTTGTTCCCCAATTAATTTTAATTTTTTTACTGCTAATATTTAGGTTTTTGCGTATATTGCGCTATTCGGTAATCTCGGCAGACTCTTTAATTGATTTTATTCCCGAGATAATCATTGCTCTTTCCTGCTTATCATGGTCATCTAAGATGTTTTTAATTTTTTCAATAGCCTCAGCAGCGTTTAATTTACGAATCTTTGCGTCAATCTCAGCCTCCTGTGCTTTTCTTTCAGGAGTCATGTATCTTTTATATGCTAACTTACCTTTAGCATCCTTTAATCTATCTGAAGGTGTTGGTTTACCGTGTATGATAGCACCAACAGTTTGACCTAATCTTCTCATTTTGCTCAACTCATCAATCTGATTTGCGGCTTCTTTAACAACCTTGTGTTTAGGAACAAAGATGCTTGCAGGCTCACCAACATCCACCACATACCCTACACCAGACTGTCGTGCCTTGTCTGTTCCGCCATCATCGTAACGAACAATCTTGCCTTTTACCATCTTGCCCTTATGCGGAACCTTGACGGTATCTCCGGCTTTATAGGCTTCCTTAATGGGCTTTGGATTGTTAATCTGATTTGCGGCTTCGGCTAGTCTTCGTGCGTTTCCTGACACGGTAATTCTCCTGTGAGTCTGATATTTAGGTTTTTACCTAGACTGTGTTAATTTTTAAATATTATCCGTTGGCTTCTCGCCATTGTGCAATCGCTGTTTTCATGTCAACACCCTTAACATTTTTAACCATGTATTCCACAGCAACAGGTTGACTAGAAACTCGCACCGTTTCCCGTTCTTTCGTGTTCTTGGTGAACAGTTTCAAGGCTACTTTAATCTTATCGCTTGCGTCCGCAGAAAACAAGAATTCTCGTGGATTCACAGGACACCGAATCACCACAGGCACAGCCAAATCGCCTCGTTGTATGCCTAGCGGTTGAGTTTGTTTCAATACCTGTTTGTGCCAATCGCCGCCTGCCTCTTTGTCTATTCCTCCAACCTCACCAAGACGGTCTATCCATAACGATATATCACCAATTCGCGTATCAGCAAACAGTTCCGCTTTTGTTCTGCTATACGACCAAGATTGCATGGGATACTGACTTGTGTAACTGCCTTTGCATACCGAATACTCGCCTTCGGTGCGCCACTCACCCATTTTTGCAAGATATGAAATGCCTGTAGCCTTTCCGCGATACACAAACCCTGATTCTGGTTTTGTCCAAGATTTACGAGATGAACAATCCAACATGGATTTAAATGTAGGATAGTAGCGATTCTTCAAGTTTACCGACCCTGTGGTTGCCA
>Ga0214921_10009235_pt1 | contig 12524 bp, 12 predicted proteins | sample LL1505_MetaG_FD_177992 | JGI IMG/M metagenome (GOLD analysis project Ga0214921, IMG submission 177992) | Freshwater microbial communities from Lake Lanier, Atlanta, Georgia, United States - LL-1505 | ecosystem: Environmental > Aquatic > Freshwater > Lake | place: USA: Georgia | collected... | reverse complement strand
AAGGTTTCTTTTGAAGAAACCTTTGTCAAAACTAAAAATAATACAGAATTTATTGACACAGTTAATAAACAAGATTTTGATTTAGGAATTGGATGCATCGCAAGCGACTATGATAGGGTAAGTAAAATTTTTATTACTCGTCCAGTGCTTATGAATAGATGCGTTATTTGTTTCAAAGACAAACAACTATTTTTAACTGAAGTTTTAAGGTTTTTTTTTGTTTATTTTATTCCATTCTTTTTGGGAATTATTGTATTGGGATTAATTCTTGGTTATTTTATAGCGACAAGAACTGATCAACCAATTAATAAAAAAAATACTATAGGTCACGTTATTGCGTTAACAACAGGAGCTTTATTTGGTTCTAAGGAAGCGTTACTAAGATTAAAATTAAATAAATATAGTATTATAATTATTCTTATGATTTTGATTATTTCAACTTTCACGTTACAGTTGTTACAGGCTATTATTACTAATATATTATCACAAGCTTATATTGAAAGTGAAATAACGCGAAATAAAGTGCAACTTGCTCGTTTAATTGGCGTTAAGGGAAGCAATGTGCCTGAATTATTTGAAACAAATTATGGTTGCAACGTAAATTATTTTGACGGTACTTTGGAAGAAGCCCTTAAAAAATACAAAAATGATCCAACAATTGCAGACGGTGTTGTCGCGAATAGCGCTGAAGCTCTTCATTATGCTCCAAAACATGGTTTAAAAATAACGACGCAATCATTTTCTTTAAATGAGCATGGATGGGTTGTTAATTTTAAGACGCCAGAATTATTGCAACCGTTAAATGAGGCTATTAGAACGGTTCTAGACACCAACACGATGAGAAAATTGTGTGACGCTTATCTTGGTTCAAATGAATCATATATGTGCGTTTTCTAAGATTCTCGTTATTATGAATTATTGTTCTTTATTTCTTCTTTTAATTTTTCATACTGTTTTAAATTATAATCCTTCACAGAATCATCTAATTTTGAACGCAACTGTCGGTATATCTCTTGATTAACTGATTTTTTTGTGGTTTCTTTTTTATCACCAATACCCATATAAGATTTAATAACTTTTATAGGGTCGCCCGAACACTCTATCAGCTTTTCTCTCGCAACAGTTTCATCGTAGTCGGTTTGTCTTAATATCATTTGAATATTTTCAGTCATATCTGATTCACATGTTATAGTAATATTGTCCATTTATACATAGTGATTAAATATTTTTTAAATCATATTAAACGAAATTTACTAATATAAAGTATCTAAGTGTAATGTCAGAATTGCCAACAATTATTGATATCCAACCTATTTTAAATGAGGTGAGTTTTGCTGTTAGTAACGGTATTCGTGATATAATTTATAAGCACAATCATTCTTATTTGACCAGAGAATTAGAAAAATGTAGAGCAGAAATGGAGTATTATAAGAAGGAACTTGAAAATCTTCAAAAAAATAATACCCGACTCAATATTTCAAGGGAAAATATCTCACTCAACATTGAAGAAATGTCTGACTCGCAAAGCGTTGATAATGATTGCACAGTTGAAAAGATTTTATTGCAAAATGAGATTGCTTTAAAGAATGAACGCGTTCAGGTTCCAAGCGACGACGATCAAAGCGAAGAAGAAGCAAGCGAAGCAGAAGAAGAAGAAGAGGCAAGCGAAGCAGAAGAAGAAGAAGAAGAAGAGGCAAGCGAAGCAGAAGAGGAAGAAGAAGAAGAGGAAGAAGAGGCAAGCGAAGCAAAAGAAGAAGAAGAAGAAGAGGAAGAAGAGGCAAGCGAAGCAGAAGCAGAAGCAGAAGAGGAAGAAGATGCAAGCGAAGCAGAAGAAGAGGAGGGAGAGGAGAAAGCAGAAGCAAGCGAAGAAGAAGAGGAAGAAGAAGAAATGGACACCGAGGCTGAAGAAGAGGATAAAAGCGAAGAAGAGGAAGAAGAAGTCTTTGAAATTGAAATTGAAGATGTTACTTATTTTGCAACCAATGAAGAGAATGGACCTATATATGAGGTGGACACAGACGGCGACCCAGGAAAACAGGTTGGTTATTTAAAGGATGGTGAACCATTTTTTTATTAGTATAATATAAGTTAATATGTTCAAATTATGCGCCCCTGCATTAATATACGCGGTGTTTTCTCTTGCTCAAATATTACTTGACGCGTTTAAAGGTCTTTACAATACAGCTTTTATGAAGTTTGTTGTTGCAATACTTGTTACACTTTTGTTGAATGGTTTGTGCGACGGTGGTTTAGGGGTTGTTTCATGGATTATTGTATTTATTCCATTTATTTTAATGACATTTGTTGTAGCAATGCTCTTGTATATTTTTGGAATGAATGCTGCAATAGGAGCGGCAACTACTGAGAAAAAGTCTCAAACAAAACCTCAAGTTATAACTCAATCTGTATCAGAAAATAAATACTTGGTTTTTTTACCAAATCGTTCAACATCTCCTGCATATGAAAGCTTTACTCAATAAACCCACACAAGTATATAAATAAAAACGATTTAAATATTTATATACTATTTAACTACGACAAATGCTAATAATAAACATTTTTATCTATGGGCTTGGCGCACATATATTTTTTTCATCAGTTTGCCCGAAGGAATATCATTTAACTCTGATTAACTTATCATTTTATCTTATATTGACATATAGCTATGTTGAGATTTATGCAAAGAAGGCTTATTATCATCCAAATATGTCACATATTCGCGAGCTTATTGAAAACTCAAAAAAGCAGAGGGAAATAGAAATAATTAAATTTAATGATGTTATTGCATCAATTGATAAGGAAAATCTTCACATTCATCAATTATTGCTATACGATTTTATAATATTTTCAGATTACGATGGTGCAAAATATGCGTCACAAAAAGTAAACAAGGTTCTTTACTTTGAATTTGAGAATTTTCCCTTTACATATTCTTACAATGTTTGCAAGTTTTCTTTTATTTCATTCAATGTAAAGTTACTTGTAGATGGCCAAGAAAAATCTTATCCCATTAAGTTGTCAAACGAGTCAGAGAATTATTATGTAATTGGAAATAAAATTAATAAACTTCTTATTTCTTACTTATTAAAGAAGCAGCACGGAGTTATGCGCGATGAATTAACAGAAACATATGTTTTGGAGTTGATTGACCAAAATGTTAATATGTTATCGCTTTCTGAAAAGAGTGAAATTTTATTAAATGAAAATGATTATAAAGTTTCTCCTTTTGTGTATATAGATTCAACTAATATGACCGTAAAAGAGGTTGAACAGTTGTGCGCCAAGCGTCAATCATTTAGTAATGTTGCGGATAGCAAGAAAATTAACAATTCAACCTTAGATTCTGATAGTATGCAAGAATAATATGAAATTTTTAAAACAATATAAAAAAAAATTGATAGCTATATTATAAATGGTAACTCCGCAAACCACAATGGCAACAGATATACAAAGTAATAAACATCACGAACTTGCAAATAAGTGGACTATGTGGGCGCACTTGCCGCACGACACAGATTGGAGCATAGGCAGTTATAAGAATATTTATACAATGGGAACAGTAGAAGAAGCCATTGCACTCACAGAGACACTCCCTGATGTTTTAGTAAAAAACTGCATGTTGTTTCTTATGAAAGAAGGTGTGAAACCTATTTGGGAAGACCCAAAGAATCGTGCTGGAGGTTGCTTTTCTTATAAGATTCCAAATAAATGTGTTTATGAGGTTTGGAAGGATCTTAGCTATGTTCTTGTCGGAGAGTCAATTAGCTCACAATCGTCATTTGTTACCAATGTGACCGGAATTACCATTTCACCAAAAAAGAATTTCTGTATTATTAAAATTTGGATGTCAAACTGCGCAAATCAAAACCCAAGCATTGTAACAAGCGATGTAAAAGGCATGACTTCAAATGGGTGTTTATTTAAAAAGCACGCGCCAGAGTACTAATCCAACTAACTTATCTATATTTAAAAATAAATATAAAAACATATTTATTTTTATTAAATAACATGAAGATTCTCCTCAATAAGAGAGGTTACAAAATAAACACTAATGAATTTAATACAATTGTTCACAATGAGTACAACAATCTTGTCATTAGGGAGAAATTAGCTCATTTTGAAAGGGTAGTTTCACTATTAACTGATTTGGCTGGATTTTCTAGGAAGTGCCTTTTTTTCAGTCAGTCTCACGGCGGGTTTGCTCCAATTAATGTCGCATCTAAATATGCTAATATATATTTGTTGAACACTTCTGACAATCAAGCGACAAATTTGAAGGAAAATATTTTAGGATTTAATGTGTTAAATGCAAAATGGTCTTTTGATGCTACTTGCGAAAAATCAAATGATTTAATAGTATATTCTGAAAATTGTACCGACATAGACGAAACTATTGTTAAAAAGTATAACCCTATTATTTTAACCAATTTGAATCAAAAACTTTTGAAAAGCGGGGAGTATAAAAATATATATGAACTAACTGGATCAAGCTTGGCCGTGTATATCCCCAATAGGCTTCACGAAAAATTTGTAAAGGAGTTTCATTATTATATCCATGACGAAAAACTGAATTATGATAATCTTATACACTTGTGTATTATGGTAAAAAATGGCGGAAAACAGTTTGAAGATATGTTGAACGCTAACATGCATTTAATTGATAGATGGACTATTTTGGACACCGGAAGTACCGATGAAACGCTTGAAATTATTAATCGCGTTTTAGTTGGAAAGAAAAAAGGTGATTTGTTTCAAGAACCATTTATTAATTTCAGAGACAGCAGAAATAGGTTGCTTGAATTAGCAGGAGAAACTTGCAAATTTACACTAATGTTGGACGATACCTATGTTATTAATGGAGATTTGCGAGGATTTTTGAATGAAGTTAGAGGAGACCAGTTTGCCGATTCTTTTACATTATATATTAAAAGTGACGATGTTGAATATGGCTCTAATCGTGTATTAAAAACCGACAGGAAATTAAAATATCTTTATAAAATTCATGAGGTTGTACAAGAGAAGGATAACATGAATGTCGTTATTCCCTTTGCTCGTTCTCATATTATTGATGGCAGATTTGATTATATGGAAAAGAGAACCATGGACAGAAAACAACTTGACTTGAAATTGCTTTATGAAGAGGTTGAAGACGATCCAATTAATCCTAGACCATTTTATTACCTAGGCCAAACATACAATTTATTAAAAGATTATGATAATGCTTATTTTTACTTTTTGAAAAGAATGGATCACCCAGGTGAAGGATTCTTTCAAGAAAAGATTGACGCAATTTTTGAAGCAGCTCGCATTGCAAATTTCAAATTAAATAAACCTTGGAAAGAGTGCGAAGAACTTTATTTGAAAGCATACGATCTTGACAAGACGCGCCCAGATTCTTTGTATTTCTTGGGAATTCATCACCACTTGGAAGGAAATAAAAAGAGTGCCTTTGATTATTTTAAAAAAGCATTTGAAGTGGGCTATCCAATTCATTGTCAATATTCATTAAAGCCAACATTAAGTTTTCATTTTTTACCCAAATTTCTTTCTCAGCTATGTTATGAATTTAATGATTTTCAACTTGGGGAAAAATGCACCACACTTTATTTAGAAAAAAATGCTCCCGATGCAGATATGTATACCGTTATTGTTTCATGGCATAACATTTTTGTCAAGCTTAACATGATGCAGATAGGAACAAAGTCATTGTCTGAATTGAGAATTCCAACTTTAAATGATAAACCTTTATTATGCTTTGTTGCCGACGGAGGGTTTGAACCTTGGACTGGGTCCGACATTCTCACAAAAGGCGTCGGTGGATCTGAAACTTATATTATTGAAATGGCAAGACACATTCAACGGCAAGGAAACTTTAAAGTCATTGTTTTCTGCAACTGTATTCAGCAATCAATTTTTGAAGGCGTTGAATATATGCCTATTTCTTATTATTCACCTTTTGCGGCTAGTTTTGATATTCATACTTGCATTGTAAGCCGTTTCTCTGAATACATACCAGTTGCTATTCATGGAAAGGTTAAAAATTTATATCTAGTTTTGCACGATTTAACCCCATCCGGAGTTGTTTTGCCGATTCACGAGAAATTTAAGAAGGTCTTCTGTTTGAGTGAGTGGCATGTTGGATATTTTTTAAATATATTTCCACAATTCAAAGATATAACCGTTCCTTTTTATTATGGCATAGATGTTCATAAGTTTGACAACGAATCCATTGTAAATGATGAGGAGCGCCCAAAATCAAACATTTATATTCAAGTTGTTGAAACTGTTCAAAAAACCCCTAATAAATTTATTTACTCTTCATTCCCAAATAGAGGGTTATTTCAATTACTTCAAATGTGGCCAAAAATTTATGAGAAATATCCCACTGCATCACTACACATTTACGCCGATGTCAACGGAAAATGGGTCAATTCTGTTGAACCTGAATTAATGGTTAAAGTTAGAGAATTGTTGAACACTCTCACAAACCATAATATTCATTATCATGGATGGGTTAATAAAACAACTCTAGCGGACGCTTGGAAGACATCAGAATACTGGTTTTATCCATGCACTTTTATGGAGACATTTTGTCTAACCGCGGTTGAGGCGGCCTTATCAAAAACATTGGCAATAACAAATGGGCTTGCTGCATTACAAAATACTGTTGATGACCGCGGAATTTGCATAGAAGGTGATGCCAGCAAACCCGAGTGGCAAGAAAAGGCTTTATTTGAATTATTCTCCATCATGGAAGATAAAACAAAGAGAGAAGAATTTATTGAACGCAACCATAAGTGGGCTTCTACTTTGTCATGGGCATCTCAAGCTAACAAATTAACCAGTCTGCACATTCTTTAACAAAGACCTTTCTTATCACAAAATGGCAAATAAATTAACAAATATGCGGCATAATAAATCATAACTGAATTTACAACCCAACACCACATTGATCCCATAGTGTGGTCATTTGCATAATTATAATAAAAAATACACAAAGACAAAAATCCAAATAAGAAACCACTCCATTTTTTTTCATAGACCAAACTAAATAAAAAGAAAAACAACCATACAATAAATATAAATGGCGCTTGGTTAAAAAACAGCCATCTTAAATGTCCTTTTTCGCTTACAATTGTTCGCATATTTTCAGTAATAAATTTATAAATAAAATAAGGAACAGACATCAACAAATATACCGCCAATAAAGTATTTCTTAGTGAAAAATTTGACAACATCATAAGGCTAGCAACGGGTTGAATAACTAATAATAATGCAGCCATAACAGAAAAAACATGGTTGTAAAATTTGTTATCAATGTTGCGCCAAATAAAAAACTCAAACAATTGCATAAAAATAAAAGACGCAAAAAACAAATAAACCCATATGTTGTTAATTGATTTTACCTTATATTGAGTGTAATTGTTATTGTATATAATAAGGCATAAAACAAACATGCTAAATAAAAAGGTATTTAAAGAAACTGCTTGATTCCAACACATTTTATCGCTTACATTACGCTGATATTTTATATAATGCCGAGCGCATTATATGAAATTTTTTGTTACTGAAAAAATAAAAAATTAAAAATAATAAAAATTAAAAATAATTAAAAGTACAAATATTAAAATATTGTGTTTAATTGTTACGACAAATGGTCTTAAAATTAACTAGAAGGCAATGGTGCGAGACAGAGACGTATGGATCCAAGTGACGCTACATCATACTTCACAACAAGAGGCAAATCGTTCTCCAAATAAACCTCAATTTGAGAACACAAGTTTGTGCACTTGATAAAGTAACCGAGATTTTTTAGGGAAAACTCGCCCTGAATAACCTTTGATGAATCTTGCTTCAAAATGAAACCCATGCTTCCATCAGACTCCTCGCGATGAATTTCAGCAGATGCAAATTGACCAGAGCACTTGAAGATAAGCTCACTTCCAACAGACTTGATTTCCAACTTGTCAGAAACACCGGAAAGGTCACGAATAATCTTTTGGAAATCTGCAGAAGGTAAGTTAATAACAGAGGAAAACTTCACATCAGGGTACTCAAGCTCCTCAGGCTCGGGCTCAATGAGGCGCAACTTCTGAGTCTTGCATTGCTTAATCTCTCCATTCTCAAACTTTAAAGCCAAGTGAGAGACAATACCGTCAACATAATCTCCATTCTCAATGTAAATAGTAAGCGTATCATCATTGTCAATGGAGTTAATCAACTTGAACAAATGAAACATATTCACACCAATAATAATTTTTTCCTTCTTGCACTCATAAAACTCAAAATTTTGGGCGGCCAAATACAAATGAGCTAAAATAGTGTGCGACTTGTCCATGTTAATAATTCGGATACCGTCTGGCTGGAAAGAAATATTTGTCTCTAAAAGAATATCCTTCAAAGCTGTCATTAATGTTCTAAAAGGAGCAATTTGAACAGTCTTAATTGTCAATACATTATTGTCAGTTGACCCCTTAATTGCGAAGTTTGACATTATAAGTAAATTTTATTCATAATCTTTAAATACTTATGAGTTGAAATATTAAAATTAAACGCAACACTTTAATTTTAATTTTGTCTAATATTTTCTGCGCTTATGCGTTTTTTTTATTCTATTGGTTTTGTTACGTTTGTTGGTAGTTTTATTTTTATTTTTATTTTTTCGGAGTCTTTTTCCTCCATACTCTTCGTTTTCATCAATTTTGTGAATTGAACCAATAGTTTCTCTAAACTTTTTAACTTCTTCTGAAATCGCATTTAATTTGTTATCTAAAACTTTCAAGATCCTTTCCTTAAATAGACCTTGATTTCTTGATGCATTTACTAGAGTTATTTGCAAACTGTCGGCAACATCACGGTCTAAATATTTTTTCAAACTTTCAATTTTATCAACATACAAAGTATATTGAGTGTCCGCGCCATCTTTTATATTATTATATGCATTATCATATTCTTCGTCGCGATCGTTGTCCATTATTTTATTATATAATTAGATTTTTATTAGATTTTTACTTTTGGCATGCGTTTCTGTCCATGACCATAAATTTGTTTTGCCTTTTTTGCAAGCTTCAAAGCTTTACTTCCAGGTTTACACCCATTTTCCAATATATCATAATCCACTGCTGCAGCTTTTCCTGAAGTAATTGCACTAGCAAGCCTCGCTATACCCCACGATTGTCCGGTTTGGTTCGGTCTTGAGCCTGAGGAAAAATATGCACCTTCTCCTTTATTTATTATTTTTTCTAAAGCTGCTTTTGAACAACCGGTTTTCTTTGCTAATTCATTAGTAGCACCAATTTTTTCCACTTTGTATATTTTTCTTGCATGAGCCAAGTGTTTAGATGGTTTTGAAGTAAACGATTTCACTTGTTTTCTAGTATAATAAATTCTCTTTTTATAAAGTCTGCGAGATTTCATTAACATTTTACTCTCTAATTTTCTGTCTTTTTTTGTTAAGCGTCTTGGCAAATATCTCAATAAAAATCGTCTTGTTTTATTTTTTGTTGTCATCCTCTTATATATAAATTATATTTTTTACAATATAAAAAACTATTTCTTTAATAATTTAATATATGTCTGAAAAAGAAGTAAACGAAGTGAAAGACGAAGTAAAAGATGAATTAAAAGACGAAGTAAAAGACGAAGTAGAAGTAGAATTGGAATTAAAAACTGAGGTATTTGATATATCTACTTATGTTGACAATATTAAAAACTTATTTGCAAAATATTATACCAACCCATATATGCTGCAAAGACTTTGTTATCACATAACAGACATTCTACCTTCTACACTTGAGACTGAAGAGAAAAATCGTGAAAAAAGATTAGAACGCACAGCGTTTTTAACTAATGAACAACAAATTTTTATTCAAGTTTTTCTTAGTAAAAACCAATACTATCATTTGCAAAATAACGGAACTTTTTATCAATATGACGGAAAAACCTATAAATTAGTAACAGAAGACGACATTCAATATCAACTTCTCTCTACTATATCTAAAGACAGAACCCTCATGGATTGGAAACATAAGACCAAAGTCAATATTATAAAACAAATCAAAGAGAGAAATATATTTAAATCCGTTCCTGAGACTGGCACTATTCAAAAAATTATAAACCTGTTGTGTCCAGCAATGTTTTCAACTAAAAGTCAAGTTAAATATTTTTTATCTATTATTGGTGACTGCATTTTAAAGAAGCAAAATGACCTTATATTCTTAACAAAGCCTAAGACTAAAAAGATTCTAAATGAATTAGATCAAATGTGTTACATTGTTACAGGTTATGCAAACATTACTAGCAATTTTGTTACAAAGTACAATGAAACATACAATTATCAAAATTGCAGGTTGATTAACATTAGTGATACAATGTCAGTAGAACATTTGAGAGAAATATTTAATAAAAATGGGCTAGATTTTTTATGTGTTGCGACACATTATTCTGAAAGATATGGCAATTCTGACCAGTATCTTCTCTCTTCCGAAGAATTGGCAAATTATGCAATGTATATGAAAAACAACAATCAAGCTGAGATATTCAATAAATTCTGTAGCTATTCTTTTGAATCGGTTCTTGGCGAGGCTGAAAATGATAAAAAGTATTCAATTTCTTGGAAAAATATGCACTTTATTTGGAAATTATTTATTTCAAAACATTCTCTACCAAGTGTAATTTATTCCAATAATTTAAAAAAATTACTTAAAGACCGATACCCCTATGACGAGTCAAATGATACATTTTATAAGATAACTAGCAAATACTTACCTTTTGTAAGCAACTTTATTCAATTTTGGGAAAATACCATTATTATTGCTACCGGATCTGAGTTTGATCACGAAATTGAAGTTGATGAACTTTGTGGATTATTTAAAAAATGGATACACGACAATGACGATATTACTTATTATGCAGGAAACACGAATGAGCACGACATTTTAAAAATATTAAATCATTATTTTCCTAATATTGAAATCATTGATAATAAATATATACTCAATGTTCAATGCAACTTATGGAACAAAATTGGAGACATGAACCAAGCATTGATTTCTTTCAAAAATTATTATAAGGAAAACATTTTGTTAAACGAAAACCAATCCTTATTAATTCCGTTTGACGAAATTTACGCTTATTATGTGAAACACAAACAAATAAAGTTTACTATTAGTAAACTATATTTTGAAAAATATTTATATTTTACACTATCCGAATACATTCAGTATGACAAATTTGTATCTTTTTTTTGGATTTCTAGTTCGTAAATTAAACAGTAAACGCCAAAAACTCAATTTTAACGCGTCTTAATGTGAATATGATTTTATTTCTAAAGTATGAATCTCATTAGCATATATGGAATGAGATTTATAAGTTTGCTATAAAGGTTTTAAGGAGGGGTCTTGCGAAGAAAAAGGGTCTGAAAATCCGAAGAATATCTGATGACCTGTGTTCCCTAGTACATTTTTTATTTAATTTGCACCATCTGCTCTCTCAACGAGTGCTGGGGCTAAACCACCATACTTTGAGGTTCCACCTCGTTGCTTCTTGGACTTGGACTTGCCAATCTTGACGTAACCAAACTTTCCCTTCTTGGTGCCATAACCAGCCTTAACGAGGCGTTTTTCCTTCTTGGCTGTGAGATGCTTCTTTCTAGAAACAATGCGTCCATTCTTGTTCATCATAATTTCACTCTTCTTAAGACCACCACTAGTCTTGTAAGCAGTGCCGTGCATCACTTGAGCTCTAGAACCTTCTAACATCTCATACTTGTGTCCGTGAATAAGGTAGTGGCCTCGTGCGTTTTTTGTGTAGCGTGTCATTATAAATTAAATAAAGAAAAAAATATTTCTCCAGATTTCACTAAAACAATCTTCTAAATATTATACGCGATTTAAATTTAAAATTTATTCCTACTAAGAAACTTTGACAATGGTTGTCCTCGCGTTCGTCCTAACAATGTATCGCCATCTCCTTGATATGCGGCATTGCCAAATACAACTTTTCCCCCGTGGCCATACTTTATTGCATTTACTGCTCTTTCTACCTGTGTTGAACCAGGAATAACATCTGGATTGCTATTTTTAACTATTTTACTATTAATACTTGGTGAAGGACAATAACAACTGTTAAAATTTGCGTCATTGGTTGTTATATTTAATGGATTTATCTCTTTATATGTTGTTAACAACGAAGATTGCACAGCCTCTACCTGCGCTTGTGCTAGAGCCAGACCCAGAGCCAACCCCTCGGCCAGGCCCAAAGCCCTTGCCCGAGACTCTGTCTGAATATCTTTCTGAGCTAGTGCGTCGGCCTGCATCTGCGCTTGCATTTGTGCTTTTGTCTGTGCCCGAGCCCGTGCATCCGCCTCAACCTGAGCTTGCACCCGTGCTTGCGCTTGTAAATGTGCCGGCGGGGTCACTTGCGCCCATGCTTGTGCATGAACTAGTGCTCGCGCTTGTTCCCTTTCTTTTTCCTCTGCATCTGCCTCTGTCTCCGCTTTTTCCTGAGCTTGAGCCTCACCCCAC
>Ga0214921_10009234_pt1 | contig 12524 bp, 12 predicted proteins | sample LL1505_MetaG_FD_177992 | JGI IMG/M metagenome (GOLD analysis project Ga0214921, IMG submission 177992) | Freshwater microbial communities from Lake Lanier, Atlanta, Georgia, United States - LL-1505 | ecosystem: Environmental > Aquatic > Freshwater > Lake | place: USA: Georgia | collected... | reverse complement strand
GGCCAGACGCCTGCCGAACAACTCGAGGCCGTGCACGAGCGTGCCTCGAAACTCGTGGCCGACCAGTATGCCTGTCTCAACGACGTCCTGTTTCCGGCGCTGCGCGCGGCCGGCATCGTGGTCGTGCCGCGCGGCGATTTCGTCGGCAGCACTCGCGAGTGGCTCGAACGGTATTTCGTTTCCGAGATCGAACCGGTCGTCACGCCGCTTGCGCTCGATCCGTCACGTCCGTTTCCGCGCATCCAGAACAAGAGCCTGAATTTCGTCGTTGCGCTGCAAGGCGAGGATGCGTTCGGGCGCGAGGCGACGCTGGCCATCATCCAGGCGCCGCGTTCGCTGCCGCGCGTCGTGCCACTGCCGGTGGACGAACAAGGTGCCCAACGCTTCGTGCTGCTCTCGACGATCGTCGAAGAATTCGTGCCGCGACTGTTCGAAGGCATGGCCGTGCTCGGCTGCCACCAGTTCCGATTGACGCGCAACAGCGATCTGTTCGTCGACGAGGAAGAAGCGGACGATCTGCGCCTCGCGCTGCAGGGCGAGCTGATGCATCGCCGGTACGGTGCGGCGGTGCGTCTCGAGACGTCGATCGATTGCCCGACGGAACTCGTGGATTTTCTGTTGCGGCAGTTCGCGATGAGTACGCGCGACTTGTATCGCGTGCCGACGCCGGTGAACCTGCACCGCCTGTCGACGATCGTCGATCTGGCGAGCGGCAGCGAACTCAAGTATCCGCCTTTCCTCGCCGCCTTGCCGAAGCGACTCGGGCCGCTGCCCGACTTGTTCGAAACCATCCGCCACGGCGATCTGTTGCTGCACCATCCGTTCCAATCGTTTGCGCCGGTGGTGGATTTCCTGCGGCAGGCGGCCGGCGACCCGTCGGTGCTGGCCATCAAGCAAACGCTGTACCGCACCGGCGCCGACTCGGCGATCGTCGACGCATTGGTCGCGGCGGCGCATGCCGGCAAAGACGTCACGGTCGTCGTGGAGCTGCGCGCGCGTTTCGACGAAGAAGCGAACATCGAGCTGTCGGATCGGTTGCAGGAAGCCGGAGCGCACGTGATGTACGGCGTGGTCGGCTTCAAGACGCATGCCAAACTTTTGATGGTGGCGCGTCGCGAAAGTGACGGCATTCGGCGCTATTGCCATCTCGGCACGGGCAACTATCACTCGCGCACGGCGCGTACGTACACCGATTACGGTCTGTTCACCTGCGCGCCCGACATCGGCCAGGACGTGCACGAGATTTTCCTGCAACTGACGAGTCTGACGCGCACGCCACGCCTGTCGGTGTTGCTGCAATCACCCTTCGAGCTGCAACGCGCGATGATCACGAAACTCGATCGCGAAGCGTCACATGCCGCGCTCGGCAAACCGGGGCGCGTGATTCTGAAAATGAATTCCCTGGTGGAGCGCGAGGCGATCGACGCGCTGTGTCGCGCCTCGCAAGCGGGCGTACAGATCGATTTGATCGTGCGCGGCGTGTGCGCCTTGCGGCCCGGGGTCGCCGGACTTTCCGAGAACATCCGCGTGCGCTCGGTCATCGGGCGCTTCCTCGAACATTCGCGCGTGTTCTACTTCGCCAACGACGACGACCCCGAGTTGTTCTGCAGCAGCGCCGACTGGATGGAGCGCAATTTTTTCCGTCGCGTCGAAGTCGCCTTCCCGATTCGCGACCCGCAACATCGCGCGCACATCCTCGGCGATCTCGAAACGTATCTGCGCGACGATACGCAAGCCTGGACGCTGGATGACGGCGGTCGCTACACGCGGCTCGCCCACATCGACGGCACGCCGCCGGTTTGCGCCCAGCAGCAATTGCTCGATGCCTATACGGCCGGCACGCCTCTGGACGAATAAACGCGCAAGCGAAAGTCCACCGCCCGCAACCAGTCTATTTCCTGGCTCAAATCAGCCACCGTCAACGGGTTTTCGCGCAACCAGCGCATCGGGAACCGGATTTCGAGCGTGCGCCCCTTCGCGACCAAGGCGAGGTTCGGCAAGGGCAAGCGACCGCGGCCGCGATGCAACAGCACGGCGAGCCGCAACAACACGATCAAATTGATGACGCGCTTGTCCCACGGCGGCAGCAAGCGCTCGAAGCCTTCGGTCAACAACTTGCGTCGATGGCTGCCGACGAGTTTGGCGAGCAAGCGCTGCTCTTCACGCGGGAAGCCCGGCATATCGGCGTTTTCGAGCAGGTAGGCGCCGTGCTGATGGTGACGTGCGTGCGCCACGTCGAGTCCGATTTCGTGCAGGCGCGCCGCCCAGTTCAGTATCTGCTCCGCAAGCGGATCGTCGAGCTGCCAATCCGCTGCGACTTGCTCGAGCAGACCCTGCGCCGTCCGCTCGACGCGTTCGGCCTGTGCGAGATCGACGTGGTAGCGCCCTTGCATCGCGCGCACCGTACGCTCGCGCGCATCTTCTTTGGTGATGCGGCCGACCATGTCGTACAACAAGCCGTCGCGCATCGCGCCGTCGGACACCTCCATCCGGTCGATCCCGAGCACGGCGAACACCTCGGCCAGAATCGCGAGGCCACCGGGAAATACGCTGCGCCGCTCGGCGTCGATGCTCGCGAAGCGCAACTCGCGCACGTTTTCGAAGGCGCACAATGAGCCGATGAGATGCTCGAGGCCGTCGCGACGGATGACCTGCACGCCGGGATCCAATTCGCGCAACGCGTCGCCGATCGCACGAATGGTGCCCGAGCTGCCCGCCGCCTGCGCCCAGCCCCGCTTCTGATAGGCAATCTGGATGGGCTCGAGTTCGCTGCGCACCGCGACGCGCGCACGCTCGAATCGTTTGGCGGAGAGTCGTCCGTCCGGGAAAAATCGCTCGCTCAATCCGACGCAACCCACCTCGAGACTTTCGAGTTCGAGCGGTACGAGACCATCACCGATGATCAGTTCGGTACTGCCGCCACCGATGTCCACCACCAGACGTCGCCCGCCGCCGCTCGGCATGGTGTGCGCGACACCCGAATAGATGAGGCGCGCTTCTTCCATGCCGGAGACGATTTCTATGGGATGGCCGATGGCGGCACGCGCGCGTTCGAGAAACGCCTGTTTGCGATGCGCGCGTCGCAGCGCGTTGGTGCCGACGACGCGCACGGTGTCCGGATGCATGTCGCGCAACCGTTGTCCGAAGCGCTCGAGACATGCGAGCGCGCGCAACGCGACCTCGCGGTCGAGCCGCCCTTCGGCATCGAGCCCCGCACCCAGACGCACCATTTCGCGCAGGCGATCGATGATGACCAGTTGCCCGTGCGAATAGCGGGCGACGACCATGTGAAAACTGTTGGAGCCGAGATCGACGGCCGCAAGCAACTCGGGAGATTTGCGGGTCACGACCCGCGCAGCGCTACCGTGGGCCACGCCGACGCGCGCCGATCAAGCCGCGAAGGACGATCCGCAGCCGCAGGTCGTGGTGGCGTTCGGGTTACGGATCACGAACTGCGCACCATCGAGCCCTTCGCGGTAGTCGATTTCGGCACCGCTCAAATATTGGAAGCTCATGGGATCGACGAGCAACTTGACGCCGAGATTCTCGACCAGAGTGTCGCCATCTTGCGCTTGATCGTCGAACTCGAAGCCGTATTGCAGACCGGAACACCCACCGCCCTGCACGAAGACCCGCAGTTTCAAATCGGGATTGCCTTCGGATTCGATGAGCGAACCGACCTTGCGCGCTGCGGCGTCGGTGAAGATCAGCGCGGGCGGAAGATCGTTCGGCAGGTCGTTGGCGGCTTGAGTCATGCGTTCATTCTAGGTGCGGGGTTCGCGAGCGTCAAAAGGCGACAGTTCGAGCGGCGGCGCACGGTCGCTCGCGATCGACTTGGCCTCGGTCGCGCCGGCCGCCGGGATGAGCTTGCCCTCGATCCGTGCACCCATCGCCGTTTCGAGGCTGCCGTAATGCAGATCGCCGACGATCCGCGCCTTCGGTCCGATGACGGCGCGCCCGGCCACGCGCACCGAACCGTGGATCTCGCCGTCGACGACGAGGTTGGTGACGACGACGTCACCCTCGATACGCCCGGCCTCGCCGATCCACAAGGTCGCAGTGCTGCCGTCGGCCGCCAAGACCGCGCCGCGCACGCGACCATCCAGATGCAAGCCGCCTTGGAAGGCGACGTCACCCTCGATGCGCGTTTGCTTGGCCACCAGAGTATCGATGGACCCCGAAACCGGGCGATTTTTGTTGCGACCGAACATCTCAACCTCCGTCGACGGCCCAAACCATCGTACGCGTCACGAGCACTTCCGGCCGATCAGGTGCACGCAATTCAACCGTCAGACGTTGCGGCGTGAACCCCACGGGCAACACCAGCTCCGGCTGCAGGGCCGAGAAGTAGCGGAAATTGTAGGCGGTTTCCGGGCCGACGACTTGGGCCGCTCGACCGGCCTGCAAACCATCGACGGTGAACTTCGCGACGCCGGTGACTGCGCCCTGGGACTTGCCGGGCTGCTCGAGCGACAGGCGCACCACGTACCGCCCGCTCGATGCGCCCGGGGCGACGCGCAGCTCGCGGATCGCGACATCGATGCGCTCGCTGCCCTTGATGACGATCCCGCGATAGAACTCGAGCTGCTGCTTCTGGCGCGCGACCTCGGCCTGCAATTCGCCGATGGTACGCGAGACTTCCTGACGCTCGCGCTGCAGACCCGCCTTCTGCACCTCGTATTCGGCGACGACACGCTCGAGGCGACGAATTTCGAGATCGCGCGCGAGAATGTCGGTGCGCAAACCCAACTGGGTGCGCGCCGCGGCGAGCGCGTCGTGCCCCGCACGCAAACCGCCCCACGCGTACAACACCCAACCGAGCACGATCAGCACCAGCGTGGCGATCGCGGCCGCAAGCTTGCCACGCGCCCAGGCGGGCCCGTGTATGACGATGGGCGGAGTCTTGCCGCTCATCGACGCGCGCGCCGCGCTCGCAGGTCGATCGCACCCCACCATTCGGGGTAAGGCGGCAAACCGCCGGGCAGAGCCTGGCGACCGAGTTCGTGCAACGCGAGTTCGTAGACACGGCGCTTGAAATGAATGACTTCGCGCACCGGCTCCCAAAAATCCGCCCAACGCCATTCGGCGAATTCCGGTTCGCCGGTGGTGTCGAAACGGATGTCGGGCATCGATTCGCGACTGCGCAGCAAATACCAGCGCTGCTTCTGCCCGATGCACAGCGGCTGCTGATCGTGTCGGACGAATTGACGCGGCAGGCGATAGCGCAGCCAGCGCCGCGTCACGCCGAGCACCTCGACCTGCGGTGCGCCGAGCCCGATTTCCTCGTGCAGCTCACGGTACATCGCTTGCTCGGCGGTTTCGCCGCGACGTATGCCGCCTTGCGGGAACTGCCAACCCTTGCCGGCCGCTCGACGCGCGAGAAACACGCGTCCGGCCGCGTCGGTCAGCACGATACCGACGTTCGCGCGGAAGCCCTCGTTGTCGATGTGGTCGGTCACGGCTTCAGTATCACCGTCGCCCGCGATGGCGACAAGCACCGATCAGGCGCGTTTGGCGTGCAAGTTGCGCCGGTCTTCGAGATAGGCGCGGCCGCGCTCCATCAGCTCACGAAACGCCTCGCGATCGCCGCTCGTCACTGCATCGCGCACCTTGGCGACGGCCGTGGCCAATGCATCAAGCGATTCGCCGCCGAAATCGTTCAAGCGCTGAATTTCGAAATAGAGATCGGGGCTTTCCTGTGCAACCCGGGTGGCCACGTCGAGTTGCGCATCGAACGTGGTACTCGAGAGTTTCGCGAGACGCGGCGCGGCCTCACCGCTGCCCTCGAGCGCGGTGAAGAACGCGATGTTGAGTGCATGCGACAAGCCGAGCACGTAGGCGATCAGCCGGTCGTGCTCGTCGAGCGTCATGACCACTTGCTCGACCATCGTCGGCGTGAACAACTCGCGCGCGAGCGCGAGCGCGGCAGCACTGCCGAGATCGACGAAGATCACGTGTCGACCCGAGAGCAACTCGGTGTCGGGCCCGAACATCGGATGCACCGAGGTCACGCGACAACCCGCTGCCTGCAATGCGGCAAGACCACTGCGCAACGGCGACTTCAAAGATCCGAGATCAAAGATCACACCCGCCGGTCGACGCGCGGCGAGCGCTTCGAGTACCGCATTGGTGTGGCCGAGCGGCGTGGCGACGACGATCAGGTCGTGATCGAGCGCGAGCTCACGGAAATCGCCCACCTCGAGCGCACCCTCGGGCGCACCGGCCGGATCGCTGCTCTCGACGGTGAACCCCTGGGACTGCAGAAAATCGACGAACCACGCGCCCATCTTGCCGGCACCGCCGATCACCAGCGCGCGACGTCCCGTGCCGTGCGCACGCGCCGCCACGCTGGCTTTTTCCTGGGTGGTGAGCGACGAGCGGATCAACATCCGCATCAGCTCTTCGGCCAACTGCGGCGGCACGCCGGCGGCTTCGGCCGAGGCCCGTGCACCCAGTATCACTTCGCGCTCGCGGCCGTAATCGCGGGTGGCGTGACCGGTGGCGCGTTTCACGCGCGCGATGTCACGGCTGGTCCGTTGCCGATCGGCGATGAGTTCGATCAACTTGGCGTCGATCTCGTCGAGGTGGCTGCGCAGTTCATCGAGCGTCGGCATGGGGTCGTGATCCGAACGAAAAGTGGCCAGAAGCGGCTACTATAGACGCATGCCCCTTCCCGCCCAATTCCTTCCGGACCCGCTGCCCGCCGATCCGATGCCGATCGCCGCCCAGTGGCTCGCGCTCGCGCGCGAGCGCCGCGATCAACCCAACCCGAACGCGATGGTGGTCGCGACGGTCGGCACCGACGGGCGCCCTTCCGCTCGCGTCGTGCTCTGCAAGGAACTGGTGGCGAACCCCGGCTACATTACGTTCTACACGAACTACGACTCGCACAAGGGTCGCGAGATCGAAGCTCATCCCCAGGTCGCGATCGTGATGCACTGGGACCATCTGCATCGTCAACTGCGCATCGAGGGACGCGTGCGACGCACGCCGGCTCACGAAAGCGATGCGTACTTCCGTACGCGGCCTTGGCAACGGCGCATCGGCGCATGGGCCAGCGCGCAGAGCCGGCCGGTGGATTCGCGGGCCGCACTCGAACGCGCGGTGGTCGACACGGCACGACGTTTCGGCACGCCGATCCCCGGCCCCGAAGATTTGCCCGAGCAGCGCGACTTGGGCGCCGACATTCCGCGTCCGCCCAATTGGGGTGGTTATGACGTGCACGCCGAAGCCGTCGAACTGTGGATCGAGGGCGAATCGCGCATCCACGATCGCGCGCGCTGGACTCGCAGCGTGCAATTCGGCGCAACCGAAAGCGCGCCGGTGATCTACGGCAACTGGAGCTGTACGCGCCTGCAACCCTAAGGTCGCGGCGACACGCGCTAGCGCAATTGCGCCAGCAGCGGCGCGTGCAACGGTCCGTTGCTCGCCAACACCGTCGTCGTCTCCAGCGTGACCGGGCCCCCGTCCAAATCGGTGAACGTCCCGCCGGCTTCTTCCACGATCACGGTGAGCGCCGCGATATCGAGGATGTTGACGTCGGATTCGATCACGGCATCGAGCGCGCCGCGCGCGAGCAAATGGTAGTGGACGAAATCGCCGTAACCGCGGATGCGATTGACGCGCGTGACGAGTTCACCGTAGCGCGCCCAACGCGGCCCCGCCGCCAGCGTCTTCAAATTGCCGCTCGACACGATCGCCGCATCGATTTGCGACACCGCACTCACGCGCATCCGCTTGTCCGCCAAAAATGCACCGGCACCGCGCTCGGCATAGGCGAGTTCGCCATATGCCGGCGCCGACGACACGCCGAGCACCATGCGCCCGGCGCGATAGAGCGCGATCTGCGTCGAGAAAAACGGGCACTCGCGGACGAACGACTTCGTGCCGTCGATCGGATCGACCAGCCAGATGCTCTCGGCATCCATGGCGTGTCGACCGGTTTCTTCGCCGTAGAAACCGTAGCTCGGAAAACGCTTCGACAACACGTCGTGGATCGCCTGCTCCGCGCGCACGTCGGCTTCGGTGACCGGCGACTTGTCGGCCTTGGTCACGACCGCGAGATTGCGTTGATAAAGCTCGCGAATGACACGGGCAGCGGCTTCGGCGGCGTCGAGCGCAGCCTGCAGTTCGGCGGACGGCAAGATCGTGGTCTCCGAAGTTCGGGAAGGCGTGCGCAGGGTGCGTTCGCGCCCGATGCCTGTCAACCGGGCCCGCGGCAGAGTATCTTTGCGCTCCGATCGATCAGGACGCGACGCATGGGCAACCGACTCAGCAAGATCTACACCCGCACGGGCGACGATGGCACCACCGGTCTCGGCGACGGAGCGCGCGTTTCCAAGGACGATGCACGAGTCGAGGCCTACGGCACGGTCGACGAGGCCAACAGCGCGATCGGCGTGGTGCTCGCCGTGCCCGGCCTGCCGACCGAGATCCGCGACTGCCTCACGGCGGTGCAGCACGACCTCTTCGATCTCGGCGGCGAGTTGTGCGTGCCGGGAATGCGGTTGATCGACGCCGCGCGCATCACCGAACTCGAACGCCTGCTCGACGCCTTCAACGATCCCTTGCCGCCGCTCAAGGAATTCATCCTGCCCGGCGGCGGCCCGGCGGCCGCGGCCTGCCATCTCGCGCGCACCATCACGCGGCGCGCCGAACGTCGCGTCTGGACGCTCGCGGCCGACGCACCGGACGTCGGCCCGGAGCCGGCGCGCTATCTGAACCGCTTGTCGGATTTGCTGTTCGTCATCGCGCGCGTGCTCGCACGCGCCGAAACCGGCAGCGAGGTGGTCTGGCAACGCAACCGCGGCGCCTGAGGCGCCGCGTCGTTCAACCGCTCAGCACGCGCTCGTCGACTTCGCTGCGGATCTGCGTGCCGATGATCATCGCCAGAAACACGGCGGCGGCGAGCCCGATGAAGGCGACCTGATAGCTGCCGTACATATCGAACAGCATGCCGGTCACCCAACTGCCGAGGCCCACGCCGATCGATTCCATGAAGCTGATCGCGCCGTTGATGCGACCGATCTCGCGCAGACCGAAATTGTTGACGGCCAGCATGTTGTAGAGCGTGAAGAGGCCGCCCCAGCCGAGACCGATGACGATGGCCGACCCGATCACCCATTCCTGCTTCATCGATGCGAGGCCGACGAGGCCGACGAACATGATGACCAGGCAGGCCATGAATACTTTGTGGCGATCGATGCGGTCGGCGAGCGCACCGTTGCCGAGTTTCGCGAACATGGCGACGATGCTGAACAAACCGAGCAACGGACCTGCTTCCTTCAGCGGATAACCGAAACCCTTGTTCAGATGCAGCACGAAATGCTGCACGAAACTGAAGATCGCGTAATAGGTCAAAAACCCGGAAATGCCGATCGCCCAGAACGTGCGGGTGCGAATCGCCTCGCGAAAAGTCAGGCCGTGCTGCTTGAGATCACCGAGCGCCTGATTCTGGCCCACGGCCGTGTAACCCGACTGCGCGGGCGTGCCTTTGATCACCAAAAACACCAATAACAACAACACCAATGGCATGTAGGCGTTCAAGCGGAATGCTTCGCGCCAACCGTAGGCTTCGATCAGATACGGATTGAGGAAGGGCAACACCGCGCTGCCCATGCTGGTGCCGACCAGCGCGATGCCGATGGCGAGGCCGCGGTGCTTCACGAACCAGCTCGAGACCAGATAGATCACGGTCATCGAGCCGCTGGTCGACAATGCCAAAGAAAACAGCAGATGGATCACGTACACCTGCTTCAGCGCATCGCTCGCCCAGTGCTGCCAGTAAAGGTAAAAGCCGAGCGCACCGAGCGCCACCGCGATGACGATCGAAACGTTGCGACCGAGCGAGGGAGCGAGCACGCTGAGCGCAACCACCACCACGCCTGCGAGACCGAATGCCGTGAGCAGCGCGATCGCCTGGATGATCGGCGGCGAAGCGCCGTTCTGCAGCATGCTGTAGCCGAAATAGCCGAGCATCAGCAGACCGCAGCCGGTCATCAGCAAATAGCGCGGGTTGAGGCGGTCGATCAGGATGCCGATGAACGGTGAAATCGAGGCGGTCACCAAAAAATTGAGGAAGTCGCGGAACTTGAAGTCGCCGCGCGGCCACTTGAATTCGTCGAGCAGCGGCGGGTCGAAGATGGTGATGCCGGTGGCCGTCATGCCGTTCGATAGAAACAGCGCGAACATCCCCACGAAGGCGACGAGCCAAGGATAGTAAGCGGGCGCCGGACGGCGCTGCAGCGTGTCGTTCATGTTCAACCCCCCGTCGACGGCGCGATCGCGGAACGCAGTCGCGCCCAATCAAAAGCCGGACCCGGATCGCTTTTGCGACCCGGAGCGACGTCACTATGCCCGACGACGCGCTCGGGCGCGAGCCCCGGATAGGCGTCGAACAAAGCGCGCAGCAGGCCTGCCAACGACCGATATTGGGCATCCGCATAGGGCGTCTCGTCGCCACCCTCGAGCTCGATGCCGATCGAATAATCGTTGCACTGCTCGCGCCCCTGCCACGACGACACGCCGGCGTGCCAGGCCCGGCCTTGGAAGGGTACGAATTGCGTCACCGTCCCGTCGCGACCGATGAGTGCATGCGCGGAAACCTTCAAGGTGGCGATGGTGGCGAAATACGGATGCGCATCAGCGGGCAGGTTGCCGCAAAAAAAACGTTCGATCCAACCACCGCCGTATTGATCAGGCGGCAGGCTGATGCCGTGCACGACGACCAGCTCGACGGCGCTGCCGGGCGGGCGCGCGTTCCAGTGGGGCGAGGTGACCTGCCGCGCGCCACGCAGCAGCCCGGTCGCAAGATCCACGGATTCGATCGGCGTCGCGCCTGTCATGCCGCGCGATCATGCCAGAATACGTGCATGTCGCCCTCTTCGAATGCCGCCTTGCGCGCGCGCGATCTCGCCCACGTCTGGCATCCGTGCACCCAAATGAAGGATCACGAGCGCGATCTGCCGCTGGTGCCGATCCGCAGCGGCCGCGGCGTGTGGCTCACCGATCACGACGGCCATCGACTGCTCGATGCCATCAGTTCCTGGTGGGTGAATTTGCACGGGCATGCCGAGTCGCGCATCAACGCGGCTCTGCACGCGCAGCTCGACGCGCTGCCGCACGTGATGTTCGCCGGTTTCACGCACGAGCCGGCCTTGCAGTTGGCGGAACAACTCGCCGCCCTCGCGCCACCCGGACTCAGTCGGTGTTTCTTTGCCGACAGCGGCTCGGCGGCGATCGAGATCGCCGTCAAGATGAGCTTCCATCATTGGCAGAATCGCGGCCGCGGCCGCAAGACGCGCTTCGTCACGCTCGCCAACAGCTATCACGGTGAAACGCTGGGCGCGCTCGCGGTGGGCAACGTCGAGTTGTACAAGGCGATCTATCGACCGCTGTTGATGGACGTCATCACCGTGCCCTCGCCCGATGCATATTTGTGCGAGCCGGGCGAGACGCCGCTCGAACGGGCACGTCGCGCGGCGGCCGAACTCGAGCGCGTGCTCGCCGCGCAAGCGGAGGAAATCGCCGCGGTCATCATCGAGCCGCTCGTGCAGTGCGCCGGCAACATGCGCATGCACGATGCCGAATATCTGCGCCTGTTGCGCGACCTCTGCACGCGTCACGAGGTGCACCTGATCGCCGACGAAATCGCGGTCGGGTTCGGCCGGACCGGCACGATGTTCGCGTGCGAGCAAGCCGACATATCGCCCGATTTTCTGTGTCTCTCGAAAGGACTCACCGCAGGCTATCTGCCGATGTCGGTGGTACTCACGAGCGAGACGATCTATGGCGCGTTCTATGACGAATACGCGAAACTCAATGCGTTCCTGCATTCGCACAGCTACGCGGGCAACCCGCTCGGTTGCGCGGCCGCGCTCGCCTCGCTCGCGATCTTTCGCGAGGACGCCGTGCTGTCGCGCAATCGGACGCTCGCCGCACATCTCGATGCAAAAGTGCGCGAAATCTTTGCCGACCATGCCCATGTGGCCGACGTGCGCCGTTGCGGCATGATCGCGGCAGTCGAATTCGTGCGCGATCGCAAGACGCGCGAACCGTTCGGCTGGCGCGAGCGTCGCTCGCTCGCCATCCATCGCCACGCCCTCGAACACGGCGTGCTGTTGCGCCCGCTCGGCAATGTCATCTATTTCATGCCGCCCTACGTCATCACGCCCGCGGAAATCGACCTCATGGTGTCGGTCGCTCGCGATGCGCTCGATCACGCGGTGCGTCACTGACCGCAGCACGGGAAGAACAGCCTTGCGCGAGATACGCATTTTTTCGTCGCAGCCCATCGTGACCGAGTCGGTCTGGGATCTGCCGGCAGCCGCGGCGCAGCATGTCGTCAAAGTTTTGCGCCTGCGCGCCGGCGAGACGCTCACGCTGTTCGATGGTCGCGACGGCGAGTGGGAGGCGGAAATCGTCGAGATCACCAAATCCGCTGTCCGCGTGCGAGCGCTGCAACACCTGCCCATCGAACGCGAGTCGCCGCTCGAGATCACGTTGCTGCAAGCGTTGGTGCGGGG
>Ga0214921_10009232_pt1 | contig 12525 bp, 9 predicted proteins | sample LL1505_MetaG_FD_177992 | JGI IMG/M metagenome (GOLD analysis project Ga0214921, IMG submission 177992) | Freshwater microbial communities from Lake Lanier, Atlanta, Georgia, United States - LL-1505 | ecosystem: Environmental > Aquatic > Freshwater > Lake | place: USA: Georgia | collected 2015-05-28 | reverse complement strand
GGATTTGATCTGCCGTGAGCTGGACATCAAATTCGATCATCCGAAACCCATAATCAAACCCCATCTGGAATGCAGCCAAGGTATTTTCGGGCGCCAGGTGCCCCGCACCCCGATGGGCAATCCAGGCGGGGTAAGGCCAGGCGGTCTTAAATCCAATATCAGCGGTCAAACCCACCGGGGGCTGTCGTGGAGAATCCATTTTCGAGTCAAGAATGGGGGTATTGGGAGATCACAAGAGGCGAAAAAACTTGTACATTTAAGGTGTTTGAAAAGCCCCCACAGTCCTTTCGGTAATCGCGTCCAATGAGTGAGCCTATTCAGCCTAGCGTAACCATCCTGAATCGCCGCGGTCGCGTGTTCAAGATGAACGGATCCGTGCTCTATACCTCGCTGCGTGCAGCGATCGAAAAAGCCCGCCTCCTGGTCGGAGGCAACGACCATCGTATCCTCTACGGCGAAGACAATACGTATCACACCCTCGACCAGTTCGACGTCGAAGCGCTGATCGCACGAGCCGATCCGCCGCCACCGCCGGGCCGGACAAACCGGCAAATGCAGACGGCCTCACACGGCGCCTGAACGCCCGAGTCGAGCTTCTGCCCAAAAGCCCCGCCCCTGCGGGGCTTTTTTTATGCACTGCGCGCAATGGGCCGACCCTATGGTACTGTTCATGCATACAGTATCTGGCGACCCCTTTCGTGCTCACTGCTTACGCCGAACTTCACTGCCTGAGCAATTTTTCCTTCCTGCGCGGTGCGTCGCACCCGGAAGAATTGGTCGAACGCGCCCACGCACTTGGCTATGCCGCACTGGCCATCACGGACGAGGCGTCGCTGGCCGGTGTTGTACGGGCCCATCAGGCTGCCAAACGAGTCGGCTTACCGTTGCTCATTGGCGCCGAATTCGAGCTAGGCGCCGAATTTGAACTGCCGCCCAATGAACAACGCGAACAACGCGAACAACGCCCGCGGATCATCCTTCTGGCCCAAACGCGCGCAGGTTACGGCCACCTCAGCGAACTCATTTCACGGACACGCCGTCGTGCGCCAAAGGGGCAGTACCGATTCGAGCGCAGCGATCTCGACGCCGGCCTGCCCGACTGTATCGCGCTGCTGGCTGCACACCCGAGCACCCCACGCGCAGAGCTTCTGCAGCTCACCGGTTGGCTCGCCCAGCGCTTTGGCCGAGGATCTTCAACAGCCGATGGGGGGCGCCTCTGGATATTGGCCGAACGTCTCGCCCATGGCCATGATGGCGCGCATCTCGATCGGCTTCGGGCCGTCGCGCGCACAACCGGCGTGCCGCTGGCCGCTGGCGGGGATGTCCGGATGCACCGTCGGTCGCGCAAGCCTCTGCTCGACGTACTGACTTCAGTGCGCCATCGAATGCCTCTGGATGCTCTTGGATTTCGCCTCGATGCCAATGCTGAGTGCCATCTGCGCGGGCGCTTGCGTCTGGCCCAGCAATACCCGACCGAACTCCTCGAAGAGACACTTGAAATCGCAGCACGTTGCCGATTCTCACTCGATGAATTGCGCTACGAGTACCCCGACGAAATCGTCCCTGCCGGTCACACCCCAGCCCAATGGTTACGCACGCTCACCGAACGGGGCGCAACACAACGCTGGCCTCAAGGTATCCCAACCAAAGTCCGCGCGCAGATCGAACACGAACTGGGGCTGATTACAGAGCTGAACTACGAACCCTATTTTCTGACCGTTGCCGAACTGGTTGCCTTCGCACGCGGACGCGGCATCCTATGTCAGGGCCGCGGCTCGGCCGCCAATTCGGCAGTCTGCTATTGCCTGGGGATCACCGAAGTCGATCCTTCACGCATGAACGTTCTATTCGAGCGTTTCATCTCACGCGAACGCGGCGAACCTCCCGATATTGATGTGGATTTCGAGCATCAACGCCGCGAAGAAGTCATTCAACATATCTACACAAAGTACGGGCGTGAACGCGCCGCGCTGGCTGCCGCGATCATCACCTGGCGCCCGCGCAGCGCACTCAGGGACGCAGGCTTTGCGCTTGGCATCGACGCCAACGCCATCGATGCCGTCGCCAGAGATCGCGCATGGTGGGACGGCGCAGTCATCCGTCAAGAATCACTTGACGCGGCCGGGCTCGACCCGGAAACCCCTCGGGTCAAGCTCTGGCTCTCCGTCATTCCCACCCTCATTGGCTTTCCACGTCATCTGACGCAACACAGCGGTGGCTTTGTGATCGCCCGCGACAAGCTCACCCGCCTTGTCCCGATCGAAAACACCGCGATGGACGGGCGCACGGTCATCCAATGGGACAAGAATGATCTGGATGCACTGGGGTTGCTCAAAATCGATGTGCTCGCGCTGGGCATGCTCACTGCCATCCGGCGCGCACTCGTTTTGATCGGTGAGCGCCGCGGCATCCGCGATCCATCGGCCATCGATCTGGACGCGCTCGACGCACCCACACGGGCGGCCATCTTGCGCGGCGAGCCCGATGCGATTGCGGCACACGCCCCGCTGCGCCTACCGATGCAGTCGGTCCCAGCCGAGGATCTGCAGACCTACGAAATGATTTCACGCGGCGATACGGTCGGCGTATTTCAGATCGAGTCACGGGCACAGATGACGATGCTGCCGCGCCTGCGACCACGCTGCTTTTATGACCTCGTCATTGAGGTTGCGATTGTCCGGCCGGGCCCGATTCAGGGCGGTATGGTTCATCCGTACCTGCGCCGCCGACAGGGACTGGAACGGGTCGACTACCCGCGTGACGAGATTCGCCCAGCGCTTGAGCGTACGCTTGGGGTGCCGATTTTTCAGGAACAAGTGATGCAAATCGCCATCCTCGCCGCTGGGTTTTCGCCTGGCGAGGCCGATCAACTGCGCCGGGCCATGGCCGCCTGGCGACGCAAAGGAGGGCTCGACACCTTTCATGCTCGCGTCGTCGACGGCATGCTCGCGCGCGGGTACGAGCGTGACTTTGCCGAGGCAATCTTTGCCCAGATTCAGGGATTTGGGGAATACGGTTTTCCCGAGAGCCATGCGGCCAGCTTCGCCCTGCTCGTCTACGTCAGCGCCTGGTTGAAATGCCACGAACCGGCTGCGTTCCTGGCCGCCCTGCTCGACAGTCAACCGATGGGCTTTTACGCCCCCGCGCAACTGGTCCGGGACGCCCGGGCCCATGGCGTCGAGGTTCGCCCAGTCGACATTTTGCGTAGTGCCCGTGGTGCCACTTTTGAAGAAACCGAAGCGTCCGCGATCGACCTGAAAACACAACCCGCCGTCCGCCTCGGTCTGTCTCAAATCACGGGGCTCTCAGATGCCGGCATTGATCGGATCCTCGCCGAACGGGCGCTGGGCACCTTTGCCAATGTTGAGGACCTTGCCCGCCGGGCCGGGCTCGACCGCGGCGACCTCGCAGCACTAGCCGCTGCCAATGCTCTGGCACCACTGGCGGGTCATCGACGCAACGCCGCCTGGCAAGTGGCCCCGCTCGGCCCCATGCCGGGTCTCTTGGCACAAACCCGGTTTGACGAGGCGCCCCATGAACTCGAGGCTCCACCTGAGGCCCACGAGCTGGTCGCCGACTATGCCAGTACGGGACTCACGCTCGGCCGCCACCCGGTGGCGCTGCTACGCAGTCGGCTCGAGCCATTTCAGATTCGTCCCGCCCAAGAGCTCTGGACCCAAGGGCGCCACGGCATGGCCGCTCGCGCCAGCGGTTTGGTCACCCACCGGCAACGCCCCGAAACGGCCCGCGGCACGGTCTTTGTCACGCTCGAAGACGAGACCGGCACGATCAACATCATCGTCCCACCCAAGCTGCTAGAACGCGACCGCCGGGCCGTTCTGCAAGCCCGCTTGATGACCGTGTTCGGGCTCTGGGAACTCGACCCCCGCAGCGATGGTCGGGTGGCGCACTTGGTCGCTCGACGCGTCATCGACCATTCAGCGCTACTGCAGGCATTGAGCCAAACCGACACCGCAACACTCGCGAGCTTTTCGAGGGATTTTCGCTAATCGCGCGAATTTAGAGGCCCCGACGTTATACTCAATTCAAAGACTAATGGACTCACGAGGATTTCCGCATGCAACGTCGTACGATCCTGCAATCGCTGGCCCTGCCGATTGCCGCAGCCACGCTCCCAACGTTGAGCTTCGCGCAGGCCCCGGCCTTCGATGCCATGCGCATCATGATCCCAGCCGGACCCGGTGGTGGTTTTGACCAAACCGGGCGTAGCCTCGGCGCGGCTCTCCAGTCTGCGGGTCTGACCAAAAGCGTGCAGTACGAAAACAAGGGTGGTGCCGGCGGCACGATCGGTCTCGCGCAATTCCTCAACACCGACAAAGCCAGCCCAAACGCACTGATCGTCGCTGGCCTCGTCACGGTCGGCGCGGTCCACCTGAACAAGACCCCGGTTTCGCTGTCAAACGTCACCCCAATTGCCCGCCTCCTCGCCGAAGCCAATGTGATCGCGGTGCCAGCAGCCTCCAAGATCATGAATATCCGCGACCTGATGGCGGCAATCAAAGCCAACCCGGGCGCTGTGGCGTTTGCTGGCGGATCAGCCGGCGGGGTTGATCATCTGCTGGCTGGACTGGTCGCGCGCGAATCCGGCGCCGACCCCTCCAAAGTCAATTACGTCGCTTACACCAGCGGCGCAGAAGCGGTTGCGGCGTTATTGGGCGGCCACGTTGCCGCAGGGATCTCGGGCGTGGGCGAATTCCTGCCCCACATCAAGTCCGGTCGCCTGCGTGCACTGGCCGTTTCCAGCGCTCAGCGTCTGCCCGATGTCGCAGTGCCCACCCTGCGCGAACTCGGAGTCGACATCGAATTGGTGAACTGGCGCGGCGTCTTCGCCGGACCCGACATTACCGAAGCCCAACGCGACGCGTTGATGCGGGCGATCGATGCCGCTGTCAAGACCCCATCCTGGAAGCAGTCCCTCGACAAACTGGAATGGCTTGAGTTCCATCAATCAGGCAAGGAATTCGGCCCGTTTATCGTGGCAGAACAAAAGAGGGTCGGCGCCATTGTGGACTCGTTGGGTCTTGCCAAAAAGTGAGTGCCCCGGGAACACCCCGAGCACTCTTAGCCGACCTCGCAATGCCAATCGCCCTCGGCGGGGGCGGACTTTTCGTTGTACTTCAGGCCCAGGGAATTGCCGCAGCGGGTGGCTATTCGCCGGTGGGCCCGAGCTTTTTCCCGACGGTGATCGGCGCCCTCATGTTGCTGATTGCACCGTTGCTGGCGTTCGGCGCTTGGCGGTCGCATGCGGCACACGCGAATGCGGTACAGCCCCAAATCAGTGAACCAATCGCAACCGCCGCAACAACCCCCCGCACCCATGCGCTGGGGTGGCTACTTGCAGCCGTTGCCATCGGCGCCCTCGGCATCGAACGCGTCGGCTTTGTACCCGCAATGATCGTCGCGTTTGTCCTGGCAGCGCAGGCGTTTCCGCGCCATTCAACCACCGGCAGCGTCGCCACTAATAGCGACGCCACCAACACCAGTGGCCGCAGAGGCCGCACTCTTCTAGGCGATTTTGCGGTGGCCATCACCTTTGCGCTAACGACGTGGTTTTTGTTCACCGTCGGCCTAGGCCTTCGCCTGCCCGCAGGCTGGCTGAGCGCCCTGCCCGGGGCCTGATCAAAACCAACCCACCAGGCATCAAATCGAATGGACAGTTCGGTCACCCTGACCGCTCTCAATGCGCTCGCCAATGGCCTCTTGGTCGCGATTGCACCCGACAACCTGCTCTATGCCTTCCTAGGTTGCCTGCTAGGTACCGCGGTGGGCGTCCTCCCTGGTGTTGGCCCCGCCGTCACCCTCGCATTACTGCTGCCACTGACCGCCAAACTCGAGCCAACCGGCGCCATGATCATGTTCGCCGGGGTCTACTACGGCGCAATGTACGGGGGATCCACCACGGCAATCCTGCTCAACACACCCGGCGAATCCGGGTCCATCGTGACCTCACTCGAGGGCAACCGAATGGCCCGAGCCGGTCGGGCTGGCCCCGCGCTCGCGACTGCTGCCATTGGTTCGTTTGTGGCGGGCTTGCTGGCAACCGCCATCGTCGCCCTGCTTGCCCCCTGGGTGGTCGAGATCGCACTGTTATTCGGACCCGCTGAATACTTTGCTCTCCTGACGCTTGCGTTCGTCACCGTGACAGTCACTCTGGGCAAGGACCGACTGAAGGGCGCGGGCGCCCTGATCGCCGGGATCGCAACCGGACTGGTCGGCATCGACGGTCAAACCGGCCAACCCCGACTTGCGATGGGCATCCCAGAGCTTTTTGATGGCATCGAGGTCACGTTGGTGGCGATGGGCTTGTTTGCGATCGGCGAAACGCTCTACGCCGCCGTTCATGAAGACGAAGAAGAATCCATCCTGCAAACTGGTCCGGTTCGCATGAGCGCAGACGACTGGCGTCGGTCATGGCCAGCTTGGCTGCGCGGAACCGCAATCGGTTTTCCCTTTGGATGTATCCCGGCCGGAGGGGTCGAAATCCCGACTTTCCTCAGCTATGCGGTCGAAAAACGCCTCTCCAAAAACCCGGAAGCCTTCGGCCACGGAGCCATTGAGGGGGTCGCCGGACCCGAAGCCGCGAACAATGCAGGGGTCACCGCCGCTCTGGTCCCGATGCTCGCGCTTGGTTTACCGGTTTCCGCCACGGCAGCGATGATGCTCGCGGGGTTTCAGCAATACGGGTTGCAACCTGGGCCGTTGCTCTTCGTGACCCAACCCGAACTCGTCTGGGGCTTGATTGCCAGCCTTCTGGTGGGCAACATCGTCTTGTTGGCGCTCAACCTGCCATTAGTTGGATTATGGGTCCGACTGCTGGGAATTCCAAAACGCTGGCTCTACGCCGGTATTGTGGTTTTCGCCATGCTCGGCACCTACGGCATGCGCCAATCCGCCTTCGATCTATGGTTACTGCTAGGCGCCGGACTGATCGGCTACGGCATGCGTCGATCGGGATGGCCTCTTGCCCCCGCCGTGATCGGGCTCATCCTCGGCCCCTTGGCCGAAGGACAACTGCGCCGAGCTCTGGCAATCAGTCAGGGTCAATGGAGCGGCCTGACCGCCTCGACCATCAGCGCGAGCCTGCTCGGACTGGCCCTCCTGATTGCGCTGTGGCCGATCCTAAGCGAGCGGTTTCGGCCGCGGCAGACCGCGCTGTAAATCGCGGTACAAATCCAGTGGTTCTTCCAGGCCAACGGCAACCCGCATGAGCCCTTGACCGATTCCCGCGGCTGCGCGCGCCGAAGGTGTGATCCGCCCGTGCGTCGTCGTCGCGGGATGCGTAATCGTGCTCCGGGTATCGCCCAGATTGGCCGTGATTGAAATCAGCTCACAGGCGTCGATCACCCGCCAGGCAAGCTCGCGTAATCGAGCCTCCCGCCGGTTCAAAAAAACACCCGCCTGACCACCGGCGGGAATATCCGTCGGCGCATCGCCCGCCGAACCGAGCATGTCGGGATCGACCCGCAAGGCAAATGAAAGCACTGCGCCGCCGGCAGACTGTTGTCGGGCGGCCAGTTCAAACTGCGGGTGACTTTCACAACCCGGGTAGTAAACCCGCTCGATTTGAGGATGGGCCTCAAGCAGGCGAGCGAGAGCTAGCGCATTCGCTGACTGCTGGCGTACCCGCAAGGAAACGGTCTCCATCCCGCGCAGCAGGACCCAGGCGTTGAACGGCGATAGCACGGCGCCTGTGGTGCGCATCATCGGTCGCAAACGACCGTCGATGAAATCCTTCGAACCGACAACTGCCCCTCCCAACACACGGCCTTGGCCATCCAGATACTTCGTAGCGGAGTGAATCACGATATCTGCGCCCTGCTCGAGCGGGCGCTGCAGGGCTGGAGTACAGATACAGTTATCAACCACCAACGGAACACCTGCGGCGCGGGCCACCTTCGATAAGGCGTCAAGATCAGCCACTTCCATTAAGGGGTTCGAAGGCGTCTCAAGGAACAACATCTTGGTGTTCGGTCGGATGGCATCCGCCCACGCCTGTGGATCGGTCAGTGGCACCCACGTCGTCTCGATCCCAAAGCGGGGCAAAATCGAGGTGAAAAGTTGCACGGTCGCGCCGAAGACCGACGTCGAAACCACGAGATGATCACCGGCCGCAGCGAGGGCCATGACGGTCGACTGAATCGCTGCCATGCCAGATGCGGCACTGATGCAGGCCTCACCACCCTCCAGAGACGCCAGTCGCGCCTCAAACATGGCATTGGTCGGGTTGCCGGCACGAGAGTAAACAAAGCCCTCGACATCGCCAGAGAACACAGCCGCCGCCTGCGCCGCGTTCTGACAGACAAAACTCGAGGTCAAGAAGATCGCCTCGGAATGCTCACCAAATGAACTGCGCATCGAACCCGCCCGAACAGAACGGGTTTCAAAGGACAGATCGGGGTCGAGATGCTTCATACGGTCTTCCTAGGCGTGGTCATTCAAGCTTCGGCCGGTGCCTGCAGGTCAAGGCGCCCACGATCGGGCTCGTCATCCTGACCCGAACGTCCTGCACTGTAAGCCTGGCGGTGGGCCTCGATGCGATCAAGATAACTTGTGCTGACATCCCCGGTCACATAGATCCCGTCAAAACAACTGGAATCAAACCGCTCGATTTGGGGATTGATGTCCCGAACCGACTGGGCCAGATCGGCGACGCTCTGATAGACAAGCGCGTCGGCCCCAATCGCCTGGCGCACGCCGTCCTGGTCGCGATCATGTGCGATCAACTCGTTACGGGTAGGCATATCGATGCCATACACATTGGGAAAGCGGACCGGCGGAGCCGCCGAGGCAAAATAAACTCGATTGGCGCCCGCATCACGAGCCATCTGGACGATCTCCTGCGAGGTCGTCCCGCGAACGATCGAATCATCGACCAGAAGCACATTCTTGCCGCGAAACTCAACGCTCATCGCATTCAACTTCTGTCGAACACTTTTCTTGCGGGTGAACTGCCCCGGCATGATGAATGTGCGCCCGACATAGCGGTTCTTCAAGAATCCTTCACGATAGTCGATGCCCAGTTTCATCGCGAGTTGCATCGCGGCAGGCCGCGAGGTTTCAGGGATCGGCATCACGACATCGATGTCACCAAGTCGAAGCTCGTTCTCAACACGGCGCGCCAGGTACTCCCCCATCTTGAGTCGGGTGGCATAGACGGACGCACCATCGATCAACGAATCTGGACGGGCAAAATAAACATACTCAAAAATACAAGGATTTAGTACGGCCTTCGCGGCGCAGTTGCGGGTATGCAAACGGCCATCGAGATCAATCAAAACGGCTTCGCCGGGGGCAATATCCCGCTCTAAACGGAACCCCAGGCCTTCGAGCGCTGCGGATTCGCTCGCCACAAGATAGTCGGTCCCGGCTGCCGTCTCGGCAGTGCCGTAACAGAGCGGGCGAATACCAAACGGATCACGAAAGGCGAGCAAACCAAGCCCAGCGATCTGTACGACGCAGGCGTAGGCACCGCGGACCCGCAGATGGAGTCGCTCGACGGCACCAAACACTGTTTCCGGGTCGGGCGTGATCGCCTGACTGGAAGCCTGCAACTCGTGCGCGAGCACATTCAGCAAGACTTCCGAATCACTGTCCGTGTTGACGTGCCGACGATCGCGCAAGAACATGTCCTGCTTGAGTTCAGCACCATTGATCAGGTTGCCGTTATGCGCGAGCAATAACCCAAACGGGGCATTGACATAAAACGGTTGCGCTTCTTCAGAATTTGAGGCGCTGCCTGCCGTCGGGTAGCGCACATGGGCGATGCCGGTCATTCCAGGCAATGAGCGCATGTTGCGGGTGCGAAAAACATCGCGCACAAGACCATTTGCCTTGTGCATATGAAACGAATGCCCCTGCGATGTCGCGATGCCGGCCGCATCTTGGCCACGGTGCTGGAGCAGCAGCAAGCCGTCATACAGCACCTGATTAACCGGGGTCTTGGCAACGATGCCGAGGATGCCGCACATGAGGAGTCAGCCCAAAATAGTCAACAATGCGCGACGATGCGCGTTCAACGGATCGTCATCATGCCGTCACGATCGGCATCCGTCGAATTAGAGACAGGACGAGGCTCCGGAGATCGACGCGGCAGTCGGTCACCTAAGCGACCGTAAACGAGATCAATCAGTTGTTCGAGTAAGGGCCTGCAGCGCGCGTCCTGCCAGGAAGGCGAGCGATCCAGTCCCAATGCAACGCCCGCCGTCGCCAGCAAGGCCGCAATCGCCAAGGCGCGCGCCAGGCCCAGAACCGCACCGAGCAAGCGGTCGACCCCGCCAAGCCCCACCCCTTGAACCAAGCGCGCCAGCAACGCTCCGCCTAACTGGATCACGACGAACCCGAGAAGAAAACCGAGCGCCAGCAAAACCCAGGAGGGCACGCCCCCAAACACTGGTGCAAGCACCGTAACACCCAATGGCGCCAAGAAGAATGCGCCAACCCACGCCAGCAATCCAGCCGCAGTGCGCACGAGACCGCGCCAAAATCCAAAAATGACCGAAGTCATGGCGATCAGCACGACCAGCCAATCCCAGGCCGTGAACTGGCTCAGATCGACCATCGTTCGATCAAGGCGCAATCACCGTCGTACTCACCCCCCGGGCCTGCAACGCATCGTGGGCCCGCTGAGCAGCCGCGCGATCGGCGTACGACCCGGTCCGAACCCGGATCAATTCTGCTCCGCCGGAACCTCGAACGGTTTCTCTGGACGCAGAAAACCCGGCGGCTTTGAGCTTTGCAATAGCGGATTCGGCTGCCGCCGCCGAACTGAATGCACCGACCTGCAGTCGATAAGGCCCAGACTTTGCAGGCGCAACCGATGTGGCTGGTCGGCTAACACCGCTTTCCTGCGCCGCTCGCGACTTTGCAATCTGGGCGATCGCATCATCTCCGTCGGCATCATTACCCGATCCGGAGCCAGAAACCGCACCCGTCTCGCGTTTCGGTTCTGGCTTGGGCTCTGGCCTCTTTTCTGGCTTAGGCTCAGGCTTTTTCTCGGGCTTCGGTTCGGGCCTCTTCTCAGGCTTCGGTTCGGGTTTCGGTTCGGGTTTCTTTTCCGGCTTCGGCTCTGGCTTAGGTTTGGGCTCGGGCTTCGATTCAGCCTTGGGTTCGACTTTCCCGCCCTTCGCGGGAGGCGGCGGGGGGGCATCGGGAAACGGCGCAAACACGGAGGGCAACGCTGCACTTGGCGGAGTGATCACCTGCGGTGGATTAACGCTGGAGTCGATCACCGCGCCCGCATTGGCATTGCCCTGCACAGATGGAGCAACAGCAATCGCGGGCGTGGTCACAGGAGGCGTAGCAGGAGTCGGCGTGAGAACGGGCGGCATGGCGACAGGGGGCGGCAAGGCCGGTGCCAGCGACACAGCGCTTTGGGACGAACGGGAATCGCTCTTCGAGGGACGAGCAACCTCGACCCGTTCCGGACCATCATCGGGCGGTGGGGTGAGCGCGGCCTCCCGATCAACTGCTCCGCCACCCGTCCGAGAGTCACCCGCTTCGCGTGCGGGCATTTTCAGGACAAGGTCTTCCCGCAATGGACGAGGCTCTTGATCCAGTGCGAACGACAAGACAAGAGCGGCCACCGCGGCGAATGTCACGGCCCCAATCAGACGGCGGCGTGCGCGCTTCTTTTGGAGCAACCCGGGGTCTTCAGCCTCTCCAACAGGGGTCTTACGTTCGGACATGACTCGGGTTCAAGACCTGGGAACGGGATGCTAGGGACGATCCGAAATGACGTCTGCAACCGTCAGAAACGACCCCAAGACCAGAATTCTATCATCCGCTCCTGCCCGCAGTCGGGCCGCGCTCAACCCCTCACGCGGACTGGGTTGCGCTTCGATACTTCGATCGGAGCCAGCACCGACCCCCAGTGCCTGGAGTCGCGCCGTCAGCCACTCAGCACTTGCGCCTCGGGGCCCCGGCAGATCGACGGGTATCCAGTGGTCGACCCGGCTCGCCAGTGCGCGGATCACGCCATCGACGTCCTTGTCCTTCAACATCCCAAACACGGCCCAAGTGAACGGGTGGTATCCCATCTGGTCCAGATTGGCCGCCAGATGTGCCGCCGCATGCGGGTTATGGCCAACGTCGAGCACGACAGTTGGACGCCCTGGCAGCACCTGAAATCGCCCTGGCAGTTCAACGCAGGCCAAGCCCTCGCGGATGGCCTGAACCGGGACGGGTAGGCGATCGCGCAGCGATTCGAGCGCGGCAAGCGCTGCCGACGCATTGATGAGCTGATTGGCACCGCGCAGTGCCGGATACGCAAGGCTATTGCGCCGCAATAACCGTCCACCATAACCCCACTGCTGGCGATCGCCGGCATAGTTGAAGTCCTGGCCAAACTGCCAGAGATCGGCCCCAATCTTGCGCGCATAGTCTGTTACGGACTGTGGCGGCACCGGATCCGCAACGATGGCGGGCCGACCACTCCGAAAAACAGCGGCTTTTTCAAATCCAATCGACTCCCGATCTGGCCCGAGAAGCGCCGCGTGATCGATATCG
>Ga0214921_10009231_pt1 | contig 12527 bp, 19 predicted proteins | sample LL1505_MetaG_FD_177992 | JGI IMG/M metagenome (GOLD analysis project Ga0214921, IMG submission 177992) | Freshwater microbial communities from Lake Lanier, Atlanta, Georgia, United States - LL-1505 | ecosystem: Environmental > Aquatic > Freshwater > Lake | place: USA: Georgia | collected... | reverse complement strand
ATTCCAAAACTTACGGATTCAAAACTCTGCGACTCGACTACATTGATTGGTTTTTCTAGTAATTTCATATTCTTAATATAAATGAATTTTAATTTAGAGTCAAACAGATTTTATAAAATATTTTTTTTGTCAAGCGTTAAATTCTGCAAACTCTTGAGGCACAACAACATTTGAAGGATAAGAAATAAACATAGGAGCAATATCTTTAATAGTATATCCAGCTAAACCACAACCGATCTTGGTTACTAAGAAATCTTTTAGAGGATAAGTCTTTGCTACATCTAGAAATTCATTTACATAAAATTTAATATATCTTAACGGCAAGGCATTTAAGTTATGATCTTTGGTAGGAATAGCGTAGCTCTTTCCTTGAAATCCAACTCCTTGACCCCATTTTGCACTAAATTTATCTAATGCTAGTTTAGCTGTTCCTCCAGCGTGGATACCAAATAGATTTGAGCCAAATACAAATACTTGGCAATCAGCAAGAGATTGAATATTTTCTGGTGTGTATTTCATTTTATTCGTGGTGTTTGCAACCTTGATGTTCAAAAGTTAAGAGTCCACATCTATGACTTTTACTATTACAGCATACTCCCCAATCGTTTCCAAGCTCACTTTCTAAATTCAAATAATGCTTACAACCCATAGAACAATCTGGATAATTTTCATTTTCGTTTTCCCATCTAATTACTTTGCCAAAAGGTTCGTAATCTTCTTCTTTCTTAATTACTATCTCAAGTAAGTGATCGTGATTATTCATATTTGTCTCTATCAATATTTATAACATAAGGAAATCTTGGCACATTATCTGGCGTATAATTAAAGAATTTTATGGTAGCTTTTTTGCCCACTAATTCATTTCTTTGTTTATAGACTTCTTTAAGATAACCAAAATCACCTTTGATATTACTCTTAAAGTATTTTCCTTGAGCGTTCACAAACTCCATATATCCAGCAGTTCCTTTGCGATTGCCTTCGCCTTCTTGGACTCCTTTGATAAAAAATTCAGCATCCATAAATTCTTTTCGCTTGAGAAGAAACTTGCTACGCTTATTTTCATAAGGTCTATTGAGCCTAACCATTTGACCTTCGTAACCTTGCTCCATATACATTTCATAGGCTTGAGTTAGCTCTTCTTCTTTGCTTACTTTTAAAGTAGTTACAACAACAATGCTAGTATATTTTCTTTTGGTAAGAGCATTAGAAATCATTTCATATCTCTCATAGAATAAGTCTTTCTCATTTAATAAACCGATTCTAGGAGCATCATAAACCCAATACTGAATACTATCTGCACTCTCTTCTAATTCTTTATCGTCTGGCTTTGTTCTTTTAACCAAACTACAAATCTTATTAAAATCATTAGCGAACTTATCACAATATAATTCACCATCAAGAATCGCATTAGGATAATCTTTAAAGAATAAATCTAAATTCTGGCGAATATGAGGAGCAGAGATAATCTTCTTACCATTTCTGCTAAACATTCCATCTTTTGTTACAATACAACGAATACCATCTAGTTTAGGTTGGCTATAAACTGGATAATTAATTTCGTGATCTTCATACTTTTGTGCAAGCATTGGCTCGAAGTATTGAACCTTGTTAATATTTTTAATAGATTCAAAGTAACCAGACTCTAATTTCTTTTTGCGTTTTGCTTCTGCTTCTTTGATTGCTTGTTCTTCTGGAGTGGTAGCATTTGATCTACCCTCGTTTTTTATATCACAATCTGTCCATTTGTTAGTAATCTTTTCGCCATCTGTTTGACCAGAAATTGTGCGATATTGACTTCCCTTGACTTCAATAGTCCACTCTTGGACTTTGCCAGTTTTCGTCTTTTTATAAATTGTAGGTAACTTCATTATTCAAGTATAAACTAGAATAAAAATTAAGTCAAATTTTGTTTCTTTTTGATCTACAAGGCTTTATCACGCTCATCTAAATTATTATTAATCCATCTCCACCACCTAAAACAACGAAAAGCGAAAGGATGAGATTTATCACAATAAGGTGGAGTATTAGTCAATCCACAACGACATAGATTTTTAGGGAAAAATTTATTCTTAACTTCTTTAAATTTATTTCCAAATGCTCTAAAGGATGGTACTTCTAGGCTAAACTTTTTAAAAATTTTAGGTAATATTAATCCAAGCATAAGACCCATTACAAATATATATAAAACAAAAATAATTTCAAGTGAAAGATTCATAATTTAATTCTATAACAAATTATCCAGACTTTCTTTTTTTTAAAGGTTTTGCTATTTTCAATAAACTCCAACTACCATCTTTGTTGTCTTGCCAATCAATCGTATCACCGATTTTCCATCCCATTTTTTTCATCAAAGAATCTGGCAACTCAATATATTGGTATCCATCTTGTTCTTTGACTTCTAGAATATGAGGTTTTTTCTTCATTTAAAATCTACCAAAGGTTCAATATTTAAAAATAAATCTTTAATATGATTCATCTCTGATGGCAAGGGGGCAAATTGAATATTTTTTCTTGCTCTTTCTTGAGGAGTATCATTCATTACTGATACTTCTTCTAAGCCTAATTCTCTTATTTTATCGTTATATGCTTGACCAGCATCATCCTCTGTTAAAAAAATTGCTATATGTATCTTTTTACCCTCAAAATGACAATGAGCTACCCACCGATCTTTAAATTTGCTAACTCCTTTATATTTTGAAGAACAGAGTTTTCCTTTAAAAAGTTTTTGCTTATGTCTATTTCTATTATTTTTAGACTTTGTAAGTGGTCTTAAATTATCAATAGAATTATTGAATGGGTTTGTATCTTTATGATCTATCAATTCGGGCAAATAACCATAATGCCAATAAAAAAACAAACGATGGACAGCTAAATAATTGCTTTTGCCATTTTTATTAAATTGTATTACTTTATATCCACTAACAACATAAAATTTTAATTTTCTGTTATTACAAACTTTAATAATTTCTTGCTTTTCTAAATCTATAAATAAATTTTCCCTTAGAATTTCTTTAGTGGGAAACGCTTCTAAAATCAAGCATTTGACAGCTTTGTTATTTTCTTTTTTCATCTTGGTGTTAAAATTTTTATTAATTTTCTAATGCCTTTCCATTGTAGCCAATTCAAGAATCTTATAATATGATTAATTCCAATAGAAAGTTTCCATTCAATAAGATTCATAGTCTTAACATAATATTTAAAGTAGAAACTATAAACTGGACATCTCATTTTTCTATCGTGATCTTCTAGTTGTTTTTTAAATGTTTCATCTGCTTCTATTCTAGCCTTGGATGAATTACGATCAACTGGAGTAATAAGAGACATTTCTTCTACTAAGCCTTTAATTACAACACATTTCCAATCTGGAAAAAGATCATCGTCATTAATATCTTTCCCCAAAATGTAACAACCGAAAGTAAATACTCCAGTAAAATCATCTCTAAAGACTTCTTCTCTGCTATCTTCTACCAATTTATTCTTATTAAAAAATTCACCAAATCTACTACCATCTTTTACATAGTCTGGATTATCTTCCCAATGGCTAGTTATTTTTAATTCAAATAATCTATAATCACGGATAATATAAGTAGCCATAACACTTTCTTCTAGTTCTTTTGTTTGAAATTCTTCTTTCTTAAAGTCAATGTTAAGAGCTTTTAATTCATCGTTAAGAGGTAAGTCTTGCTCAACTTTGATATAATTAAACATTCCCATATACTATATTGTACCTTTTATTTAATCTTTGTCAATCTAATCTTGTTATTTTTATCTATTATAATATAAGCACATTCTTTTTCACAGAAACTACCAGCATTTATGTATTTATCATCATAATCCGACAAGTGAGTGTGACCACATATAATTTTATTATAATTGTTTAATTTTATATATTTTAAAGCGTTTTGTTTAATATTAGAGCTTTTTTCAACAAAATTATTGGTATGAGCTTTAAATAAACGAAAGAAATCATCTGCGAATGGAGTATAATGTCGAAAAAAATAATAACATTTAACAATAAAATTTGTTATCCATTTATATTTTGTAAAGTAAATATCAAAAATATCTCCGTGAACTATTAATATTTTTTCATTTTTTAATTCTATTATATGTTCGTCTTTACAATTAAAGCCAAGAAGAATACTCATAAACTCTGCTTTAAGGAAACAATGATTGCCAATTAAATAAATTATCTTGCATTTTTTAGAAAGTTTTCGTAATTTAGATAATACTTTCCAATGCGTTTTATTTAGCCTATGCAAATTGTGGTGGTCAAAAAGATCACCAGCAATTATAATTGTTTTTGATTTGTTTTCTTTTAAAACTTTTAATAGTATTTCAGCCTTGCAATCTTTATCCCCAAGGTGAATATCTGATACTATTAAATATTTATTCATTACCAATGATGTATTGCGTTAATTATAAGCACGATATTAGCAATTACACCAAGAATAACCACAAACATTTCGTAAGATTTATCATTCATAAGTTGGCAAAAGATTGTTCTTTCATTTTTAATTCAAAATCAACATCTACATTATATCCGTATGTTTCGGGCAAACGAGTAGCATAATCAGCGTGTTTTCGTGGATTTTTATGTCCATCTATACTTTCAGAGTAATGAAACAATGGAGTATGATTTTCCCAAGTAATTCGTGCAAGATGAAATGCTTCTTCTTCTGTTAAATTATCTGGATGACATTTGTGATGAAGATAATCAAAGGTAATAGGAATATTAGAAACCGAATGGAAATGCCTCATTAGCTTTTTAACTGACCAGCAAGTGTCTTTATCATCATTCTCAATAACTAATCTAGACTTAACATCATCTGATAGCTTTTCAAAGTTGCTCATAAACTTTTTGATAATAGAATTTAAATCTCCTTTGGAATTATGTATATGTATATTCATAGGAGAAGAGTGATTTAAAGAGCAACCAATCTGAGTCATAAACCAACCATAGAAATTTAATTCTTTGATTGTTTTAGTTACTGCATTATCATTATCACTTGCAAGAACATTAAATTCACTAGGATGGCAAGATACTCTAACATTTCTAGATTGTATTAGATTTTTGATACTATCAAATGATGCTAGTATTCTGGCATAATCTGGTAAATATTCGAGCTTAACATCTGCTTTATCATAAGTAATAAGAGGAAATAGATCAGAAGAAATCCTATAAGTATGATTATGGTCTGCACAATACTTGATGTATTGATAAGTAGTAAGCATATTGTTTAATATTCTAGAGGAAAGGGTAGAAAGAGCTTCCTTCCTATTCATAGCAGAGAAACGAGCATAAGTCATAGTATTGAACTTGATAGGATTATCTTGTTCGGCTAGACTTAATACAATACAACAAACTCCTTTTCTCATAGTAAGAGTATATTACTCTTTGTCAAATCTGTCAATATACTATATATTATTTGTAAATATATGTAGATGAACCATTATGGTTTTTTAATTCTTTTTTAATCAACGACTTGTGATCTTTATTTTCCCATTCTATGCTCTCATAGTTTTTTTTAAACCTATTAGAGAAACAATTTCTAGGCTTGTCTCCTTTTCCTGCTCCCTTATTTGGCTCATTTGCATTCATATTTGGGACTTTTCTGTTAGCAAATAGACTTTTTATTTGGCATTTTTCTGTTCGTAAATAGCTCTTTATTTGAAAAAATATCGTTCACAAATCAACTTTTAAATTTTTTGCGATTTTATTTACATGATCTTTAATATCATTATAAATATTTATTTCTTTTTGATTAGCTTTTCTTTCTACTTTTGATAGATCATTAAATTTATATTCTTTTAATTGATGGTGTTTGAAGTGATAGACTTGTTTATTTGAATAAGTTTCATTCGTAAATCTAATATATCTAAACGGTAATTCTTCTCCTTTAAGCTTATAAAGAGTGCCTAATATTGGTTGGAGCTGTTCTTCTGGAAAGATTCCATCGATAAAATTTAATATTTTGACCCAGTTCATGTTATATTAAAAAAACTTTAAGGGTAGAAAAGCCCATTTATTTGGCTAGATCTTATTAGTAAATTTACTTTTTAAAGTCGCCAAGATCCCGATCAAAAGAAAACTTGCCAGTACTTTCCACAAGACCCTCATAAGTCTCTTCCGTGCATCCAGCCATTTCAGTAAATGGAGCTACTACTGCAAAAATTCCAAAAGCTCCAATAGTAACTGCAGTTGAAATTGGACGGACAAATACTAAATCTCCAGCAGATAAAAAGCCGTCTGCAACTGGAGTAGATTCTGTTTGCGTACCACTATCTCCTAAAGCAAAAGAAGCACAAAACACCGCAGCTAATATTAATGTTTTAATTTTATTCATAATAAATATTATATTGTTTTAATATAAAAAAGTCAATATTATTTTTATTGTAATAACTTACTTAATTTAGATGTCTCGCTAGATTGCGAGATATATAAATTTGGAGCCATATTCATAATATATTTTAGAAAAAATTATCTTTTGAATTCTTGGTCAAATGGTAAATTAAAATAATCATAATAATCTGGATCCATATCGAGTTGCCATCTATTGCCTTTTTTCCAGAACTCAAAGAAGTCATTTCCTTTTTTATATCTTTCTCTAAATAAAGCTTCGTGACGTTTTACTATATAGCTTGGACTGCTATGAAACCAATGGACTATAGCAGTTCTATCAAACTTAGCGGCGATAAATCTATGAAAAGATTTTGGAGATATTTCAAATAAAAAAACACGATTATTTAATGGTTTTATTTCTAAGATCTTTTTGTCTTCGCATACTGCTGTCCCTCCGCCATCATTAGGCTCTAGAGGCGTTTTATTATTAAAATAATATAAAATGGCTACGCTCTTTATTATTTTCGTCGTATTGGGCTGACGATCATATGAATCCTCTCCATAATCACAATCTCCTATTATTTTGATAGGAATAGAAGGATCATCTATTGCAGAGCAAATACCTAAATCTGCATGAGGCCATCCATCTTTAGACGGAGATTCTGGAGAACCTTTGTGCCAATGTAAGCTCAGGGCGTTATGCTGATTAAGTTTTATATCAAACAAATTAGAAACAAAATTTTGCCAAGACTTCGAGTTGAAAAAATCAAAACCGTCTATAAGATCTTCTTTTTTTGTTATTGTATATATAATAGCGTTATAGATCTTTCCACTATCTCCTACCTCACCAGCTTGTGCAGGTTGTCGAGCAATATATTCTGGAGATCTTTTGCAAATTTTTTCATAAATATCTGGTTTAAATAAATTATCTATGATAGCATAACTATAAGGCTCTTTATATATATTTAAAGTGACGCTATCTGATATATAAGGGTGCTCTTTTAGTGTTTTAAGAAAGTCCATTAAAGCATTATACCGCAACTTAGGGTGTAAATCTAAGTATTTATTTTTTTTCTAATTCTAGAATTTTATTTTCTAGTTTTAAAGTTCTTAGTTCTAAATCTCTTACAAAGGAAAGGTGATTTTCTAAAATTTTTATTTTTTCATTAGTGTCTTTAGCATTAGCAGCCAAAAGCGGAATTACTTTGGAATAATCTACCCTTTGATAAATCGGATTGCCATCTGCATCAATACCATCTTTTTCTCCAATTACAGATTCTGGAACAATTTGACTAATTTCGTGAGCAATAAATCCGTCAACTTTTTCACCATCAAGATTGTTTTTCCAGTTAAAGCGATAAGAATTAATTTGATTGATTCTTGATTCTGAATCTTGAAGTTTTTCTAAATTTGTTTTAAGACGGTAATCAGATGTTGTCCCAGCAACCATAGCATACCCTGCTACGTTAGCATATCCTGCATTGAGACTATAAGCATTAGTTACGCCAACAGATCCAGCGTAACTTGCATATGTAGCATTTGTAGCATAACTTGCACTTGTAGCGGTTACAGCATAGTTTGCAGAATTAGATAAATTTATCCTTGCTCCTTGCGCTGTTTGAGTAATTCCATAAATACTAGGAACAGTTGTTCCGTTTCCCTGCCCTGATGTATATACCATTATAGGGCCTAAACTTTGAGCACTTGATGCTATAGTTGCATATCCTGCATTGGTAGCATAAGCAGCTAATCCCGCAGTTGTAGCATATCCTGCAGCACCAGCATTTGCAGCATAAGAAGCCGTTGGGGCACTTAAAGCGTATCCTGCTGTACTGGCGAATCCTGCATTTATAGAATACGGAACAACTCCCACTAGACTATTTGCTAACCCAGCATAACTCGCGGTTGTAGAATAAGCTGAACGGTCTGCAAGTGTAGCATATCCTGCGGTTGTAGCATATGTTGATGTATTACTTCCAGCAGATGCAGCATATGAAGCATAATTTGAAGTTCCTGCACTTGTAGCATACATAGCAGCTTGAGCAACCCCTGCATTGGTAGCGTAATTTACATTTCCTGCTGTTGTAGCATACCCAGCAGATTGAGCAACCCCTGCATTGGTAGCATAAGCAGCTGATCCCGCAGTTGTAGCATAGGTACCTGTTTGAGAAAAACCTGCCCTAGATGCATATGATGCATTGGTAGCGTAATTTACATTTCCTGCTGTTGTAGCATACCCAGCAGATTGAGCAACTCCTGCATTGGTAGCATAAGGTGCACTTGGAACAGTTAGAGCGTATCCTGCTGTGTTAGAGTATGCTGCGTTAACAGCATACGCAGCATTTGTAGCATAAGGTGCGTTTGGAACAGATAGAGCGTATCCTGCTGTGTTAGAGTATGCTGCGTTAACAGCATACGCAGCATTTGTAGCATAAGGTGCGTTTGGAACAGTTAGAGCATATCCTGCTGTACTAGAGTATCCTGCGTTAACAGCATATGTAGCATTTGTAGCATAAGGTGCGTTTGGAACAGTTAGAGCATATCCTGCGGTATTAGAGTATCCTGCGTTAACAGCATATGTAGCATTTGTAGCATAAGGTGCGTTTGGAACAGATAGAGCGTATCCTGCTGTATTAGAGTATGCTGCATTAATAGCATAATTTGCATTCGTAGCATAAGGTGCATTGCCAGTAAATGCTCCAACTCCACCTACTACTGAACCTGCAACGCTAGCATATGAGGCATTTCCTGCTTGATTAGCATATCCAACTCCACTTAGTACTGAGCCTGCAACGCTAGCATAAGCAGCTTTTCCTCCACTTGTAGCATAATTTGAAATTCCTGCATTTGAGGCGTATTGAGCAGAATTATTTGCTCCAGAAATTACATAACCCGCAACCGAGGCGTAGTTTGCTATATTTGCATTTGTTATTCTGCCAGTTATTAAGCCTGTGCCAATTAAATTGTAAGCATTTGCAGCAAGTTGAGCATATTGAGCCGCTTGAGAAGAGCTTGCATAGGCTGCTCTAGTTGCATACCCTGCGGCCGGAGCATATCCAGCTCGTGCTGAATATGCTGATGTGAGAGAAGTTCCAGCTCTACCAGCGTACCCAGCGTTTGTTGCGTACCCAGCTCCTGTTGCATAATCTGTTGGCATGCAAAATATTACACTAAAATATTTTTTTTTATCAAAAAATTCGAGGTAGGTGTAATATTTTTTATATGACTCTTGCAAGTGGATTAATTTGTGTGGGTATTTTACTTTATATATTTTATCTTATTGAAAGAATGAAATAATTATTTTTGTAATACAGTGTATATACTTATATGACTATAAACGAATTAATACCAGAGATATTTGAAGAGAGCGACATAGACCATTCTATTTCAATAAATGAATATACCGTAGATATTAGAATATATAATGCTTATGGATTAGTTGAGTTTGTAGGAAAGTACCCTATTTTTCGAGATTCAAGAGTCAATCAGCTTGTATATTTTATAAACCAAGTTTTAAAATCTATTCCAAGTGATGATTTTCTTCAGTATGTTGATAAACCATTAAATGAAAAATTTAAATCTGTTATGCAAGAAAAAAATATTCTTTATAGGATTGAATGGAAGAATATTCCAGAAGCTTGGAGAAATAAAAATATCTTTATAAGAAATTATAGCAACACAAAAGATTTAAATGAAAAAGATTTAGAAAATAAAGAAGATCTAAGATCTTTGTTTGCTTACTCTATATGTTCTTTTTTAGGATCTGATGTTTCTGTTAAAGATTTTAATAATAATGGTAACTTTTATAGCTATTGCTCTGCTCCAGAAAATTTAGAAAATCAAGAAGATCCAAATCCTAGACCAGTTTCTGAGTTGATAGAAATATTGCCCATGACCCCTGATGCAGAAGCATCATCTCAAGTAAAATTTAATTTTTAGTAAATATCTGAGCTAACTATTTACATCACCCCACAAGAGACTTTAGTTTATTTTTTTTATTCTGGAAGCCAGTAGATTATGCCGTTTGCAGGACCAGTGCCATCCAAGTAACCCCCAAATGGCCCATAACCAGTACTGCCCGCATTATATATGCAAACGTAATTGCCTCCACCGTGGCTTACTCTGTCTCCGATATAATAGATAGTATCTCCCCCTCTGTAAGCTGGATAAACAGGGGGCAGGCAAAGCTTCTGGGCTGTAAAGGCAACCCACGGAACAAGCCAAGGCCAAGGTTGGTTACCAGTAACTGTTTCAATCACTACCTTCCCATCAATCGGACGCTCATAATAATACTCCCATGCAGTTCCGTTGTGTTTAACAACTTCGTCGCCGCCTATGTAGACGTAGTGACGATCCGCAACCCTAGTAAGTGTTCTTGGGCCAAAGTTCCAAACTCCATTTACGCCATAAATCCAAAGCCGTGCAGTAAGGTCTGGGCAGACGTCAGTGTAAACGATTGAATTTACGATTGGTTCAGAACTTCCTTCAACCACGCCCCAATTTGAAGCAAGGTCTATTGAGGAACTTAAAATCATCATTTCTTCGTTATTTGTTTTCCATCCGTTAAGAACATACCTAGATTCATTAGGTTCATAATGTATGTCATTATTAAATGGTGATTCATAGTTGGGATTGTTCGTGGTGCGAGGCCCTATATACTTTGGTTTCCCATTTACGAATGTAGTTCCATCCCAAGTATAGGTTCCAGTTTGGTCTGGGTCAGCACCACCAAGCACGATTGTTTGTATGTATGAGCTTTGAGAGTAGGAAAGTGCGACTGATGGTGCTGGGTTTAAGTCTGGTACTTCTATTGCTCCTTCTGGAACCCAAGTTACTGCGTTGTCATCAGAATAATATACATAAACACCCTCGCCAAATTGAGGTGGCATATAGCTAATGAAGATGGTTGGACTTGCCTCCTCAATATAGTTGTCGTCACCACTACTTGATTCCACAAAAATAGAGCTTCCTGATGATTGTCTTATGTATTCACCATCACCATAAGCCCCACCAAAAAAAGCTATTTTCCAGAGCATTGGGGTTAAGCTGCGGGGCTTAGGACGAATTAAACTAATTCTTCTATTAAGGCCTCCAAGGTTTATAGCTCTGCCATTTTTTACGATCATCCTATGGTATTACACTAATTATTTACCTAAAATTAGCTTTTCTGTGATCTAAATTTGATGCTATATGCTTTATCTACTATTTTAATTTGTTTTGCTGTATTGGTTTATATATATTATTTAGTAGAGAGAGTTAAGTAAAAATTCATTAATTTATTGCTTGAATTGTTCCAACCGTTTTGCCATAACCATCCCAATTTGTTGATGGTATAACTTGATTATTAGTGGAAGAATTTGCATAAGCAACATCGTCTGCGACAATTATCCAGCAAGGCACATTAGGAGAATATGAAGAAGAGCTGTTTAAAAAAAGCATTGGATAAAAATCATTGTAATCAATAGTGTATCCATCATTACCATTTACAATATTAAGATTATAGTAAAAAATTGTACTACCAGCATAAGTTCCACTGCCTTTCACATAATATCCATCTATAACAGTATCATTATAAGCATTCTTCCATCCTCCTTGTAATAATATTGTTGATGGTAAAGGAGGACCTAGAGTAATCGGTGCAACAACACGATCTTTTGGAATTTTGAAGGTTGTATTTTTTTTAATTATTAAGCTCATATTTTTAAGCTGCGGTTATGGTGAGTGATGCTGGCCCAGATTGCCCTGCGTTATTTGGGTCACTATACGGCCCACTTGAATACACCCATCCAGTTGTAGGAAAATTAAATTTATCTGTGCTTGGATTTGCCATAGAAAAGTATGCCCCATCAGCACTTAATGCAATTACCCATCCTAGATAGTAGTAATCTCCATTAGAGTTAGTGTTCTCTGGTGATGTAATATACCACTCTGGGTATGTGGTCCGATAGTAATTAAATGAACCATTTGTAGATTCGGCCAAGTAACCAAGAGCTTGATTTGTTTTACTAAAAGTTCCATTCACACTAGTTGAACCTCCAATTGCTCCAGCGATTGTAATTAAAGCTGGTAGGCCAAAGCCAGCTGGAGGAGCATCTCTTTTAACTATAAAAGCCATAAACTATATTACACTAGTCATTTAAATAGGTTTTGATATCTTTTATTAATTTTTTTCTCTTATTATGTTCTA
>Ga0214921_10009230_pt1 | contig 12529 bp, 8 predicted proteins | sample LL1505_MetaG_FD_177992 | JGI IMG/M metagenome (GOLD analysis project Ga0214921, IMG submission 177992) | Freshwater microbial communities from Lake Lanier, Atlanta, Georgia, United States - LL-1505 | ecosystem: Environmental > Aquatic > Freshwater > Lake | place: USA: Georgia | collected 2015-05-28 | reverse complement strand
GATGGCATATAGGATGATGTTGCAGAACCATCTACTGGACGACGTCTAGAATTATCAATTGAGGTAGCAGATAAATCACCAGCTACTTGAGATGGCATATAGGATGATGTTGCAGAACCGCAACCAGCACCGTGCATATTATATGATTCAGTCATAGTAATACTATTTATTGGATTATAACTGCTAGATTCAGTCATATTACGGCGTGATCCCCCTTCAAGTTTAAGAACATTATTTTCACCGCACCCACAACCGGCACCATGTAAAACAAGATTACGTAATCCATTCATTTCTTCTGCAGAAACAGAAGAAAATTGATTACCACCTAAAAGATTTTGGTTATGACTTTTAATTTGTTGAGTTTCATATTTAGAATATCTATCACGTTTTGGAACATTTTTTAATCTATCTCCACCACCTGCTTGAATTAATTCATTAAAACTAGAATCAGAAAGAGTATTTAATAAATCTTTTCTTGAAAAGTTAATGGTATCGTTATTAAAATCAGAATGAACTTTTAATAAATTGTATAATTTTTTGTTATCTTTCTTTTGAGATTTTGGTTTAGATTCAGAATTACCCATAATATATAAATTCCCTAGAAAATAATTTTTTATATTTATTATTATTATTATGAGACTAATATTTTTGATAATTATTATATTTATAATATTAATATTTTTTTTTAAATTAAATTATAATAAAATGACATATATTCAATCAACAATAGATAGTAATTATTATTTAGTACGCGATTTACCTGATAAACTAATTGCAGCAAACATGCTTGCAAATACAAAAAAAAATATAAATAAATTAGTTGATTATTTATATAAAAATAAAGATACTAAATATTCAGAATATAATCAATATATAAAAAGATTAAAAGAAAGAATAAATAATGTTAATATATCAGAAAATAATGGTAGAGGATCAGACACAAGTTATAGTATAAATAAAGGTGATGAATTAGTTTTATGTTTACGATCACGTGTTTCATATCAGTTTCATGATAATAATTTAATATTTTATGTAGTATTACATGAAATATCACATATAGCATCGCCAAAATATGAAGAAGAATTTAATAATCATGGACCATTATTTAAAAAGATATTTGAATTTATTACAACAATTGCAACTGATACAGGTTTATATAATAAAATAGATTTTGATGCACATCCTGAGGAATATTGCGGAATTTATATAAATAAATCTATATAAAAATAAATAAAATATAGAGAGTTGATTAAAATATAGAGAGTTGATTAAAATATAGAGAGTTGATTAAAATATAGAGAGTTGATTAAAATATAAATAGTTGATTAAAATATAAATAGTTGATTAAAATATAAATAGTTGATTAAAATATAGAGAGTTAACTAAAATATAAATAGTTAACTAAAATATAAATAGTTAACTAAAATATAGAGAGTTAACTAAAATATAAATAGTTGATTAAAATATAGAGAGTTAACTAAAATATAAATAGTTGATTAAATTATAAATAGTTGATTAAAATATAAATAGTTGATTAAATTATAAATAATTTATAATTTAATTATATAATAATATGAATGATCCCATTAAAATAATTTGGAAATATAAGAATGATAATAGAAGAACTCAATATTTAGTATATATATTTATAGGTAATATAACAAAATCAATAAAAAAAATATTAGATAAAATAAAAGATCTAAATTTATATGATACATTAATACAACTAACTAAAGAAGAATATACACAATTAGAAAAATTTTATGGTTTAAATTGGTATACTAAATTTTTTAATTTATATCATATAAATAATAGTATCTATTCAATAAGAGAATCTAATGTATTAAAAAGTGAATTAATACAAAAATATTCGCAACAATGGTATAATACACATATACAAGATCATCAATTAATGGAACGTAAATTAATCTATTCATATGAATCAATAATTAAATTTGAACTTGAACGTAAAAATAAAAAAAAAGTAAAAGAATTTACATCAACAAAAGAAGCGGAAGATTTTAATGATTATACTACAACAAAAAAATTAGATGTTAAAAAATTATTTAATATAAAAAAAGAACAATCTGGTGGTAACAAATATGAAGATTTTAGTTTAAATTTTGGTTTTAATAATCTAGAAAATGATGATACAATAAATTTATTTAATTCTGAATTATCTGGTGGATACGATGATGATCACATTGAAGATAATGTAGATGATGGAGAAATATATCATAATAAAGATGATTTGGAAAATATTGATGATATTGAAGGTAAAAAAGAAGGAGATGGTGAAGGAGATGGTGAAGGAGATGGTGAAGAAGATGGTGAAGATGATGAAAATAAATTAGAAGCAACAGAAATTACTCCAGATGAAGAAATAGATTTAAATGAGATAGAACAAATTTATAAAGATTCAGATGTAAAATTTGATGAAAACATTACAAAAACAACAGACCTTATTAAAGAAGCATTAAATAACAATAAAATTTTTGAAAAACAATCAGATATGATGATAGAGTTTGATGATAGTAAAGATAAAAATATATATGATGAATCTTTAAAAGATATATATCAAAAAATATATATAGAAAATCAGTTTATATATAAAGATGATACAATAAAATCAGTAAAAGATAAAATATGTATATCTTTAAAAAATAATAAAAAATTTGGTCAATCATATTTAATACCATCTAGACAATATTTATGGTCTGATTATTATTATGATAATAAAATAGAAAAGATTATGTTAGGACAAAAATGGTTACGCAGAAATGAAATTTTATCGATTGATATAGAACCGAATAATAATTTACGTACATATGAAGAATTAATTGGTAATTTAAAAACATTACGTGATAATCTTAAAAGATATACATCAAAAATACGACGCGAAGAAGATGAAAATAATATTTTATTTGATTATAATGATTATCTACAATATAATGAAATCTATATGATTGATATTTATAATGAATTAGGAACAAATTATAAAAAAGATTCTGAAACATTAAAAAATTTACAAGATTTATATTTAAAATTATATTTTAATAAAATAAGATCTGATGAATTAAAAAATATTATTGATTATCTTACAAAAGAAAATGAAGATAAAATAGAATCAACAAAAATGTTAAATGTATATGAATCTTTATCAAATGATTTAATAATGGAAAATGAAATTACAAATTTAGTTGAAGATATTAGATTAAAAAATGATTATCAAAAGAATTTTAAACAAACATATGTAATCCAATCTATAATTCATCTTAAATTACGTCAATTAGAATTAAATTCAAAAATAGATTTATATAGAATATTTAATGAATTTATAGTAACAAAAGAATTTCCATTTATTATTTATCAAACTATTGATGGTAATATTGTTTATAAATTTAATGATGATGAAGTCAGTAAATATATGGAAAAATCAGAAAATCTTGATATTATTACAAAGTGGTTTGAAAATACACCATATGGTATAACTGTTAAATTTAAAATTTCAGATAAATTTGGTGAAAGATTTATGGGTATAACTATTAGTGATACAGGACGTATAGAATATAAAATTGTATTTAAAGAAGAAGATAATGCATTAATAGATGATATAAAAACAACATATAAATATATTTATAATTTTATTAAAAAAATAAATTCTGAAAAGAGTCGACATAAATTCATAGAACCTGAAGAATCTGAATTTAAATATGCATTTATTAATACTGTGCAAAAATTTGAATTACCTGAAAAATATATGATAAATCATAATGATTTATCTGAATTTTCAAGATTCTTTTATCCATATATAGCTCTTGTTATAGATCCACGTAAACGTCAATCAAAAACAGGAAAAGAAGAAGAAACTAGTAAATTTGGTACATATCTTAAATATAAACGTGTATCTAAATACGATAATCAAACAAGAATAGAACAACGTATATTATATTTCTTACGTAATTATGAAATAACAGATAATATTTTAATAAATGAAATTAGTAAACAATTTAATATTACTATTGAAAAAGCTGATGAAGAAATACAAAAAATTAAACAAAGATATCCATATCTTAAAAAATCAAGAAAAATATTAAAGAAACTTGAAAATTTACCAAAATATAAATCACCAGGAATTAATATAGATATTCAAGGTAAACAAAGAGAAAATTATAAAATACGAATTTCTGGTGCAAGAGATAAAGAACAATTATTAAGAATGGTTGAATTTATGAATATATTAATATTTTTATATGCAGAAACATATTTATTAAAAAAACCAGAAAGACAAGAATTAAAAGAAAAATTAAAAAAATTAAATAAGATTGCAAAACGTAGAAATAAAGTGGTTGATATTGTTAATTATGATGAAATATCAAAAACTATTAAACAAATGACAAAAAAAGATAAAGAACGTATTGGTTATAAACCAGAAGAAGGACAAAATCAATGGTCAAGATGTTGTCAAAATAGTGGTGAAGGTAAAAAACGTCGTCCACAACAATATAATGCAAGTACAATGGCTGAATTACTTAAAAAAGGTTATAAATTAAATAAAAAAACAGGTGAATATGAAAAAAGAGTATTGGTTAAAAATGGTAAATCTTCTAAAAAAACAGAAGTCACATTAAGAACATTAAAATTTATGGATTTTGACAATGAAGGTAATCCAACCGGTAATGAAATTCATTATGCATGTGATCCCGATGAAAATGGTGAACATTTTTATGTTGGTTTTCTTACAAAATGTAGAAATCCATTTGGACATTGTATGCCTTGTTGTTTTAAGAAAGATCCAGGTGCAACAAAAAATAAAAATAAAATAAATTTTTACAAAACATGTACAGGTGTTGAAGTTAAAGATGAAAAAATAGATGAAGAAAAAAATTTATTAGAATTATTATATATATTACAAGACACAAATAAAATTCAAGATGGACGTTTTGGATTATTACCAAATTATTTAGATTTTTATTTTAATACAATGATGGATAGAGATAAATATATTAAACAACATTATTTAGCTAAAACAAAAAATGGATATTTTTTTAAATATGGTTTAAATCAAGATAAATATCAATTTATAAATGCAATCGGGACATGTGTTGATTTATCAATTGATCAAATCAAAGAAAAAATTATTACAATATTAGATAAAGATTATACAGAACAAATATTTACATCATTAAACAATGGTGATATTAAAAGTCAATTTGGAACAAAACAACATTTTATTAGTTTTATAAAATCAAATCCAATATTAGATTATGATTTAATGAATAATATATTATGTCTACCTGGAACAATAAAAAAACATGGTATGAATATTATTATATTTAATAAGAGAAATATTATTATAAGTAAAGTATTTGAGAAAGAAAAAGTACGTGAAGATTTTGAATTATTATGTGGAAATATAGAAGATTATTATTCTATTACATCATCCGAAAGAGAGAATATATTTATATTAAAAGATGGTAAAAATTATTATCCAATAGTTGAAGTCAATAAAAAAGACGAAAATGAAAAAACTATTATAATTAATAAAACATTTAAATATACAAATGATAAACAAAATATTATAAATCATATAGCAGAATTTTATCAAAAAAATTGTAAAGGATCATTTTTAGATTCAATTATTCACAGAGATTCATTACCTACTGCGAGAGAAGTATTATTTTATTTATCACAAATAAATGATAAAAAATATTCAATTAAATATCAAGTTATTGATACTAGAAATAAATGTAAATTTTTTGTTACAGATAATAATACATTAGTACCAACTAGACCATCCGGATCTATTTATAATATCCAAATAGTAAAATCAATTGATAAATATATTAAAACATTCAAGGAAACATATGATGAATTAAATAAAATATATGAATTAACTAAACATAAATTAGAAGTTAAACCAAATGGAGTATATTATGAAAATAAAAATAATGATGTTTTAGAAATAAATGCTATTGTTACAAGATCTTTAGATGTAATACCAATATTAAATATTCAAATGAAAATTAGTGAACTTGATAAATTAGACTTAAAATATGAAAATGTTCCATTAATTGATAAAATTGATAATGATATAATTAAAAGAAAAACAAATATTAAGATTGATGAACGTGTAGAAAATGTTAATAAAGATGAATATTATAATGAATCTTATGAATTATTTAGATTAGAATTTAGTAATTATTTGAATAGATATGAAAATCAAAGTTTAAAAAATAAAATAATAAAAATTATTGAAAATAAAAAATATACAATAAATGATAAAACAGAAAATATTAGATTAATTTTATATAGATTAGTTGATAAAAAATTATCAGAAAAATATAAAAAAATAATTTCATCAAAAAATATTCAAGTTGATGAAGAAACTGAAATAGATGTTGATGATAATGCAGCAGAAGATATTATAGAAGATAATAAAGAAATACAAAAGGGAGGTAAATATGATAAATTATTACATATTACAAATAATGATCCAGATTTAAAAACATATACAATTAATAATGATAGAGAATCATGTAATATACATAAAAATAAAGATGAATGTAATACAAATATTCATTGCCATTGGACTAGAACAGGATGTTATATGTCTATTACAAAAAAAATTTTAATAAAATATATAAATAAAATTAGTGATGAATTAGCAATAAACGATCGTAAAGCTTTTGAAATATTAAAAATAGATGATTATTATGTATCAGATATTGTTGATTATAGTAAATTTACAACACGTGATAATCAAAAGATTATTAGAAGTACTGGAAGTAATATTAAAAAAGAATTAGGTAACATTTTTGGAACAGAAAATATTCCACTTATTGGTAAAAGAAAATTAAAAACTTTAGTTGAATTTAATTATCAACAATTAAATCAAGAATTCCAAATGGTTGATATGAAAGAATATTATTTACAAAGAATAATACAAAATAATTTAACAATATTCAGAGCATATGTAAATGGTTATTATTGGATTAATAATAAATATAATGATCCAGATACAAAAAATTTAGGATATTATTCTCCATTACAAACTGAATTATCAAATTATTTTAGAGGTACTGTTATTGAATGGATACAAAATAAAAAAAATGAATCTAAAATAAAAGATATAATATTATTTATGAATTTAAAGAAAAATAATCCAGAAGAATATGTTATTAAAATTGGTGAGAATCCATCATTTAGAACAAATACTATTCCTGAATTATATATATTAAGTTTAATTAATTCATTACCTATTATAGTATATGATGAATTAAATAATCCAATATTTATTTATGATAATGGATTAAAATATATTAAATATAATAGAAATAATAGAAATAATGATAAATATAATTTAAATGATAAAGAAATTAATAAATATATTGAAAAAAATAATAGAAATAAAAGTATTAATATGAGATTTATGTATATATCAAATAATGAAAATCCTGATTTTATTGAAATTATTTATTATAAATAATCATATTATAAATATTATAAATATTATATATATTTATATATATATATATTATCGATATGAAAATAACTAAAAAAGATTTATTAAATGAATTATTATCAAAACAAAAAAAAAATATTCCTGAAAAATATTTACTTTCATTTAAAGATTTAAATAGAATAGTTAAAAATATTAACACATCAATATTTGGAAATGAATGTTGTCTATGGAATGCATATGTTATAAAAAGAAAAGATAAATATTATATAAATTTTTTCTATAATGGCATAAAAATAAATTTAATACGTTTATTATATCAAAATTTTGTTGGCAAAATAGAAAATAATGAATATATACGTAATAATTGTGATAATGGGGGTAAATGTTGCAATATAACACATTATAAAAAATATATAAATTATAATGATGATAATGATAATGATGATAATGATAATAATGATAATGATAATAATAATGATAATGATAATAATAATGATAATGATAATGATGATAATGATGATAATGATAATAATAATGATAATGATAATGATAATGGTGATAATGATAATGGTGATAATGATAATAATAGTGATAATAGTGATAATAATAGTGATAATAATGATATAAATAATAATATAAATAATAATAAAATATGTAATGATTTTAAAGTTATTTTTTAGATATATAATATTTTTTATATTTATAATATTTTTTAAATATATATTATATATGACAAAAAATGTTAAAAATATAAAATATGATTGGGATTCTAATAAAATATCAGCAACAGGTGGATTTCCACCAATATATAAAGTTAATAAAGAAGAAATTATTATTATAGAAAAAAATAAAAACAGAGAATTTAAAAGTAATACTGAAGCTATATCGATAAAAAATATTATGACACAAAGAAAAGAAATTGAACCATTTATTTGATACATTTAATAGAGTTAAATATAAAAAAAGTTAAAATATATAAAAAAAGTTAAAATATATAAAAAAAGTTTAAATATATAAAAAAGTTTAAATATAAAAAAAGTTTAAATATAATAAACTTATATGTTATATTATATTATATATGAATAAAGAAAAAAATATTGAATTAACTGAAGAAATAGAAGATAAAACAATATTATTAATTAAAGATGCTTTAGAATATTATGATAAAGGATGTGAAAAAAATAAAGATAAATTTTCAAAAATTAATTATATTTCGATAGATCGTACAGACAAAGATTTAGAACATAATATCATAAGATTATATGATACAAATTTTAAAGAAATATCTAAACATAAATATGAAAGTATTGGTATTTATTATATAAAATCACAAATATGGATATGGGCATGGGCGATACCAATGTTAAGAAAAAATGAAACAAATATTATCCGTAAAATTTTAATTTATGGTTCTGAATTAGATAATTCATCATTATCATTAAAATCAGAATTAGTTACATCTAGATTTATAATATCAAATAAAACACAGTTAGATATTCATTGTGCGATTGCATCATATTTATCAAAAAAATCAAATATTTTATCTTATCGTATATTTGGATCAGTTAAACCTATTATTAATAATAATATTAAATATATTGATATTTTGAATCCAAATGTAGAATTAAAAAATACTGATAATATTGATTTAATACATTATATATTTTTATTAGATTAAAATGTTTATTATCCTTTACACGACTAGAAATTGCACTAGTGTTAAAACACCTGAAAAATTAATATTTTTAGAGATTGGAGTTATTAAGTATTATATTATATTATATTATATATGGATTATATGTATAATCTAAAATTCTATCTATATTAACTTCATATTCTGTTTCTAATTGAGGTATATATACTATATCACCTGTATAAAGTTCATTTCTATATTTATATTGATCTAAATCTATTTTTAAATTTTCATCTTTATAATTACTTGTTACATAATAATCATATCTAGATGATCCATAATAACGTGGTCTACCCATTAAAGTTAAAAATTTATATGATTCCCCAGGTTTAGCATGTTTATTATTTAAATATCCCATTTTCATAAATGGTGCTGGTCCACCCTGTGTATATACACCAAAATTATTTGGATCCATAATATATGCTGGAATCATATAGTCATCACGTTTATAAGGAGGTGTTAATGGATCATTTAAAGTTCTATAATCATAATTACGTAATACATTATATATTTCTGGTTTTATAATGTCATTATTTATGTTATCTATATTTTGTTGTTCTTCTGTAATATTATTTTTTAAATTGTCTATTTGCATTTGTTGCATTTGTTGCATTTGTTGCATTTGTTGCATTTGTTGTATTTGTTGTATTTGTTGTATATGATTATTATAAGTAGAATGTCTAATAATATATACTATTAATATACTAAAACATAATAATATAATAAATAAAATAATATTATTATTTCTATTTCCTCCACCTTTTAAAAATAATTTTTTTAATTTCATATAAATTATTATTAGATAAAAATATTATTAGATAAAAATATTATTAGATAAAAATATTATTAAATACAAATATTATATATTGATATTTTATATATGTTATTATGTCATATTGTAGGTATTAATAATAAATTTAAAAATAAATTTATCGATGATATTTCAATAATTTCAAATGATATAATTATATTAGATCTTGATGATATATCAAAAAAAATATTATTTGATATAGAATATACTAAATTATATAACAAATATATGATAAAAAAAGAAAAAGAATTATTAAGTAAATTAGGGCAATTTTGGAAGATAAAATTTACTGATAATATTAATATTTTATTAGATCATAATAAAGATAAACAAATAATATTAATTGGATTAATTACATTTTATCTTGATTATAGAATTAAAATTATTCTAAATGAAGAAATTATGCACAAATTTTTTTTTAATATAAATATTGATATATATATTAAAGATAATATCGAATTTAACATAGATAATTTTAGAGATGATATTATTAATAGCAAGTTTCCATTAAAATATTTAGATTCTGAATTTATTAAATCTCAACGTGAATATTTACGTGATCAATATATTGAACGTGATTATAAATTAAAAAATTATGATGCTATAATTAATTGGATAAAACATAAATATAAACATAATAATAATGATAATCAAGTAAATTCGGTTTATGTTGCTAGTTATAATAGATATGAAGATTCATATAAAATAATTTCAGATACTATTGTTGGTTATAGTAAAAAATGGTTAGCCCTAGTATCTTTATTATCTAGAAATAAATTAAAAAGAGGTATTACATATAAAGATAATAATTTAAAACCAATATTAAAAGAATTAGTACCAAATGCTTTTTCTGATTTAAATAAATGTTGTTATTTATATGAATTTTATCCAGAAAAAAAAGTAGATGATTTTAGATATTTAATAGATGATAAGAAATTTATAAATAGATATTATGTTTCAAATATTAATAATGAATTAAATTTATATGATGTTACAAAATTATATTATAAATCATAAATATTTAAATGAATATTTATATATAATATATTATGAATTTTCCAACAATTTGTGTAATTAAAACAACTTCTACAGATAATGATAAACATTCAGGAATATCTGAATTAAAATGGAATGAAGAATATTTATCATATATTAATTTAAAAAATGATATTGAAGATTATTGTGAATTTTTAAAAATTCGTAACATAAATGAATTATTTATGATGATAAATGTATTTATTAAACCAAATGATCAATATATAATTAATATAGAAGATTTACATTATAATGAAGATTATGTTTATCAAGCTATTTTTAAATCTCCAATTCCAAATTCTACATATCAAACATTAATTGATGATTCAAATAAGTTAGCTACACAAATGTTAAATGAAAAACATATTGTTGATGGTGATATGATTTTAATTAAAAGATGTATCATAAATAATGATTTTAATTATGAAGTTATGACATTTGATGATGTATATAATATTTTAAGATCACAAATATTACACAATGCAGTCATAATTAAACCGTTAAAAGACGACTCTCAACCGTTAGATAATACTATATCAAATGCAACATATTTATATGATGCATTAGAAATAAGATTTGATCAATCTAATTTAGATAATTCTAGATCTCATGAATTTAGATTTTTAGATTTCAGAATGTTTTTTAATATTGATACAAAAGCAAATAGAGATGTACAAAATTTAAACATAATTCCATCGATTATTTTTAATAAAAGAATATATGGAAATTGTGTGATATCATTATGTGATAATGCTGATAATTCACCAAAACCATTAGATATTAATGATGCTATGATTAATAAAATATATTTAATATCTTTACGAAATATATTTTTAAATACAGAAGTTGATAGAAAAAAATATGGAAGAAAAATAAATGTTGATAATAGAACATTTACAGATGATCAAATTATTACAGATAATTTTTTCCATAATAACTTTCCAGAAATAACATTATGTCCTAATTTCTTTTATGTTATTAAAAGAGAATATAATGATATAATAAAAACATTTAATTATAATACAAAATCGAAAAATGACATAATAACATATTTAGAAACCTTATCTATTTTAAATGATATAGAATAATTATATTATATTATGTTAATTATATTATGTTAATTATATTATGTTAATTATATTATAATTTATATAATATATATAATATATAATATAAATGAATTATCAATCTCAAAATATAATGATGAATGGAAATACAGAAGGTACTCCTATTGAATTATTACGTAATGATGTTACACGTAATAATAGAGATAATGAATCACATTATTCAGTTGGTTCAATAGATACATCAAGTGATATTCGTAATTTAGTTAATGAAATAAATAATAATATAAAAACAAAAAAAAAAAATAATAATAACGAAAATGAAGAAGAAAATGAAGAAAATATTAAAAAAATGAAAGATAATCTTGATAATCTTGATAATGTTGATAGTGCTGATAGTGCTGATGATACAAATAGTTCTAAAAAAAAAAAAAAATTAAAAAAAAAAAAAAATAAATGTA
>Ga0214921_10009229_pt1 | contig 12533 bp, 9 predicted proteins | sample LL1505_MetaG_FD_177992 | JGI IMG/M metagenome (GOLD analysis project Ga0214921, IMG submission 177992) | Freshwater microbial communities from Lake Lanier, Atlanta, Georgia, United States - LL-1505 | ecosystem: Environmental > Aquatic > Freshwater > Lake | place: USA: Georgia | collected 2015-05-28 | reverse complement strand
AAGTTGCCCTAACTGAAAATATGATTAAGCAAATTATTGAAAAATATGAGTTTGCAGATGAAAATACCTTACTCCAAAAACTAATAATGGAAGACAAAGTAATTGACTTCACAAGAAAGTTTTTGCAAGGTGGTTTCGACTTCATAAAACAAAACTATCCTCGTATTTTTGAAGGCGTAAATTCTAACAAGGTTCGTAAAGCAACAGACCCCAAAAAGAAAGTAGTTGTTAGAACAGAGAAATATCAAGAGTTGAAAGACCTTTGGGAAAAACTGAATGAAAAAGTAATTCTTGAATACAAGTTTGACAATGAAGCAAGTTTCAAAACGTTATTTACCGAGTTTTTAAAAGCACAAAAAGACAATTTCACATCAGACGGAATCAACGAAAGAATTTCAAAAATTGAAATCAAAGACAACAAAGCAGTTGCCAACGAACCCGAATCGGTTTACAACCGAAAGACTGCAAACATTTCAATAATGAAATACAGTGATTTTCTGAAAGAACTTTCAAAGATTTTAAACATCAATATCAAGACACTTCATCAATCAATCATTGATGCAGGTACAGACATAAACAAATTCCTAAATCAAACAACGCTTCGTGTTATCAAACAAAACTTTGACCATTACTTAATGGCAAACGCTATTGATAAATTTAGCATTGAATACAAAAAAGTTTCAAATAGCATACACCCAACTAAACTAACAGATGAGAAAGGAAATGTGCTAAAAGAGATTTCTGCTTCAGATGTTGGTGTTTTGTTTTCGGACGAAGATGTTGCTAAATCTTATTTCTTTGATGAATTGTATTACGATTCAGACTTAGAAAAAACGAATATAAAATCAGAGATTACGGAAGTAATTGTTTTTACAAAAATTCCGAAGAACTCAATTAAAATTCCAGTTGCAGGTGGCAAAAGTTACTCACCTGACTTTGCTTATGTTTTAAAATTCAAAGACGGTGAGCAAAAGCTAAACTTTATCGTAGAGACAAAGGACGTAAACAGTAAAGACGGACTTCGTGACGAAGAAAAATTTAAAATTAAACACGCTGAAAAGTTTTTTGACGGCAAAGTAAAAATTGAATTTAGGACACAGTTTAGCAACAACAAAATAGTTGACCTAATCAAAGAAATTTCAGTAAATGAATAAGCCGACATCAATAAGCCAACGCATTTTGCAAGCACATTGCCAAAGCCGCACGAGCCAACGCTACAACCAATGCTTTGTCAAAGAGCTTGCAAAGCCAACGCACAACCGACTGACAGACAAGCCGATAGAAGAACACCGAACCGATAATCGAGTAGACGGCTCCGCCAGTTTTCACTGACGGAGTGCGCCTCTCACACCACTGTACGTGCGCGAGCGATGCTCCCAAATTTCGAAAGAATGATATTAAATCATTCTTTCTCATTTGCGTATAAAACGGTCCATTAAGTTGTGGAGCAAATTCAAGTAATAATCTAACATCGCTTCATAGCCACGTTTTGCTAATCTTTTAAGGGTAATAGTAGTGCTTAGTATGGGGCTTTGTGCCACACTCCAACCTCCTTTACGCGTTCTGCTCCATAGATAGGCATGGTCAGGGTCAACACCTAAACGCAGTAGGTTTTTCCGTTTACGTTCGGGTTTCTTCCAATCATGCCGTATGCACTCTCCGGCTTCTTTTGCTTTGTTTTATTAAAGAAGGAACTATATTTACCATTCAAGGCGCACGCAAGGCTTTAAAAAATTGGCGGTTCAGTGCAGGGTATGACAGTTTTTGTTAGATTTGAACATTGGTGTTTCGTGTGAACATTTTTGGTAAAAATCGCCACCTTAGCGAAGCCCGAAAACGCTATGCAAGATTATAAAAACAGACATCAAAGACAATTATGAACAGACTTTACAATCTAGACTATTTAAGAGGTTTAGCAGCTTTTGGGATAATGATTTATCATTATCTGAGTTGGACCTACGGTAAATTTTCATCTGACACATTTATGGGCAGACTTGGCATTTATGGTGTATCCATTTTTTATGTTCTGAGTGGTCTAACACTTTACTATGTATATTATGACAAAATGAAGCCATCAAAAAACGATATTCTTTCTTTTTTCAAAAAAAGGGTTTTTAGAATATTTCCATTACTATGGCTTGTAACTATTGTTTCAATAATACTCTCAAGAAAAAAGCCCGACTTTACAGATTTGTTTCTAAATCTTTCGGGAATGTTTGGTTTTATTAAATGGGACAAATACTTTTCTGCAGGTGTATGGTCTATAGGGAATGAATTAGTGTTTTATATTTTTCTACCCTTTTTTATTCTATTTATTAAAAAGTTCAAACCTTTAATGCTATTGCTTGCTTTAGCTATTTTCGGATTTTATCTCTATTTCGCATTTGTAAAACTAAACCCTAGTTTGCCGCTAAGCGAACAATGGAAAAATTATGTAAATCCACTCAATCAGGTTTTTCTCTTTCTAAGTGGTTTTTTGATTGGGTTTTTTCTTCACAAAATCAAAATCAAAAACTCAATCATAATTTCTTTTTTACTTTTTGGAATTATTTTGTTTACATTCTATCCCGCAACAGGCGATACAATTAATATAGTCACAGGAGTAAATCGATTGATTTTCACATCGTGTTGTTTTATTATCTGTATTTGTTTTTATAAACTGACTTTCAAATTTCCAGAATTTATTCATAAACCTTTGACATTATTAGGAGAAGCTAGCTATTCTGTTTATCTCCTTCACCCGATTGTTCGGACACTAACTGAAATTGCATCAGGAATTTTCCGAAGACACATCTTTTATATTCCTGAATTGGTAAGCTTGATTTTAGCGGTTTTATTGACCTTAATAATCAGTTACTATGTGTATCAATACTTTGAAAAATACTTTATGAAACTTGGACACACCAACAAAAATAACCCCGCATAATCGAGCAGACGGCTTCGCTGGTTTTCACCAGCTAACCATTGTTTAGCCTGCTTAACGCGGATGAATTCGAAGTATGTTTATCATCAATAAATTGTTGCTGCTTTTCGGTGTAAAACATAAAAAAAGGGAAGCCTATAAAACAGCGAGGTTTCTGAAAATAGATAAGAGTAGAAACAAATAAAAAAAAATAACAAAATGAAAAAAATATTTTTATTGGGGGCATTACTGCTGACAATCGGATTAGTAAATGCTCAAAGTGTAAAGCAAAAAGATAAATACGGATCATCTATTGTATATGTTGACGGCTCAACGCTAAAATCTAAGGACAAATACGGTAACGCATTGTATTACTATGACGGTCAAACAATTCGTAGAAAAGATAAGTATGGCGATGCACTTTATTTTCTTGATGGTTCTAAAGTTAAATCAAAAGAAAAATACGGTGATGCGTTGTTCTATTTTGACGGTCAAACAATTCGCAGAAAAGACAAATATGGCGATGCGTTATATTACCTTGATGGGCAAACTTTAAAATACAAAGACAAATATGGTAATGCTGCTTATTATTTTGAAGGCATTCCTGAGAAATGGGTAATCATTTGTTTAATAAGGTAGTTACTTTCAAAAAGCAGTAAATTTAAAAATTGGAATTCTCAATTAATTAAATTCAGAAGTGTGTGTTGTTGTACTCATCAAAAAAAAGTAACAAAAAATCAAAGCTGTATCAAATTTTGCTAAAATATTCCATAAGGTAAAGTCATGAAGTAGCGAGTTAGCTTGCTTGTGAAATATTCAGAATTAATAATCACGGAGACTAAAAAATATTAAATTGGTCCGCAAATAGCCAACCCATGCAAGCCCGAGAACAATATGTACTAATTTACCAAACATACAGACAATGAATAAAAACAGACTAATTTTAATTTTGATTACATTGACAATTTCTGCTTGTAAAGAAATAGATAGTCGAGAAAAAAAACTAAATCTAACCTTTAACAACAAAACAGAAATTCAGATTAATTCACATACAGAAACGGAGAATTATAAAAGAAGGGAGACGATATACGGAAGAACTTATGGCACAGCTTTAACGATGGACGTTTTCACACCAAAGAAAAAATGCAATGGCATAGGTGTAGTTCTTTTTATAAGTGAAGGTTGGTATTCGGAACGTGAAAAAACAGAATTAAATATTCCCATTTATATTGATTATTTCATTAAAAATGGATACACGGTCTTTGCAGTAATACATGGAAGTAATCCAAAGTTTTCGCTTCAAGAAAATTACGCACATGCAAAACGAGCAGTTCGTTTCATCAGAAACCATGCAATAGAGTTTGGAATTCATCCTAACAAAATTGGAGCAATAGGCGACTCAGCAGGCGGTCATCTTGCTCTTTTAGTTGGCAGCGACAAAGAAACAGAAGACAAATCATCAGAAGACCCAATTGAAAGAGAGTCTTGTAAAGTGCAGGCAATTGTTGCATTTTATCCGCCTACCGACTTTTTTAATTGGGGTAAGTCAAATAACAAGATGCTTGGCAATCACCCAAAAGTTTCATTGAAAGGTGCATTTACATTTTATGAACTTGACACCACAACAAATTCACTAGAACATGTTACCGACCAAACAAAAATTTATTCTATCATCAAAGAACTTTCACCAATTTATCAAGTAAACGAAAATACTGCACCAACACTTATTATTTATGGCGATAAGGACACATTTATTCCAACTCAGCAATCACAAATAATTGCAAAGAGACTAGCAGAATTAAAAGTACCTACAAAAACAATTGTAGAAAAAGGTGGTGAACACGATGAGATGACAATTAAAAACAACCTAGGACAAGCACTTTCGTGGTTTAATAAATACTTAAAATAACAACCGAAACATTATTGAATATGAAAAAGCAGCCCACACAAACATTAATAAAAATTATTTCACCACAAGTTTCTGAGATGTAGTACCGAGATTATTTTGCATTTCAACAATATAAATGCCTTTACAAAGATTGGTTATACTTATGTTTTCGATGGGATTATTTATAGCATAATCACTCACAAATTGCCCACACAAGTTTTTTATACAAAGATGTGCATTCAATAATTGAGAGGAATCAATTTGGATAGTAATATCACCATTAGTAGGGTTTGGCATCATACCAAAACGCAGGGTTTTTGATTGATTTGTTTTAAAATTTGTAATTACTTGCGACCAAATGCTATCGGCCCATTGCGGATTATCAATAAAAGGATTGCGGTTATGTTGTATTTGATAAATGGCGTTGTTGCGATTCAATTCTTTTGTACTTACTGTATCAGCATGATGCCAACTTAGAAGCAATGCCAAACCCCAAGGTAAAATTTCTGACTTATTTGTCATTTGTCCAGAAGCGCTGCTCCAACTGCTATCTTCTCCCATATAACGCGTGCTCATGTAAAAATAACCGCGCGCCAAATCACCTTTATATTCATCAATAGGCTCAAACACAGTACCTGTATAATCAAGTGTTGCACTGGTTCCGAGCATGCTACCATTTAGCGTTGTAATGCCTGCAACTGCTACTTCTCCGTAAGGAAAGTTAGAACGTATTCCGTTAACCTTACCATCAGTTGGATAGATATGAAACATATCAGAACTAGGAGTTGTAATTGAGTTGAACCAACTTTGTGGCCATGAATGTTCACGGTTGTAGCAATCACCTTCTAACTGGTAACTGCCGCATTGACTGGTTGTGAATGTAAATTGATAAGGTGGAGTTCCGTTAGGCACGTCCGAATAAATATCCCAAACTTTACCATTCGGCTTTACATCGGTAGTTTGAAAATGTGTCCACAACGAACTGTAATTTACCGATGTGTGATTATCAATAATATTATGCAAAGCTAATTTTAGTGGAGCACCACTGAGGCCTTGCGCAGAGTTGTAATAAGCAACAGGAATCTGCGCAACGTTAAATTGTAAAAAAGTGAGCAAGCAAATTATGCTTATTATAAAATGTTTCAATGGTTTTATTTTTTGATGTAATGTACAACATCAAAGTCATATTCGTTTTTCTCATCTTTTTTGTGAGAAACAGATGAAGCTATTTTCCATTTTGTATCATCTATTATTGGGAAAAAAGTATCCGCATCTAATACACAATCTACTTTTGTGATTATCATTTCATCGGCATATACAAGTGCCTGACTATAAATTTCGCCACCACCAATAATAAATGCATCTTTTCCGTATTCGCGCGCAAGTTCAATTGCCTTATTTATGTTGCCCACACATATTACATCTTCACAATAAAAATATTTATTTCGGGTGATTACCATATTGATGCGGTTAGGTAATGCTTTGCCTAAAGAGTCAAAAGTTTTTCGACCCATAATAACAATGTTGTTTGAGGTAAGCTCCTTAAACATTTTCATATCGCCACTCAATTTCCAAAGCAATTTATTGTCTTTGCCAATAGCGTTATTTTGAGCAACAGCAGCTATTATTTTTATTTTCATATCGTGAATTTGTAAAGCAAGAATTATTCATTTTTCGTATTTTTTTCATTTACAAAGTTGTTGCAAATACACGAAAGAATTTTGAAGAATTAAAGTATTCAATTATTTATCGTTCCATCGGTACGATTCTACTTGTAAGCCTATCATATCAATAACACGATGTGTTACCGTATTTGCAACATCTTCAATAGTTTTTGGATTACTATAAAAAGAAGGAGATGCAGGTGCAATAATGCCACCAGCTTCAGTAATTGTTTTCATATTATTGATGTGAATGAGGTTGAGTGGCGTATCGCGTGTAACTAAAATAAGTTTCCTTCTTTCTTTTAAAATAACATCAGCAGCCCTTGTTATTAAATCGTTGGAAACCCCAGTTGCAATGCGTGCCATTGTACCCATGCTGCAAGGGCAAACCACCATGATATTGTATCGTGCCGAACCACTTGCAAACGGTGCATTAAAATCCATCTTTTCATAAAAGTCGAACGGGTAGTTTTCGTAGCTTTTATTGCCTAATTCGTGCTCCCATACTTGCTTTGCATTATCACTCATTACAACAGCAACAGTATTATACTGAGAAGAGATAAGTTGCAAGTTATCAAGCAATGTCTTGGCATATACGGAGCCACTTGCGCCAGTTATAGCAATTATTATTTTATTCATTGGCTTTTAAACACTAAATGATTTCAAAAGTTTACAATGCAAAAAAACACAGTGAAAAGTTTGCTTGCAGAAGGTATATAGGTTTCTATTATTTTATTTTTTCAACGAATGATTGCCAATCTTTCAAAGCTTCACCCTTTAAAACCCTTGGAAATTTATTTTGGCCTCCACTTTTACCTTTCGCATCTAAATAATCGAAGAAAATATTTGATGGTAATGCAGTAACAATTACATCTTTTAAAGCTGCTTGTCGTTCAACTTTATAATCATCGTTTACTTCATTTAATTTTTCATCAATTAGTTTTTTTACCTTTTCAGTATCAGGCAGTGCACCATTAACACCAACATACCAATGATGTGCAAATAATGAGTTATGCTCTACACCAGCCACGCAATATTCAGGTATTTCTACACCTAAAGTTTCGGCTACATGTGCCATTGCAACATTCATGTTATCTACACTTAAGTGCTCGCCAACCAAGCTAATATAATGTTTTGTGCGGCCTGTAATTATTATTTCACATTCATCTTTATCAACAAACTTTATGGTATCGCCAATTAAATAGCGCCATGCACCTGCATTTGTGCTTAGAATTAATGCGTATTCTTTACCTTCTTGAACACGCTCAATTGAAATAGCTTTTGCGTTAGGTTTAATACTTCCGTCCACATCAAAATTATCTTCGGTAAAAGGCACAAACTCATAAAATATACCGTTACGCAAAAGCATACGCATACCTTTTTTTTCTGGTCTATTATCGTGTGCAATAAATCCCTCTGAGGCAAGATAATTTTCAATGTAGTGAATTGGGCGTCCTAGTAGTTTTTCGAATCCTTTTTTATACGGCGTAAATGCCACACCACCATGCACAAAAACGCTAAAGTTAGGCCATATATCATGTATGCTATTCAACTTATATTTGGCAATTATTTTTTCGATAATTATTTGTATCCAAGCAGGCACGCCAACAACAATGCTGATGTCCCAATTAGGTGCACTTTCAACAATCATCTCAATTTTAGTTGACCAGTCGCGTTCTTTTGCGATTTTTTTACCTGGCTTGTAAAAACTCTGAAACCATGATGGAATTTTAGCAGCAGTAATTCCGCTTAAATCACCTTCGTAGTAATTACCCATGTGTACCAAATGCGAACTGCCACCAATCATCAAAAAGCCTTTGTTAAGCGCTTCATCTGGTAATTCGTATTTCGATAACGAAAGTATTTGCCTAATACTGGCACGCTTAAAACTTCGTAAATATTCATTAGTTATCGGCAAATGTTTACTCGCTGCGCCTGATGTTCCGCTGCTCAATGCAAAATATTTTACATTGCCTGGCCAACAAACATCAGCTTCATTATTTAAACAACGGTGCCACCATTCGTTATGAATTTTATCATAGTCGAAGATTGGAACTGTATCTTGAAAAGTCTTTACTGGATTGTTTGAAAAGTATATGTCATCAAAATTATAATATTTGCCAAAAGCCGTGTTTCTGGCTTTGCGCAGGTTTTTAAGTAACTGATTTTTTTGAACGCGTTTTGCACTTCGCGGCAATTTAAACTCGGGTATTGATTTTTTAATTCCTACAACGCCCTTGAGTATTGAACCCATTAAAGCCATATCATCATATTTATCATTTTGTAAATATATTAATAGAAAACAAGTAACGGAAATTTTAAGAATTGTTCCTTACCAAGACAATGACTTTTTTGATGATGTAAAACTATCATTCAACGCATAAAAAACGAATGGAACAGATGCTTAATTTTAGTTTAAACTATTTGCCAGTGCTATCAATTCATCAATATTGTTTTGTGATGAATAAGAAATTAAAATTGTTTTTCTATTGCCGTTTCTTTCTTTTGAGTGCTGGTAGGTTTTGTCATAGTAATCAAGCAAATAGTTTACCCACGAATTATAATCGTTATCTAATATGGCAGCTATGCTGTTGCGCATGTTTTGGTTGCCGAGTTTTTTTTCAATACCCATCGTTTTTTCAACTAATAGTTTTCTGTCAAAAGCTCCGTATTCATCAATAATATTTTTAGCACGTTCTGAACGGTTCACCTCTAATTCAATTATGGGGGACTGTTTCATAGTCTCAAAAAATATAGTTGGCAAAATGCATTTACCTATTAAACGACTCTCGTTTTCAATCCAAATAGTTGATGAACTGTCATAAGTACTTAATGCACTAGCCAAATTATTTTCGAATTGTTCTTGCGTGGGTTGTGCCCCTAAGCCAATACCGCCAAATGCGGAACCACGATGGTTTGCAAGCATTTCTAAATCAATAACACATTGGTTAGCTGTTTTTAGTTGCTGTAATATTTTTGTTTTATGGCTTCCTGTTTTCCCTCCTAAAATCAACAATTTCTTTTGTTCCGAAAACTTATCGATTGCCCAGTTTCTGTAAGCTTTGTAGCCACCTTTTAAAAATATTGGTTTATAACCACCTTTCTCTAGCAGCCACGCCATGATATTACTACGCAAACCACCACGCCAACAATGAACAACAATTTCTGTCTGTGTAGTTAACTTTTCGAACTGAACTATGTAATCTGCAAACTTGCCTCCTACCAATTCAAAACCTTTAATAACAGCCGCTTTATGGCCTTGCTGTTTATAGCATGTTCCTACTACTGAACGTTCGTCGTTATTTAGTAAAGGAAAGTTTATTGCATGCTGTATGTGTCCTTGCTCATACTCACCAGCACTTCGCACATCAATTAATGGCAATGAAGCGTAATGCTGAAAGTATTCATCGATGGTGCAATTATTTATCACGAAAACTTAGTTTTATTGAGTTGTTCAAACTTCTTTTTGTTACCCATAAAATATTCTAAAACAATTGAACCTAAATATACACAACTAGTGTAGTCGGCATCTGGCGCAAAAAAAACTTTTTTTCTTTTGGCACGCATCAATGCAAATGATTTAAAAAAATGATAATGTGCTTTTATAACTGCACTTGCGTGATTTGTTTGTAATGAAATAACAAAGCGTGCAACGGCTAAATAATCTAAAATAAACCTAAACGAAATGGTACGATATAAATATTTAGGAGGTAAATTTTTATACAACAAAAATAGATTGTTCCTGAAATTTAGATAGGTTTTAAAAGGACTTAAGGCGTTGAGAGTACCACCGCCAACGTGGTATACACTTGAGTTAGGCACATAATATATTTTATGTCCAGCATTTTTCATGCGCCAACACAAATCAATTTCTTCTTGGTGCGCAAAAAAATCTTCATCCAATCCGCCACTATCAAAAAATAATTTACTACGCACCAATAAGCAAGCGCCAGTAGCCCAAAATATTTCGGTAGGTGCTTCATATTGTTTGTGGTCGTCTTCAATAAAATCAAAGAATCGTCCACGACAAAATGCATAGCCAAATTTATCAATAAACCCACCAGCAGCACCTGCGTATTCAAACTTTGAAGGTGTATTATATGCAAGTATTTTGGGCTGACAAGCGGCAATATGTTCGTTAGAGTTCATTAAATCTAACAATGGTTGTAACCAATTTTCTGTAACTAATACATCGGAATTAAGGAGTATAAAGTAATCGGCAAACACATGTTTTAAACCATCATTATATCCTTTTGCATATCCGCCGTTGGTGGCATTAATTACTAATTCAACATTTGGAAAAGTGCTTTTTACATAGTCAACAGAATTGTCTGTTGAAGCATTATCAACTACAACAACCTTAGCATTTGGTAGCGCAGAAAATTTAACAACATCAGGTAAAAATTTCTGAAGCCAAGCAACACCATTCCAATTTAAAATTACTACTGCAACCGTTTTCATTGTGCGTAAATGTATTAAAATTTAAAGCCTAGCAAATAGCCTTAAGTTGCCTAATATGCTAAGCATAACGGTATAAATAATTGTTGTGAAAATTTTATAGCTTTTAATCAGTATGATAGAAATAACATAGGATTAATTTTTACAAGATAAAGTTACCTAATTACACTTACATATCCTTTCACCTCTAAATTAGAACATCCTTTGCCCTGGTTGGTAATTACATAATCATATAAGCCTGTTGAAACATCATTGCCATTAAATGTTCCATCCCAAATAGGGTTAAACTTTGAAAATGTAAATAAACTTTGTCCCCAACGGTCATAAATTATCCCTTGAATTTCAGTGTTTTTTATACCAACAAACTCTAACACTTCGTTTATGTTATCGCCGTTAGGTGTAAATGCTGTAGGAATATAAAAATTTAATTTTTTTGATTTGATTTTGATGTCGATAGTATCAGAAAAAAATCCCTGCGAACAACTTTTTACTACGCAAAACATTTTGGCTCCGTTCAATTCAATGGGTGCATCTTTTAAATATATAGTGCTCGTAGCTGTGCTGTCGAAAAAATTATTTGCTTTTATTGGTATAAAATTTCCTGTGTTAGCAGCAGCTAAATACCATGTAAATGTTAAGCTATCGCCAGAAACATTAAATGTATAGTTATTACTTTTCGATTCGCATATTGAGTCGGATGTTGGCTGCGAAATAATTTGTGGTGGTTTAATTATGGTTACAACAATTTCGTTAGATGTTATTGATGAGCATGAATTGCTTACAATGCACCGAAGCTTTTTAGTATTTGTGTTTGTTGATGAGAGAATTAACAATTGGTTTGTTGTTGCACCTAAAAATGTAGAATTAGACAATTCAATATTGATATAATTACCAGCAGCATCTTGGTTTTGCCACTGATATGTTAATCCGCTACCAGCTGTATTTAGATTACAGGTGCCCGTTTGATTGCTACATAAATTTATGCTTTTAGGTTGTACTGTTATTATAGGTTTAGGTATTACATATAACGAAGCTTCATCAGTTGCAATTGAACCAGCACACGAGATAATTATACATTTGAAAATATTGCCATTCATCTCGAACGGAACATCAGAAATAGCTAAGGTGTTTGTTGTTGCTCCCGAAAAATTTTGATTGTTTATAATATTAACAAACCCGCTGCCATCATTTACTTGCCATTGATATGTAGCAATAATAGATGTTGTACAATTGTAAAAGGTTGATTCGCCTTCACAAGCTAATTGTGTTTCGGGTTGCGCAATAATGTTTAGCGTTCCACTATCAATAATAATACTTGCAGCGTTAGAGTTAATGGGTGTGTTGCAAACATCTAATACTGAACAGTAAAACTGATTATTATTATTTGCAAGTGTGCAATTACTAATAATGAGCGTATTTGTATTGCTACCACTAACATTGCCAACATCGGTAAGTTGAGTAAAAGTAGCTCCCATATTGGTACTCATATACCAATTATAGCTAACATTTGTAGAACTTGCTGCAACTGTAAAGCTGGCATTTGCGCCAGGACAAATAGTTTGATTATTTGGTTGCTGTGTAATAGTTTGTGGTGGTGTATAGTTAACTGTAATGGTATTTG
>Ga0214921_10009227_pt1 | contig 12534 bp, 21 predicted proteins | sample LL1505_MetaG_FD_177992 | JGI IMG/M metagenome (GOLD analysis project Ga0214921, IMG submission 177992) | Freshwater microbial communities from Lake Lanier, Atlanta, Georgia, United States - LL-1505 | ecosystem: Environmental > Aquatic > Freshwater > Lake | place: USA: Georgia | collected... | reverse complement strand
CGCGCCACAGGTTGTGGATTGGCTGCGCCTCCATGAGGAGCATCTTGCCGTAACCCCGGTCATTCTGGGTGAGCTTGAATACGGGATTCTGCTTCTCCCTGCGAGCAAGAGAAAAAAGCAGCTCGAAATGTGGTTTGAAAAAATACGCTCCACGGCTCGCTGTCTCGACTTCGACAGCAAGGTCGCTTCATCGTGGGCCCACCTGTTGGCCCACCTCAAATCCAAAGGCCATGCCATGCCAATCAAAGACAGCCTGATTGCCGCATCAGCGATCGCCCACAACCTCGCCGTGGCCACGCGTAACACCCGAGATTTCCAAAACGCCCAAGTTCCTTTGATAAACCCTTTCGAAACGAATTGAACCTCACCTCGTAAGCCTTTCTATCCTAAAAAGTCTATTCATGAAAAATCCCAACCTCAAAAAAATCCTCGTTACCGGCGGTGCCGGCTATCTCGGTTCCGTCCTTGTTCCCCAACTACTCGCGGCAGGCCACGCTGTCACGGTGTTAGACACTTTCATGTTCCGCCAGAGTTCGCTGGCGGAGTGTTGCGCTTCGGACTCCTTTGAAGTTGTGCGGGGGGATTGCCGGGACGAACGTTTAATCGGCGATATGCTGAAAACCCACGATGCCGCTATCCCGCTCGCAGCGCTCGTTGGAGCACCTCTTTGTGAGCGCGACCGTCTTGGTGCAGTATCGATCAACCGCGACGCCGTGCGCCTCCTTTGCAAGCTTGCCTCACCCTCGCAACGGATTCTCATGCCTGTAACTAATAGCGGATACGGCATCGGCCAGCCTGGCGTTTCCTGCACGGAGGAATCGCCGCTCAAGCCGATTTCTCTCTATGGCACCAGCAAGGTTGAGGCCGAGCAGGCTGTGCTGGAGCGGGAAAACAGCATCAGCTTCCGCCTCGCCACCGTCTTCGGCATGGCCCCACGCATGCGGCTCGACTTGCTCGTGAATGATTTCGTCTATCGCGCCGTGAACGACCGTGCGCTGGTCATCTTTGAGGGTCATTTCAAGCGGAACTACATCCACATCCGCGATGTCGCCCGCGTCTTTTTGCATGGGTTGGAAAATTTCGAGACCATGCGCGGAAGGGCTTACAATGTGGGTTTGGAAGATGCCAATCTCACGAAGTTGGAACTTTGCGCTGTCATTCAAAAACATCTGCCCAAGTTCGTGTATCTCGAAGCCCCGATCGGCGAGGATCCCGACAAGCGCGACTACATCGTTTCGAACCAGCGCATTCTTTCCACTGGCTGGGCTCCGGGGTGGACGCTCGATCGCGGCATTCGCGAACTCATCAAAGGCTACACCATCCTAAAAAACAGCGCCTACGCGAACGTTTGAAGAAATGGAGAATGCAAAATGGAAAATGGAAAATGATTCACGGAGGCGGGATTTGCGTGAAAAGACGATGCAGTATGCGAAGCGGATTGTCCGGATGTTTTCAGCGCTTCCGCAAAATACGCTCGCGCAAACTTTGGGAAAACAGGTTTTAAGGAGCGGAGCATCTGTCGGGGCCAATTACCGTGAGGCTGACAGCGGAAGATCCAAGGCCGAATTCATCGCAAAAATGGGCGACTGCTTGAAGGAGCTCTCCGAAACAGAATATTGGCTGGAGCTCATGGCGGAGGAGGAAATTCTGTCATCCGATCGCCTGGCATCATTGAGACAGGAAACCCGTGAGTTGATCGCGATTTTCACCACGATCATCAAAAAGAGCCGTGGGGGTTGACTTCCCAATTCTCCATTCTCCATTTTGAATTCTTCACTCCCTCTCTCCGGCATCGATGTAGCCATCCTCGTTGGCGGGCTCGGCACGCGTTTGCGCGGCGTGGTGGATAATGTGCCGAAGCCGCTCGCCTCAGTTCTTGGCAGGTCGTTTCTTTTCTATCTGCTCGATATGCTCGCTCTTCGCGGAGCGCGCTCCGTCACGCTCTGCAGTGGTTACATGGCCGATTTTGTTCAGGAAAAAACCGGCATCGAGTGGATGGGAATGCCGATCCATCATTCCGTTGAGAAAGAGCCCATGGGCACTGCCGGCGCGCTGGCGCTCGCCAAAGTTTTTTTGCAAAGCGAGCGCGTTCTGCTCATGAATGGCGATACTTGGTTTGAGCCAGATTTCACCGCCTTCGCCGAAGCAGCGGAGGGTTCAGAAATCTGCATTGCCGCCTCACAGGTGCCCGATGCCTCGCGCTACGGGACACTGGAATGGGCCCGAAATGGTCGCCTCATTTCCTTCAAAGAAAAATCCGATTCTCCTGCTCCGGGCAGCATCAATGCAGGTGTGTATTTCGTTTCACAAAATCTTTTGGCATCCCTCCGCGTTGAGCCTCTTTCGCTCGAGAGGGCGGTTCTGCCAGCGCTCACGCTCGAGCGGCGCGTGAAGGTTTTTGCAACCGATGCGCCCTTTCTCGACATAGGAATTCCCTCCGACTATGCCGCCGCCGCCGGTTTTTTCGAGGGGCTGGGGATTGTGCCGAACCCGATGTGTCCTGACCTTCCGACTCCTTGACTCCCCGCGGCGTCGAACATAGTGTTAGACAACCATGAAAACCGTTACCGCCCGAGAATTCTACCATTCTTCGAAGCTTGTTGACGACCTGCCCACCGGAGATCAACTCGTCGTCACTGCCAATGGCAAAGCCAAGTTCGTCGTCTCCCATGTCGGTAGCCGCCCCAAAATGACGCGTGAACTGGCCGAGTCGCTCTGCTCCGATTGGGGCACGCCGCCGAGTTTCGATTCCGTGGCCTTCCTGCGCTCTTTGAAAAAGTGACCATCTACGCCGACACATCTTGGTGGGTCGCATTTAAAAACACTCGCGACCTGCACCATCCCAAAGCCATCTCGCTCTGGGACGACACCGAGGATGTAGACGTGCTTTGGTGTCCTTGGCATCGCGTGGAAGTTTTCAACGCCATCCGCCAAGCCCAAAGGTTGGGATTTTTGGCGGACTCCAGTTCGGTGATCCGCGCACTGGAAAAGGAAATCCGCCTCGGCTATTGGCCCCATGTTGAGTTTAGTTGGACCGACACCGTCCGCACCGCCAACGAACTTAGCGCTGTCCATTCCCGCGACCTGCCCATCCGTGCGATGGACCTCTTCCACATCGCCATCGCTTGCGAGACCGGCGCAGACGAATTCCTCACCTTCGATGAAGATCAAGGCAACCTGGCCCACGCCGCCGGCCTCCCCGTTTGGAAAGGGACTGAATAAAAATGCCCAACCCTCCTGAATCCAAGCCCGCTCGAGCGCTCACGCTGCTCTCGGTTGTCATCCCCGCGCGGGACGAGGAGGGCGGCATTGCCTCCACCATCGAGCACCTGCACCTCGAGCTTTCACTTCATGGAGTTCCCACGAAATTGTCAGGATTTTGCACTTGAAATCCTGTTTCCTTGCAATATTTTTTAGCAATGACTACGACCATCACAATGAAAAACCAAGTCACCTTGCCAGCTTCCCTTGTTGCTCAAGCTGGCATCGCTGCAGGCTTTCGGCTTGACTGGTCACTCGCAAAAAACGGTGAGCTGAGAGCCAAGCCACTCCCGCCCTTGGAGCAAGTCGTAAAATCTCTTCGCGGACGCGGGAAAAAGTTTTTGTCGAAAGGCCGCAGCACCGTTGCCGATTTGATCGAGGAGCGCTCCAAGGAAGTTTGACCACGCCTTCCTCATGGCGCATCTTTTGGACACATCCGCCGTGTTGGCCTACTACTTCGAGGAGGATGGCGCCGACCGGGTCCAGACTCTTCTGGCTGACACAAAAAATCCCCCCTCTATTTGCTGTATCAGCGAGTTGGAGTTTTGGGCCAGATTGAAATCTCTGGGTGCGGAGGCTCATTTCGTTTCGGATTGGCCGGAACTTTCCAATCTTCTGAGAACCTATTCGCTGGATGCTCAGATCGTTGCCCGGGCTGTGGAAATTCGTCGTGCATGCAGTGACCGGCTGCCCACAGTGGATTCGCTCATTGCTGCAACGGCGTCATTTCACAATATGGTTCTTGTTCACCGTGACCCACACTTTGAATCCATTCCACGAAAAATACTTCGGCAGGTCTCACTTTGCCCGCCCACGGCATCGTAATGACAAAATGTTCCGCCGATTTCATCTTTTTATCGACGCCAACCTCGCCCGCGCCGCCAGCCTTCCACTTTGGAAAGGGAAAAATGCCCGCCCCGCCTGAGCAAAATGTCGGAGTCATTGGATTCAAAATGAGTTTGACATCAAGAGACTCGCTTATACTTTTAAAGTGGTTTGATTATATGAGACTCACTCCATTCCAGAGGCAAAGCATTCTCGAGCTTTCCCGTAAACATTTTGGGTCTCAGTGTGCGGCTTTTTTATTTGGATCCCGAACGAACGATGAGTCGCGGGGTGGGGATATTGATCTGCTCATAGAGCCTGATTCCAATCGGCAAGTTGAATACTCAAAAAGACTTGCCTTCCGCAGCGAACTCAAGTGCCAGATCGGAGATCAGAAAATTGATGTCATTTTTGCAATGCCCGACGATGAGCGCCCGATTGTCCGAGAAGCCAGGCGCGAAATGGTGCGACTATGAACTCCCTTTGCCATAAAAAATGGTTGTCTGCACTTGATGAATGCGATGCGCATATTACTCGGATTCAACATGCAATCGACCACTTGGCTGAAAAGTTACCTCTTACAAAAGAGGTCTACGATTTTTTGAGCGATACTGACATTGCTTACATTGACCAAATCGTTTTTCGATTTTCGAAGCTTCAAGATACGATTGGTAACAAGATTTTTCCCTTAGGCCTCGTTCTCCTCGGAGAAGATATCGAAGCGCGTCCCTTTATTGATTTATTGAATAAGTTGGAGGAACTGAGACTTATCCCATCCTCATCTAAGTGGATGGATTGGAGGGAGCTTAGAAACGACCTTACTCATGAATATCCAGATATTGTTGAAGACAGGATCGATGCCTTGAATAATCTAAAAGCCGCGCTCTCTGAAATTTTGCAAGTGTATCAAAAAATCAAAACAATCGTCGCCAATACATCCAGTGTTTAGTTTCAAGGATTTCAGTTCCGTGATCAGCGCACTGGAAAAAGAAATCCGCCTCGGCTATTGGCCCCATGTTGAGTTTAGTTGGACCGACACCGTCCGCACCGCCAACGAGTTCAGCGCTGTTCACTCCCGCGACCTGCCCATCCGTGCCATGGATCTCTTCCACATCGCCATCGCTTGCGAGACCGGAGCGGACGAATTCCTCACCTTCGACGAAGATCAAGCCAACCTGGCCGGGGCCGCTGGCCTCACCGTCTGGATAGGGAAGGAATAGAAATGCCCAAATCTCCTAAAACCAAGCCTCTCCGAACGCTCGCGCTGCTTTCTGTCGTCATCCCCGCGCGGGACGAGGAGGGCTGCATTGCTTCCACCATCGAGCATCTCCACCTCGAGCCTTCGCTTCATGGAGTTCCGCACGAAATTGTCGTGGTGGACGACGGTTCCACAGATTTCACTTGGCAAATCCTCCAAGGCGAGGCCGCAAAAATCTCCACCCTCCGCCCGATCCAAAATCCCGGTCCGCACGGCTTCGGGCGTGCGATCACGAAGGGGCTCGACTCCATGACTGGTGATGCCGTGGTCATCATGATGGCCGACGAATCCGACGACTGCCGCTCCGCCGGTTCCGAGCAGCGTCAGCCTTTTTTCTGCCTCTCCGAGACATTTCGGATGTGGCAGACCACATAGTTCAACATTTCTCTTGCTGCAATCAAAATAAGAACCATTGTGGTCACATGATTGCGACCCTACGTGAATCCAAGACCCGATTAAGCGAATTGGTGCAACTTGCCAATTCCGGCGAGGAGATTTTGATCACGGTCCATGGTCAACCCAAGGCCCGCATTCTTCCTGTCTCGGAGACCCACTTCGACACAGCGGAATGGTTGCTGGATTTGGGAAAGCTCCGCTCGAGCTTGGGCAAACCCACCAAGAACAGTGAGCGAAGCGCCCTCGATGAGGTGCGGGAGGATCGTTGGTGAAGGCCCCCTACTGGGACACCTCTTGCGTGCTGGCCCTCTATGTGCCCGAAAAAATTTCACACCAAGCCGCCGAAGTGGCGTCTTTGGAGAAGGGCCCCATCCATTCCAGTTCCATTCTTGAATTTGAAATGACCTTTGCCGTTCACGCCAAGGAGGCGCGGGGTGAGATTCCGCGCGGGAGTTCTGGAATAGTGCTTTCGAAGTTTCTAACCGATCTCCAGCAGGGTCGATTTCTTCTGGTTCCCTTAGGCATCGATATCAAGGCCCGAGCGAGGGAAATGGCCGCCAGAACCGTCCAAGCGGAGCCGCCAGTTTTTTTGCGAACCCTTGACGGAATTCATATTGCCACGGCCTTGGAACTGGGTTCCCCGGAGTTGATCACCGCCGACCAAAGAATGGCCGATGCGGCCTCACTCATTGGCATTAAAACCAAACTCCTTAAAAAACTCTTAACCGAATAAAAACCATCCTGAAGTTCTTTTGGAGGTAGCTTGAAAGTCCGAAATGTCCCCAACCAACACCGCCCGCCCTAACTTCGCCGACTGTTCGGTGACGAATACAAAAACCATCCCCAAATCGAGCATGTCCACTTCTACGGCTTCTACATCGGCAACGACCCCTCGCTGGAACCCGAAAAAATCGACGAGCTTTGCCGAGTTTTGAATGCGCTTTAACCCACCCACCCAGCCGCTGTCGCTGCTCTCGGTTGTGATCCCCGCGCGGGACGAGGAGGGCTGCATCGCCTCCACCATCGAGCATCTCCACCTCGAGCTTTCGCTGCACGCAGTTCCGCACGAAATCGTCGTGGTGGACGACGGTTCCACAGACTCCACTTGGCAAATCCTCCAAAGCGAAGCCGCAAAAATCCCCACCCTCCGCCCGATTCAAAATCCCGGTCCGCACGGCTTCGGGCGTGCAATCACCAAGGGCCTCGACTCCATGGCGGGCGATGCCGTGGTCATCATGATGGCCGACGAATCAGACGACTGCCGCGATGTCGTGCGCTACTGGCATGCACTCAATGAAGGCCACGACTGCGTCTTCGGCAGCCGCTTCCTCAAGCATGGCGGAGTCATCGACTACCCGCCCTTCAAGCTCGCGCTGAACCGCGCGGCAAATACCTTCATCCGCCTCCTCTTTCGCCACGGCCTCAACGACACCACCAACGCCTTCAAAGCCTACCGCCGCCCCGTCATCGACGGCATCCGCCCCATCCTCTCTCCGCATTTCAACATCACGGTCGAACTCCCGCTGAAAGCCATTATCCGTGGCTTCGGCTACACCACCATCCCCATCACCTGGCGCAACCGCCGCATCGGCACCACCAAACTCAAAATCAAAGAAATGGGCAGCCGCTATCTCTTGGACCTTAACCATTGTGCATCAAGTTTCACGCTTGGCGAAAGCGTAAGCAGAAGAAGCCATGGCTTTCTATCATTTGTTAGGCGCTCTTTGAATGCTTGAGTCAAAAAGAAAAAACAGCAATAGATGAATAATGATTCTTCATGTAGCCAACTATGTCGAGCAACTGGCGAATGCTTTTTCTCAGGTGGAAGCTGCCGTTTGCAATAGGCTTGCTGCGTCTCTGAATGCCGCGCGTGAGCGAAAGGCTAGCGTTTTTCTTTGTGGCAACGGGGGCAGTGCGGCAAATGCGAATCACTGGGCTAATGATCTCATTTACGGGGCAGGGAAGACCGGTCGTGGAGGAGTTCGCGCTCACTCGCTTGCGGCGAATACATCAGTGATCATGTGTCTGGCCAACGATACAGGTTACGAAAATGTCTTCTCTGGACAGCTCCGTGTTCTCGCATCGCCGGGCGATATTCTCATTACCTTGTCGGGAAGTGGCAACTCGCCAAATATCCTTCGCGCTTTGGAGGAAGCAAAGAACCTCGGGTTGGAAACTTGGGCGATTGTTGGTTACGATGGAGGCAAGGCTTTGCAACTCGCCCAAAATGTGATCCATTTTCCCATCAATGATATGCCAATCGCTGAGGATCTCCAAATGGTCGTCTGTCACGAAGTCACAAAAATCCTCGCTACACCTGTCTAATGAATTCTCAAAAAATCCTCGCTTACGACGATGCGGCGGTAATTTTTGACCAGGAGCGTCTTGCTGGTCGGCGGGTTGTTCAGTGTCATGGGACGTTCGATCTAATCCATCCTGGACATATTGTTCATCTCGAGGAAGCCCGCGCGTTGGGCGACCTGCTGGTCGTGAGCATTACGGATGAGAGGCATGTCAATAAAGGCCCTGGTCGCCCTTGCTTCAATGACGCTCTGCGCGCTCGCACTCTGGCTGCGCTCGAGTGTGTGGACTATGTGGTTCTAATTCCCCACACGGCTGCGGTGGAGGCGATTCGCCTCGTCAAGCCACATGTCTACTGCAAGGGCAGCGAGTATGAAGACGCATCGAACGATGTTACAGGAAACATCCATGATGACTTGACTGAGGTGCGTTCGCATGGCGGAGAGGTTCGCTATATCGGGTCGGTTGTTTTCAGTTCCACCCGCCTGTTGAATCGCCACTTCGACCACATTCCAGAAAATGTCCGCTCGTGCTGCCAAAAACTCGCCACTCACACTTCTGGTGCCGAAATCCGCACGATGGTCGATGGATTTCAAAACCTCCGCGTTCTCGTCCTCGGCGATACGATTATTGACCAATACGCTTGTCTGAAAGTCCAGGGCCTCACCTCCAAAAACCGAATTATTTCTGGGCGGTTTCTGCACCAGGATACCTACCTAGGCGGTGCCTTAGCCGTCGTGCGGCATGTGAAGGAGTTTTGCTCTAATGTGCGCTTCGTCAGTCTGCTTGGCACGGAGCCTTGGGTGGATGACTTGGTGGCTGGCGCACTGCGTCCCGAGGAAGACGCCACTCTGCGCGAGGATTCCTTTACCACAGTTGTGAAGAAGCGCTATGTGGAGCCTCTTTTGGCCGGTAACGAACTCTCAAAACTCTTCTCAATAAACTACCTCAACGACGAGGCGCCTCCGCAGGCTGTTCAGGAAAGGGTCTTCGAGGCTGTGCGCCGTGAGATGAAGCAATGTGATGTCGTGCTTCTCGCCGATTTCGGCCATGGTCTCATGCAAAAAAAACTCCGCGAACTCGTGCAGGAGGAAGCTCCCTTCTTGGTTCTGAATTGCCAGACGAACAGCAACAACCACGGCTTTAACATCATCACGCGCCAATACCAGCGCGCCGATGCCTTCTCGCTCGACAACCAGGAAATCATGCTCTCATGCGGCTTGCGGGATTTTGATCCTCACGCGGAGCTTGGCTACATCGCTCAGCGCTTTGGTTCTAAGTATGCGTGGTTGACACGCGGCAGCATTATGACTCTCGGTCTGGCTGAAGGCTACGAGCCATCAGAAATCCCGCCCTTGGTCACCGATGTCACGGATACAGTCGGAGCAGGGGATGCGTTTTTCTCGGTGGCCGGTCTTGCCGCAGTCAGCAGATTACCGCTGGATGTGGCGACTTTCATTGGCCAGCTCGCCGGCGCACAGGCCGTGAATATCGTGGGCAACGAGCGCCCGATCTCGAAGGCCGCTCTCCTCAAATCCGCCATGTCCCTTCTCAATTTTTAATACCCTATGCGTTGTATCGTCACTGGAGCTTCAGGTTTTATCGGCAGTCATCTTGTGGACGCCCTTCTCGCGGATGGGCATGAGGTTCTGGGTATTGATGATCTCAGCACCGGGCGCTTGAAAAACCTCGATGCTGCGCGCAATCAGGCTGGATTTCGTTTTCTGGAAAAAAACATCTGCTCGGCATCGAAAGCAGACCTGCCATTTGCCGAATGCGACTGGTTTTTTCACTTGGCTGGGCGAGCCGATCTCGTGCCATCTATCGTAAATCCCGAGGACTACTTTCGAGTCAATGTGGAAGGCACATTCCGTGCGCTGCAGCTTGCCCGCGAGCTTGGAGTGAAGCGCTTCCTCTACGCCGCCAGCTCGACTTGCTACGGCATTCCCGATGTCTATCCCACGCCGGAGAGCGCTCCCTGCAAGCCAGAGCATCCTTACGCTCTTACGAAGCTTATGGGGGAGGAAATGGTCATACATTGGCACAGGGTTTATCAGCTCCCGACGCTTTCGCTGCGTCTCTTCAATGTCTATGGCCCGCGCAGCCGCACCACAGGAGCCTACGGAGCGGTCTTCGGGGTTTTTCTGCGACAAAAACTTGCCGGGGTGCCTTTCACCGTTGTAGGCGATGGCTCGCAAACGCGTGACTTCACCTTCGTCTCCGATGTCGCTTCGGCATTTCTTGCTTCAGCGAAATCCAACGCGCAAGGCGAAATTTTTAATGTCGGCTCCGGTCACAGCTATGCCGTGAATCGTTTGGTGGAGCTGCTCGGCGGAGATAAGGAATTCATTCCACGCCGCCCTGGCGAGCCAGACTGCACCTTTGCCGATACACAAAAAATCACCTCTCGCATTGGCTGGACTCCCTCTATCCCCTTGGAAGAAGGTGTCGCTCGCATGATGGCCGTCATCGATGATTGGCGCGATGCTCCGCTTTGGAATCAATCGTCCATCGCCGAGGCCACGGCAGACTGGTTCAAACATCTCGGACACACTTCATGAACAACCTCAAAACAATCCTCGTCACAGGCGGAGCAGGCTATGTCGGCTCCGTGCTCGTTCCTCTTTTGCTGGAGGCAGGCTATACCGTTCGCGTCCTCGATCTCCTCATCTATGGTCCGCAGATCTTTGATGGCATTTCCGCCGCTGACCGCTCTCGCTTGGAAATCCTTCAAGGTGATATGCGCGATGAGACGCTTCTGCGGCAGGCACTGACTAGTTGCGATGCCGTCATACACCTAGCCTGCATTTCCAATGACCCTAGCTTCGAGCTCGATCCCGGTCTGGGCCGCTCGATCAATTACGATGCCTTCATGCCGCTAGTGGATATCGCCAAGGAGAGTGGCGTGCAGCGTTTCATTTATGCCTCCTCCTCCAGCGTCTATGGAGTCAAGGAAGAGCAGAATGTCACCGAGGATCTGCCCCGCGAGCCGCTTACCGACTACTCTCGCTTCAAAGCTATGTGCGAGGACGAACTCGAAAAACGCCGCTCGCCCGGATTCACCACGCTCACCCTCCGCCCAGCCACCGTTTGCGGATGGTCGCCCCGCCTGCGCCTCGACCTCTCGGTCAATATCCTCACTAACCACGCTGTAAACAAAGGCAAAATTACGGTCTTCGGCGGGAGTCAGCTTCGCCCTAATTTCCATGTCCGCGACTGCGCTGAACTTTATGTGAAATGCCTTGCCTTGCCCGCTGCCCAGATCGATGGCAAGGTCTTCAATGCTGGTTACCAAAACCTCTCCCTCGATGCCATCGCCGAGAAAGTCCGCGAAGTGGTCGGCAGCCAGGTCGAAATCGCCCACACGCCCACCGACGACAACCGCTCCTACCACATATCGTCCGATAAAATCCTTCGCGAGCTCGGCTATGCCCCCCGTTTCACCATCGAAGATGCGATACGCGAACTCAAAGACGCCTTCCAAGCCGGAAAGGTCTCCGATCCGCTCACCAATCCCCTGTATTTCAATATTAAACGCATGCAGGAAGTGCAATTGAAGTGACCGCCGATCTCGAATCACGCGCCCGCGAAATCCGCTTTCGTCTCATTCGCATGTCGCATGAGGTCCAAAGCGCCCACCTTGCCGGCGCTCTTTCTTGCGTCGACCTTCTTGTAGCTCTTTACTGGCGTATTCTCAAAATCGACCCTGCGAATCCCGCCAGTCTGCATCGAGATCGCCTTATTTTTAGCAAGGGCCACGCTGTCAGCGCCCTTTATGTAACGCTTGCGAAACTCGGTTTTTTTCCGGAAGAAAATCTCGATCGCTACAACCAGCATGGGGCCTCTCTGCCGGAGCAGCCTTGCCCCCAAATGACTCCCGGCGTCGAATGGGCCACCGGTTCGCTTGGGCATGGTCTTGGTGTCGGCCTCGGCATAGCTCTTGCGTCATCCATTCAACAAAATCCTCACGCCACATTTGTGCTCATGAGTGACGGAGAGTGTCAGGAAGGCAGTGTGTGGGAAGCTGCCATGCTTGCTCCGAAGCTCAAAACCGGCCCCCTCACCGTGCTGGTCGACTTCAACGGATGGCAGGCCACGGGCCGCTCCCGCGACATCATGCAAATGGAACCCCTTGCCGAAAAGTGGACCTCCTTTGGCTGGGATGCCTGCGAAGTCAATGGCCATTCGATGCCGGAAATTCTCTCAGCCCTCGAAAAACCGCGCGACCACCGCCCTCGCGCCATTATCGCCAATACCGTCAAAGGCAAAGGCGCCTCCTTCATCGAAGACGACAACAACTGGCACTACCGCTCCCCCTCGGCCGAGGAAGTCGAAAAAGCCGCACAAGAGCTCGGCATCGCTTAATAACACTTCTCCCTCTCCCTCTCCCTTTCTCTTTCAAGTCTCAGGTTTCAGGTTTCTAACTCCACTCTTCCCTTCCCATGCGCAACGCCTTCGCCGATGAAATCCTCAAGCTCGCCCTTGCTGACGAG
>Ga0214921_10009225_pt1 | contig 12536 bp, 12 predicted proteins | sample LL1505_MetaG_FD_177992 | JGI IMG/M metagenome (GOLD analysis project Ga0214921, IMG submission 177992) | Freshwater microbial communities from Lake Lanier, Atlanta, Georgia, United States - LL-1505 | ecosystem: Environmental > Aquatic > Freshwater > Lake | place: USA: Georgia | collected... | reverse complement strand
CCGGATGATTTGGTCGCATTCGCTGGCCACAATGTAGGGAATTTTCGAATCGTCTTCCAACAAATTCGCCGTGATTTCTCTGGCAAAAAGTTCGACGTTTTTTCGGGAAAAGACAAACGCAATGGCCGGAAACATCTCGCGGTCTTTGAGGAAGGTACACAGATTGTTGAGGACGTGCGCACGGCGTGGGGCCACATCGTAATCCTCAATCAATTTCTTGGTTCGCATGAGTTTGAGATAAGCATCTTCCTGGTACTTTCCCTCGGGCGATTTCAACGTCAGCAGTTGCTGTGTCCCGTCACGCACCTGTTGATGAAGCGCCTTATCCTTGGTCTTCTTGAAAAATCCCTCGGTGGTGACCAGGAAACCGTAGTGTGTGAGGGGGACAATGCGGTGACTCGTGGACGAGAGCCAGACTTGGGTCGAAGGGTCGCCGCGCTCACACCATTCCGCAAACTTTTCCGGCGAATCAATCGTCGCAGACAACATGATCATTTGAATGTGTTTGGGTAGCGTGAGAATCGTTTTTTCCCAGACCGAACCGCGGTCTCGATCGTTGATGTAATGAATTTCGTCCATGACTACACACCCCAATTCGTGCTCCAAATCTATCTGAAAGTGGAGGCCCGACGTAGACTCCTTACCCGCGTTTTGAAACAAGGCGTTCAACAAAATTTCTGCGGTCATGATCAAGACGTCTGCGGTGGGGTTCAATTTAATGTCCCCCGTAATGAGTCCGAAGGAAATCTCCGGGTATTTTTGGGTGAATTCGTAGTATTTCTGATTGGAAAGCGCCTTGATGGGCGACGTATAAATGGTTTTTTTGCCACGTTTATGGAAATATTGGAGGGCAAATTCGGCGGGCAGACTTTTACCACTCCCCGTATGCGCCGTTACTAAAGAATGCTGGCCTTCCACAATTGCCTGTATCGCATACTTTTGAAAATCCGAGAGTGTATACGGAAACCACGCAAAATATTCGGCGTATTTGTCGGTGGCTTCCGCAGGATATGGCTGGTTACAAATCACGACCATGAATAAGATTGCGATACAGATACAATATATACCATATTCAATCGTTTATATTGTTTTAGACTCAATATATCTATTACCAATGATGGTTGATCCGAAATAAATTATTCAGCCCGAATAATCATTCATAATCCAATCCGTGAAACCGTATATATCTCCATGATACTTAGGACGTAAATCTAAGTGTGGATAATATATTGTAGAAAACCACCCAAAAACGCCAATAAACCAACCAAATGTCCCGTTAGTTAAAACAATGTGTTTACATGTAGACGCAAACATGATGGTATCAACTTCATCGTATTGTAACGGCATTAGATCGTATTTAATCATAAGTTTTTGGCAAATCTCGTGTTCTAGCGATTCGCTCGAAATGTAACCGTGTTTGAAATCCAATTTCTCCAAGACCTTGTCGTAATAATCATAACTTGGGCAATAGGAAACGGCGTCGCCAAGTCTCACATGTACATATACGTCATTATTATTATCGTATCTATAATAAAACTTATTTTTATCCATGATTTTCTGTTTAATCGGTTCTGACGAAAAATACGCACGTAAAAAATCGGCAATTGCCTGGTTTTGAAAATAGGTTTGTAAGGTATAAATGTTGGTTTCGCCCATATCTTCAAACAATAAATAACGCAAGAAATCGTCATCTCCCAGTTGAATCGTTTTACCGTAATTTTTCGTTCCATCCTTGTATAGTTCAATTCCCAATCTTTCGATAGGTGCTTCATAATCATATTCAAAATATAGACCATATTTTTTTGCCAATAGCGAACATACTGTATTACGAATTATTTGATTTCCTAATCTTCCGGCAGAACCAAATGTACTATTGGACATGTACAACCTTGAACATGTAAATCCGGATAATTTTATGTTGTTTTCGGGTCGAATATCTTACAAATTGATTTTTTGATCGAACAGCGAGTATGTTTCACGGTCATGGGAAATAATAATGATACATTTTTTGAATTTACGGAAATCGCTAATCACCTGTAACAATTCGCCTTTCAGGGTGGGGTCCAGTGCATTGGTCGGCTCGTCCAACACCAATATCTTGGAGGGGTTGATGAGACCACTCACCACATTCGTTATTTGACGCTGCCCGCCCGAGAGGTTTTCGCCCAAAGACCCCGCCTTTTTTTTATTAATGTCCACATTCTTGTATAGATCCCGGATTTTGGGGTATTTCTCGAAAATCAATTCCAAATTTTCCTTACATTTACCCTCGTCGCTGCATCCGTATAAAAAGTTCTCCATGGGTACCCGATCAAACAGTTTGGAATTCTGATTCACATAAGTAATGTTTTTGCGCAGACAGGCCACATCAATGTCGCGTAAATTACAATCATCGATGAATATGTTTCCGGTATAATTATTGTACAATTTCAACAGTAATTTCGCAAAGGTGGATTTACCGCGTCCAGACAACCCGCAAATTCCGATGATGTTGTTGTTGGTCTGTAAGGTCAAGTTGAAATGGTCCAGTACCATACTAGGGGACGTTTTATATTTAAAACTGACGTCTTCGAATCGGATAACGTTGAATTCGATATCTTCGTTGGACGACTTTCCCCCCTCTTTTATGTTCAAATCCAGGTTCATTTCGTCGAAATGATCAATGACCGAATTAATACGCCCATAAAATTCCACGAAATCGGAAATGTTCTGAATGAGCGCACCCATCTTTTCGCGGTACAATATAATGATCGAAAATAAGGTAATAAATGTGGTCATAGACATTTTATTTGCGATACGCAACTGCGCACTGTAATACAATAAGACAAACATGACCATGTAAATGAAGACTGTAATAATCGTCGAATGATCAATCGTCGTTTTGTAAAAATCGTAGGCCTTTTTTGACACGGTTTCGCTCAATTCTTTGAAAATGTTGATTTCCTTTTCTGCTTGTCCGCGGAAAATGATCTTGTCCATGTTGTTCAACAACTCCAAAATATAAAATTCGTTGTAGGTCGCCGATTTTTCATAAATTCCGTTCTTTTCTGCGATTTCGCCCAAATATCTATACGGATACAACAGAATAAATGCGTTTACAATAATAAAGAAAAATCCTAAATAAACGTCCGTGGTAAATATATAAATAACAATCACCAAAAGGAAGATAATCGTGGGTATTAAAAAGGTAATCACGTCATTGAACATCATAAAACTGGTGGTCGACAAACGCGCGATTGGCGAATCTAGCTCCATAAAACTCTTTTGGCTGTAATTTTCGTTGTTATTTAACAGTACAATGCGAAACAATTCGTACCGTGTCCACTGTCTTAGTTTGGTGATCAAATCAATCTGGACCTTTTTATACAAATAAAAAAATCCCAAAAACAGTATAGATACGCCGATGAAGAGGTAAATGTATTTATACACTTCGGTGCTCCCCGATTTTATGTGGGTGATTATATTCGCAGTTATCATAGAAATACCGTTGGTTTGGACAATATTCACGATAAGACAGAGAATAAACAACAATATTGTATTGGTTTTCTCTTCCATTAAAAATTTCTCCACCAGCTTGTAGATCAATTCCATGTAAATGAAATATAATATACTATATAATTATATCAAAATATATTCTATACAAATAATGTCGTCAAATCCAGAGAACAATCCATTATTATCACCTTATGGAGCGCCCGTGGGGGTCATTATAGGACAAGATAGCCGTGTTGAAGAATTAAACAACCGCATTACGGACCGTAGATTTCCCGATGTAGATTTTCGCCCAAATTTCAGCCCTCGTCCCGTCATGACAAAATACACCTTGTTCCCGATTATTGACCACCGCGAAAACGCCACGGTGAAAATAGATCCCTATTTAGACTATTATCCCGAAGTCATGTTTAATCCCGGAAATGCGCGGGGTCCGGTAAGCGGCTACCTGAACCGCGTGGACGTGGAAACCGATTTACGAAACCAAACCCGGCCGCTGGTGCCCGTCGACGTCATCGGTAATCAATACATACCCGCATTGAATGGCGATCTCTACACCGTTGCGGTTACGCCCGGCCAACCCGTTGTTCAACCGCATCCCCACCTCTTTGATAACTTTGACTACCAAAGTTCCAACACGAATTTGGAAGCAACCGTGGTTGGCGGTGATTTGTTCAACAACTGTACCCGGATCCAAATACGCGGTCTGTGATACGACGACGACGACGACGCCGGCTGCTAAAATATTTATTACTATTATAGTATAGTATCGAATAGTAATAAATAATACATGAATGGTATATTGAAAAACAAATGGTTGATAGTGATGATGGTTTTGGCGGTCATTTTAGTGATAATGACGCTGTATAAAAAGGGGCATAAAAGCGCAGAAGGGTTCGATCAAAGTGCCCCCTTTGTACTAAAACGCAACAACGACATTTACGATTCCTACTACGCCATGATTTACGACGATTTGTATCAATCCAAACCCCGGGTCGAGTTTGAATACAAACAAATTGTGGATATGACCCATCCTACCCGTGAAACCAGTGTCTTCTTGGACGTCGGAAGCGGTACGGGCAATTTAGTGAATCAATTGACCGAAAATGGGTACCGCGCGTACGGGATTGACGAATCGCACGCCATGGTGGAAGTTGCCGAATACAAGTACCCGCAGATAGATACTAAATGTGGCAATGCCATGGACGCCATGGCCTACGACCGCGGTATGTTTACCCACATTTTATGTATGAATTTTACTATTTACCATTTTACAGACAAGGTCGGATTTTTGCGCAATTGTTACAACTGGCTCAAGCCCAACGGCTATTTAATCCTACATCTGGTGGACCGGTCGAAATACAACCCCATTGTCCCCATTGCGGTGCCGAAAGGTTTTGATAATCCACAAAAATATTCCGATAAGCGTATCACGGATGCGGCGGTCCAATTCCCCGGATTTTCCTACCGGGTTTCCACGGATTTTTCGCCCACGGGCCTGAGCGGGGGTGCGGACGATAAACGCGTGATTATGACAGAAACGTTCAAGGATAATACTACCCACAAGGTGCGGCAAAACGAACTGACCCTCTATATGGAAGACGTGAAAGACATTTTGTATCTTGCCGGAAAATGCGGGTTCATTGTACAAGGAACTGCCCAATTTGTCAACGATAGTTATCAATATGTGTATGTTCTCGAGCGACAAACATAATGTTGTTGTACCCTTGGACCATTTCGCATATACAAATGCGACATGGTACCTTTATCGTACGTATTTACCCGTTCGCGAAAACGAGTCTACAATAAAAATAACAAATACCCCTAAAAACAGATATAACAAGAATTCTTCGGTGATATTGGCCGTTTTCTCCGACTGGTTCTCCTCCAAAATATGGATCATGTAATTTATCTTTTCAATCAACTTTTCGTCGGTAGGAGAACCCGATGCTCCGATGCCCATTTTCGCATAATAGGGTTGTTTTTGAAACAATTTCGGCGATTCTTCGTAAGTCTTCTGGTAATTGCTGTAATCCATCGCGCTCTCTTCCGTGGCTAAATAATTACTCGATGAACCGCGATCCAGCGTCTGAGGTAATAACTCACTGGGGTCCAGATTCCGTGACCGGTAGTCCTTGGTCGGGTTCCGAATCGGTTGAAAATCCGCGAGTTTATTCCCGTCATTTTCTGCGTTCAACGACGTTATCTTATTCAGCATTTCATTCACACGGTCTGTTTTCATCGCATTGGAGGCTTCTACATCATCCATACTGGGCGGTCGCGTGTTTTGTAAATTCTGATAATTCTCAGACGTCGATACATAGTCGTCCGCCGTCCCCGCACCCTCACTGTAGGGACGAATTTTGACCGTTTTTCTCATGGTGGATTGTCTTTTTCGGGTTTGATTGGGCGGTTGATTATCATTTTCCCATAATGAGGCAGTTGATGCTAAAGACATGATTTATAGATTAAAATATAAAAAATTGAGAAACTATCTTACAAAACCCAGAGAAAATTATTACAAGAACCCTGCGGGTTCCCTCCGAACGGCTTCGCCGTTCAGAGTTATGTACCACGTGGATCCACGACCGCCAATATCAAGACACATATCATCTATGTGATCACAGTAGATGAATCTACCATCAACGTTTTTTTCAACGTCATGTATATAGGATTTTGTTTCGTAGATGAAGTTTCAACACTCTAAATGTTTTTGCGATTTTTCTCTCATATTGCTAATCTTCATCTTCTTGACCTACCCATCTGAAATGGAACATTTCAGTCATTCGATTTTAGGCAAGTTGTGTGCGGTATTGTTAATCGCCTATTATACCACCCAAAACCTCGTATACGGTCTTTTTTTCTGTGTGGTGGTCATTTATTACTATCAAATACACCACTTTGTGATAGAGAACCAAAAAATAGCCGAAGGATTTACGTCGGTTGACCTTTACGAATCGGGAAAATACACGAATTATGTGGCGCCCACCGTTTACCCCGAGAGGAATGCGGAGGAAGCGGAATTCGTAAAAAATCACTGTGATGCGGACGGCGTGTTATCCTACAAGAAATTTGCCGTTCGTCCCGAAATGGCAGAGCACGTGTTTTCCGAGGTACAAACCGACGGTCATTCCGCCTGTAATCCCTGCCACCCGATGTGTAAATTTTCTGTGATCAACAAGAAGTTGCGTACAGAGGACGAAATTGTGAAACCGAAAAGTTCCAACGACTGGTACACAAAAATCCTGGCAAAATAGTACAATAAAATACACCTATACAGTATAGAGGGCCGCCAACAATGAAATCGAATAAAAAGGACATACCCAAGGATCCGTCCAACCCATTTGCCTTGACCAGTGTGGTTCCGACCAAGATGCCCAATATTTCCTTTTCCAAAAACCCCTGGAAATATATTGTTACACATATTGACCGAGTTGTACAAAATTTAAATACCAGTAAAATATTCGCCGGTATCATGATCATCATTTTGAATATAGGATCTAAATTTGTCAATATCAAACTCAGCAAGAGCATTGAGGGGTATTTAAAGTATACCTTTAGTAAGCAAATACTGGTTTTTGCTATTACCTGGATGGGAACGCGTGACATCTACATCGCATTGGTAATCACCGTATTGTTTACTTGTCTCAACGAATTCTTTTTCAATGAAAACAGTAAATTATGCTGTTTGCCCGAATCATTCACAAACTATCATGTGGAGATGTTAAAGAACGAAGGTATGGAAAACAACACGGTCACTGACGAAGACATTAAGAAAGCCACGGCTATTTTAGAAAAGGCCAAGGCACAACAATCCGCGCCGGTAGTGGCCGAGGTCACTGAACCATCGGCGGCCATTGAGGACGAATCCCAGAGCATTCCCACGACAGAAGCGGTCAATCTGGCTCCACTGATTTCCGAATCGTCCATGGCTTATGCGCCGGCATGAGTATTGTTCTCAAAATAATATAACATATTGTATACGGAAATATATTATATTCAAATAAATACACATGTCTAGTAATAATAATCCCTCCGAGGTAGATGCCGATGAAATTCGCAATCAACAGATCAAATCCATTGAGGCATATAACCGTGATGAAGAAGATCGAAGCATTGATATTACTTTTTACGAAATCTATCCGATACAGATCATGGTACAAAGCAATGTGCCTAACAAACCCGAATTTGTGCTGAAAAGTTCCATGTTTAATGTAGAACCCCGACCCTCCTACGCGAAAAAATTCAATGAGCCTTATGCGGAAATGCCGTATTTCACCAACGAATATGAATATCCCTACAGTTACCTCGTTAAATTACAGCAGTACGAAATCATGGATTTCTTCTTTATTCGCGAAGAATTTGAACTGAAGCTCAAGAAATATCTGTTTAAAATGTTGGGGAAAGATGGTATTAAACAAGGGGCGAGTGAACTTAAAAAAGAGGAGAATAGTAAAAAAAATGTCATGTACATGTTATTACTGTTGATCAAGACGGTTTATCCTAAAGAAAACAATATCAACACTTCATTCACGGAGCTTTTAGACCAATATTCGTCGGGTATTAATTTTAATTCGGTCCTCAGTATGACTCCTACCTACACATATTTGAAAGAATCGGGTACCGAATATACCGTACTGCGCGTGCTATTTTTAAATGACATATTTAATAACAATGTTTACAGCAAGTTGTTTGACGCGTTTTATGAGTATTATGTTTGGTGTGGAAAACAAGCCAAGAAGGTAGCCAACGAAGAAAAGGTGAATAAAGCGAAAATAGAGCGCTTAATTCGCGACTACAAAAAATTGGACAATGACCTCGGCGTCATTGAAAGTGCCCAACAGCAGCTCGAGGGCGCTAATTCGGGATTTAAACGGTTTGATATCATCGAGTACCAGTACAATTTAACGGCTTTATCTAATATCTTTCAATTGATCAAATTATACAAGCAGTATACCAGTACTTCTAGTGGGCGTGATGAAATTCAGCGCGAGATGAACGAACTGGCCAGCAATAAAATGGATATTCCGGTCACCGAGATAAAGATCACCAATATGGCTGAAGCATATAAATTGAAAGAAAATAGCAGTATTATTGAATTTAAAGATTCGGAAGGTTATCTGTATCGAGGTAAAATTAAATCCGTTGATGAAAAAAAAAAGGAAATTTTGTTTGAAATACACAATCTTAGTACGTCTCTCGGTATTACGATTAAAATTGACATTAACAGCCAACCGGTCTTTATTACTAGCGGTCTGTATTCAAATAAAATCGATAACATCAAGACGAGTTCAAAAGACAATAAAATCAGTCTATTAAACACGTTAGAAATTAAAGAAATTATCACCGGAAAAGGGAGTACCGGAAAAGGGGCGATCTCGTATCATTATCCATATAAATCTGGCAATGCTTCAAAATATTTACTTACGGATGATCAATTCGACCAAATTTGTAAGCCCCTGGAAAAATGTAACTCAAATAAATTTACATCAAGTAAACCCATCTATTTGGCGCAGTCCGAGTTTAAAAATGATGTCAATCGATTTATCAATAAACTGAGAACGGCGTTTATCAAAATGCGCGAAAAACCCAAAGACGCCACCCCCCTCGATGTAGACAACGATCTTTCGCCCAACGAAATTATATTTGACGCATTAGACAAAATTGAGAGCCTTTTTAAATTTGTCAGCAACAAAATACAGTTTAACCGTGAGACGAGCGGTTTCGTCAAAAATTTGGTACAACCCTACACAATTTACAAGGAAAGTAAACTGTTATCCGATCTGTATTTCAAATATAAAAAGGTGGACATCAATTTCCCGATGGAAAAATACGACGGATACATGAATTTCATCAACGTATTGAAACTCTACTTGAATCCGACGCGGGAATCTACCAACCGTACATTACAAGAACTTATTATGGATTATGCGAACAACCGCACGGGGAGTGACAAGATTTATCCGCAATTTGTTACGGTCGCCAACAGTTTATACAAATGTTTCGATAAATTCAATCCAAGATGTACAATTATTAAAGACAAATCGCGGAGAGAAATTGTCAAGCCATTCATAGACACGGGAGTTTCGGAAATTAATATCAATGTTTTAAACCAACATAAATATGAAATTAACATCCATTTGGATTTGGTGGAAGGGCGACTAACTCCTGAAAATACCAGTAGCATCAACTGTCTTTATCAAGACACGAGCCTGGCCGACAGATTTGAAATATTGGTTGGTCGCAAACAGAAGGGTGATTGGTTGATTGCGCCCGCTCCCTTTACGAAGGTAAAAGCAGCGGCGAAAGAAAGCGGGGAACCGACGCGTTTTCAGAAGATTCGCGATACGGTTAGTAGTGTGTTTAGACCCACAGTAACGGCCAAAAAGGGGGGGAGAATGCGCGACCATCGTCGTACCCGACGTAAAAAAAATAGGAACATGCGATCCTTGGTCTGATTATACTTTACAATCACAAATATTGTTACCTTTGTTGGCGTATATGTTGATTACTTTTTGTAAAATGTCGGGGTACCGTCCTTATAAACCCCGACTTCCAAACTTACATCTCCGTTTTCATCAACGTCATAAATTGTACCATTTTGTTCGTTGGTAGTATAATAAACCTTGCCTTGAATATCTACCTCAAACACTTCATCCTCTTCCTCTTCACCCTCTTCCTCCTCTTCCTCCACCTCTTCACCCTCTTCTTCCTCTTCCTCCTCTTCCTCTTCCTCTTCACCCTCTTCTTCCTCTTCCCCTTCCTTCTTTACGTCTGACTTTTCCGTAATCTCAAAGACAATATTTTCCTTTTCTTGTTCTGGTTCTTGGTCCTGGTCCTGGTCATCGTCAATGACGATGACATCTGGTACGACTTTTTCTACTTTGACCTGAACCCGTTTAGTACAATTACACGAACTTGTCCCATACCTTTCCCGATTCAACCACTTAATCTGGTCGCTGGCCATCTGGGCCATTTGTTGTGCCGTTGCCAAGCTGTCCTTGGCGAATGACACCATAATTTCCATTTCACGAATCTTTTCCTTCAACTTTTTATTTTGACCTTTCAATTTTACCACCAATGGTAGGTGTTGAATGAATTGGTAATTGTTCAACAGCTCATTGGTTTTCATTTTCGAGAATTCCATCTTGTTGATAACAACCGCAATGTCTTTAATATTGTACATTAAAAACATCATTTCATTTCTTCAATTCAATTTTTATGATCCGCGATATGATCCGCGAACTATATGGGTAAAACGCTTTTACATAACATTGAAAAGGCCCGCGCACGAAATTCGCTGTCTTCTAGAAAAGATAACGAGCCTTGTTGTGATCCCGTCTTGACATTTATCTCCTGTAAATATTGTACAGTATCATTGTGGTTTTTTTCCAAAGCCATATCCAGCATGGTCTTACCAAATATATTCTCAATGTGTATATCCACGCGGTGATTATCTACAAAATACTTTAATGTTGCCAATTTTCCGTTAGTTGCGGCATAATAGACGGGGGACAATCCAAACTCATTCCGATTGTCCACGGGTATCCCTTTTTTGATCAAAAGTTTAACTATTTCAACACGACCTTCTGCGGCGGCGACATGAAGAAGTGAACCATAGTAACCACATCTCGTAAATAAATTGTCGCGATGTACAATTTCATCTATTTCCGACATCTCGCACTGTCTTATGACATCTTGAAGTATGATATGATAAGAAACGCGCTTTCTACAAATCGGGCAAGGGACCGTTTGCCACTCCGTGCCATAATTTGCTAGATAAACGTCCATTGATTTTAATACACATGTGGGGTGAAAAGTATGGACACATTGGTATAACTGAAACGGCTTGTCCATTGTATCAATACATATTGGGCAATCCGAATCGCATGACGCCATCTCTGGTGTTTCGTTTTATGATATCCGCGGTTACATTTTCAATTTTTGTCCATTTTTTCGGTAGGTATAATATAGAATGAGTGATATATTTACACCCTTGAAGATTTATAATGGTAATAAAATCATTCGAAAAAGTTAAATTCAAGATTAGCGAGAATGATGATAACATAAATAACTTCGCGAAGTTAATAAGTGAGTTAAAAAATAAAAAAGGTGGATTTAGACAAATAGATGGCAAATATTATTACGGTATTTGGCAAGAACCAAAAAAAGGTTGGTTTACTTCGCTTGGGCTTGGAGGATCGTTTTTTGTAGGATTATTCGAAGTTACAAACCCCCAAGAAATAACTGGCAATAATTACAGTGAAATAGCTAAAAAATTAGAATTTGTAATGACTGAGGCCATGGCGAGAGAATATGTTGAACACAAATGGAGTTTTTATATGCCTCCCGAATATAAAACACCCAGTATGATGGGTGGCGGTAGAAATATCACCCGGCGGAAGAAACACAAAAAGATACTCAGATCTAAGTATCGCCGCCGCACGAAATGTACCACTCGGAGATAAGAGGCGGATCCGATATTTAGGTAAACATCATACTAAATCTTTATCCAGTCGCTGTTTTGGGGGGACATATCAGATACATCCATGTAGTGGAGCTTGGGGCCGAACCACACACTTGGATAAATAACCGTTTTGAGTGGATGATCATTGATATAGGCCGCCCACCAACTAAATGAACTGTTGGCAATAATATTAATTCGGCAACAGCTCATGATCAGCATCTGTTTCCAGTCGGGAATAGTATGATCGATGCGTTCAATTTGCTGTAGATAATACTTGTCCTGGAGTTTTTCCATAATCTGGTCTGCGGCTGCGCGGTCTTCTTCCTCACAAAAATATAGCACCCGCATCTTTTCTAAAAACTCCGGGGAAAAGGTTTGAAAAGCTCGGTCGTAATATTCGTAGGAGAGTAGGGGGTGACAATCTTCTTTGGATTTGTAATCGCCCATGCGAAAATGGACGCTGATAATGTCGGGGAATTTATTATTTTCGGTAATTGTAAGGAGTTCGGCATAATCTTGTTTTATCTGCTCGCGTTCTTGGCTGATTCCCATAATATGAAACACCTTGGTTTTGACG
>Ga0214921_10009224_pt1 | contig 12538 bp, 8 predicted proteins | sample LL1505_MetaG_FD_177992 | JGI IMG/M metagenome (GOLD analysis project Ga0214921, IMG submission 177992) | Freshwater microbial communities from Lake Lanier, Atlanta, Georgia, United States - LL-1505 | ecosystem: Environmental > Aquatic > Freshwater > Lake | place: USA: Georgia | collected 2015-05-28 | reverse complement strand
GCTGCAAATGCTTCTGGTGTCAAAACAGGCGCATCAAGTTCTACACCCACAAGTGACCATGTGCCGCTAGATATGTAGGCCTCTGTGTGACGATTTCCGAATGGGACACCTGCGATAGCAGCCGCAGTATCGTGAGATGCGGTTGCAACAACGTTAATTCCATCGAGCTCATCGAATCCGCGGACTACGCCAATCAAAGTCCCTGGTTCATGTAATTCAGTAAAGAGATCTTCTCGAACGCCTGCCAGTTCAATTAATTCGCGATCCCATTCGCGAGTACGGGTATTGAGGGCCTGAGTGCTAGATGCATTGGTTACTTCAGTTGAAAGTTTCTGTGTGAAGAGGAAATTGATGAGGTCCGGAAGCATCAAGAACTTCGCAGCCTTCTTATATTCAGGAAGTTCGCGAGCTGCGTAGAGCTGGTAGATAGTGTTGAAAGGAAGGAACTGAATTCCTGTTGTGGAATAAATTCGTTCCTTGCCAATCTTCTTAGTTAACTCTTGATATGCGATTTCATTACGTGGATCGCGATAGGCATGAACAGGCGGCAAATATTGGTTTGCAGGGCTAATAAAGCCGTAATCAACTGCCCATGAGTCCACTGCGAGGCTGATGGGATCTGAACTCTTTACCGCTTCTCGAAGGCCTTTGAGAACCTCTGTGAGAATTAAATCCCAATCCCACAGAAGTGAACCATCTTCTTGCGGAAGAACCTCATGCAGAAAGCGATGGACAACATCCAGTGAGATCGAATCGCTATGTACCCGTCCTATAGCGACTCGACCACTGGTTGCACCAAGGTCTACTGCAAGAAATTCAAACATGATTTCTATCGCATAAATGCGGCAGCAACTCCACTGTCGACTGGAATATGAAGACCAGTAGTAAGCACGAGATCAGAAGAGCAGAGAACGAATACAGCTGCTGCAATGTGATCAGGGAGAACTTCGCGCTTGAGAATCGAGCGTTGCGCGTAGTACTCGCCCAACTTCTCTTCTTCAACACCATATACAGCGGCGCGGTTAGCACCCCAACCAGATGAGAAGATTCCTGAACCACGAACAACACCATCTGGATTAACGCCATTGACACGAATCTGATGTGCACCTAGTTCAGCAGCAAGCAGACGTACCTGGTGTGCTTGATCCGCTTTCGTAGCTCCGTATGCGATGTTATTAGGACCGGCAAAGATTGAATTCTTTGAAGAGATATAAACGATATCTCCACCCATCTTTTGAGCAATCATCGCCTTTGCTGATTCGCGCGACATCAGGAATGAACCACGCGCCATAACGTCATGCTGCAGATCCCAATCAGCAACAGTTGTATCAACAAGCGCCTTACTGAGTGAGAGGCCAGCGTTGTTTACGACGAGGTCCACTCCACCGAAGGCAAGTGATGATGCATGCACTGTTGCAATGATTGCTTCTTCATCAGTGACATCAACTTTAACTGCGATTGCTTTATCGGCTCCGCCAATTTCAGCAGCAACTGCTGTTGCTGCATCGAGATCGCGATCTGCAACCACCACACAAGCACCTTCTGCCGCTAAACGAAGTGAGGTCGCCTTACCGATACCTGACCCGCCACCAGTGACGATAGCGATACGGCCAGCCAATGGCTTTGGTTTTGGCATACGGCGGAGCTTTGCTTCTTCTAGCTCCCAGTACTCAATATTGAACTTTTCAGATTCAGCAATTGGCTTGTAGGTCGATACTGACTCTGCGCCGCGCATCACATTGATTGCATTGATATAGAACTCGCCTGCAACTCGTGAGGTCTGCTTATCTTTTCCATAGCTAAACATTCCAACTCCTGGAACCAAGATGATGAGTGGATCTGCTCCGCGCATCGCAGGGCTTTCAGGCTTTGCATACTTCTTGTAGTAAGCCGCATACGTTTCACGATACTTTTCGTGAAGTTCGTGAGCACGCGCAATGACATCGTCAACAGAAGCATCAGCAGGTGTATCAAGAACCATCGGTGAAATCTTTGTGCGTAAGAAGTGATCTGGACAAGAAGTACCGAGAGCTGCCAGACGCGGTAGTTCTGAGTGAGAAATGAAATCAAGGACTACATCTGTGTCACTAAAGCTACCAAGCATCGGTGCATCCATGGAAGCAATTCCACGTAGTGCTGGCGCGAGAAGAGCCGCTTTTGCTTTACGCGCATCTGGTGAGAGCGGTGACCATTCTTTTACAAGCGTTCCAAAAGGATCTTTCTTTCCTTTCGCCGCTAAGAACTTTTCAGCTTTCTCAATCGCATCGATGGAACGCTTTTCACATTCGGCTGAAGTTTCAGCCCATGTAGTAAGTCCATGACCTCCGAGAACCGCACCTTTCGCCTTTGGATTTTCTTTTGCAAGCTTTGAGATATCTAAACCAAGTTGGAATCCAGGACGGCGCCAATCAACCCAAAGAATCTCATCTCCAAAACATTCTTTTGTCAGAGCAGGACCATCGGCTGCAGTTGCAAGGGCGATGATGGAATCTGGATGTAAGTGATCAACGTGCGCAACGTCAACAAGTCCGTGCATTGCAGTATCAATACTTGGCGCTGCGCCACCACGACCAAATGTGCAGTAATCAAAAAGTGCCACCATCTCATCTTCATGCTCTACACCGCGATAGACATTTACTAAAGCGCGCATGCGATCAAGGTAGAGACCAGCAAGTCCTGCCTCTTTCAAGGTTCCTAAATCTCCTCCAGAACCTTTGACGTAGAGAACTTCTACATCTTTGCCCGTTGATGGATCCTTTGCCTCACCTTTTGCGGAAGTATTTCCGCCCGCATAGTTGGTGAACTTTGGATTACTCCCGAGACGGTTCGATCGCCCCAACAACTCTTCAATTGTTTTATTCGCCATTAACTTAAGCTCCCCAACCTGCTTGATTACCACCGACACGATCTGCAGCGATCTTTGCTGCATAACCACTTGCTGCATAAGCCTTCATTGGTTCTGGATCGATTCCCTTATCGCTGCGCCATTCGCGAAGAAGTCCGCGCACGTCAGTGTTGTAGGCATCCATCAAAACTTCGTGTCCGGCCAGAACATCGCCGGCAAGTTGCGCCTTCTTAAGGGCATCTTGATCAACAAGAACTGCCTTGGCGACTGCTTCTTGTACATTCATGATGGAACGAATCTGGCCAGGGATCTTGGCTTCAATGTTGTGGCATTGATCAAGTACATATGAGACAGGAGTTCCGACATCGAATCCACCATTGATATTTACTTCATGCATGATGCGGAAGAGCTGGAATGGGTCTGCAGCGCCAACAATGAGGTCATCATCAGCATAGAAGCGAGAGTTAAAGTCGAAAGCGCCAAGACGCTTTGCGCGGAGCAATCCAGCAACAATGAATTCAATATTTGTTCCAGGTGCGTGGTGACCGGTATCGACAACAACCATCGCCTTTGGACCAAGTGCCATGCAGTGAAGCAGTGAAGTGCCCCAGTCAGGAACATCAGTGTGATAAAAAGCTGGCTCAAAGAACTTATATTCAAGCAACATGCGTTGATTAGCACCAAGGCGCGCATAAACCTTTTCTAGTGATTCAGCCAAGCGGTTCTGGCGATCTGCAATGTTGTCTTGTCCTGGGTAGTTTGTTCCATCTGCAAACCAAAGCTTTAGATCTTGAACATTGACTTGATCCATGATGTCGATGCAATCAAGTAAGTGCGCAACTGCATTTGCGCGAACCTTTGGATCTGGTGCACAGACAGAACCGAGAATGTACTGATCATCTTGGAATGTATTGGAATTAATCGTTCCCAACTTCACGCCCAAGCCCTGTGCATGTGTTGCAAAGTCTTTGTAATCGGCGACCTTGTCCCATGGTATATGAAGAGCAACAGTTGGCGCAGCGCCGGTGTACTTGTGTACTTGAGCTGCATCTGCAACCTTTTCATACGGGTCGCGAGGAACGCCTGGCTGACCGAAGACCTTAAAGCGAGTTCCGGAGTTTCCATAGGCCCATGAAGGTGTCTCAACGCCCAAGCGATTGAGTACTGCTTTTACTTCATTAGTACTTGCCATTGTCGTTACTCATTTCTCTTTATTTAAGGTAGAAAATGTTTTCAAGCTTTAGGAAACCTTCATCAGGTCTGCGACCGTCGAGTGCCTCAAAGTAATCGGCCATAAAAGCTTGCCAACGTTCGTTGACATCTTTTGCAGCCATTCCATCAAGTGCTTTCTGTAGATCAGGAGTTTCGAAGTAACCAATGAGGGTTGCATCGCTGCGGTCTAGGAAGAGCGAGTAGTTATGCCATCCAGTTTCAGAGAGTGCCTCAAGCATCTCTGGCCAGACGCTCTGATGGTGCAGGACATACTCATCAAGCTTCTCCTTGCGAAGCTTGAGTCGAAATCCAACGCGCTCCATCATTACACCTCTCTGCAGTTGAAACGATTCATATTCAATAGGCAGACGTTAAGAGGGATTTAAGCGTGAGTCAACCCTGATGGGATAACAATTGGGTCAAGAAGGTCTCCAATTTATTGACACGGTTCAATTGCAAGGGCAGACTCACGCCTCATGAGCGTCAGCCTGCGAGATGTAGCCAAGGCTGCCAAAGTCTCAGTGGGCACAGTCTCCAATGTGCTTAACCGTCCTGAGGTCGTCGCCCCCGAAACCTTGGCTCGCGTCCAAGCCACGATCAAGGAGCTGGGGTTCGTTCCAAATGGCTTTGCTCGCCATCTACGTTCAGGCCAAAGCAGAACGCTGGGCTTGATCGTGCCGGATGTGGCTAACCCGTTCTTTACTGAAGTTGCCCGTGGAGTCGAAGACGCAGCCAGTAAGCGAGATTACGCAGTTTTCCTCTGCAACTCAGATGAATCTGCGACCAAAGAAGACCGATACGTGAACGTGCTAATCCAGCAACAAGTGCGCGGTGTACTTATTACACCTGCAGATATGAAAGCAGACCGTCTTGATGTTATGCGAGAACGTGGAATTGCGGTGACACTTCTAGACCGAGAAATTAAAGGTCGCAAACAATGTTCTGTATCTGTAGATGACGTGCACGGCGGACAAATTGCAATTGAGTATTTATCAGGGCTCGGGCATACATATATTGCTTGGGTGTGCGGTCCGGACAGTATTCCGCAGGTGGCAGATCGTGGATCGGGTGTTGCTAAAGCAGCCAAAGTTGCTGGAGCAAAGATTGAGACCGTTCATGTATCTCTCATGAATGCCGCAAAGGGTGAAGAAGCTGCGCGCAAGATTTTGGCATTAGACAAGATGCCGACAGCTATTTTCTGTGCAAACGACCTCTTGGCACTAGGCGTAATGCGCGTACTACAAGAAAATAAAGTTCGTATTCCAGATCAAGTCTCAGTACTTGGTTATGACAATATTGAATTTGCTCCATCAGCTGCAGTGCCACTTTCTTCCATTGCCCAGCCTTCATATCAAATGGGCGTCACAGCTGCTGATTTGTTACTCAATGAGTGCGAAGAAGGCGATAGCCACCAACACCAGCAGATCCGTTTCCAACCTCAATTGGTTGAGCGCGCATCTACCGGCAAACGTTAATTACTGACGGTTTAAGAAACGCACATGCTTCGGTGTTAACTCATCGAGTGAATTAACTCCAAGTAGCTTCATATTGCGCACCATTTGCGTGCGCATGATTTCAAGTGCGCGCTCTACGCCATCTTGCCCGCCGGCCATAAGCCCATATAAATAGGCTCTTCCGACGTAGGTGAACTGGGCACCAAGGGCGACAGCGGCTAAGACATCTGCACCATGCATGATTCCGGTGTCGATGTGAATCTCATAATCCTTCTTAAATTCCTTCTTGATATCTGAAAGAAGGTGCAACATTACTGGTGCACGATCGAGCTGACGCCCACCATGATTAGAGAGAAGAATCGCATCTGCGCCAAGCTTCGCAGCCATCTTCGCATCATCAAGATTCTGAATTCCCTTAACGGTTAACGTGCCATCCCACTGCTGACGAATCCACTTGAGATCTTCCCAAGTCATTGTTGGATCGAACATGTAATCAAGAAGTTCACCAACCGTGCCTTCCCAATTCTTCATCGATGCAAATTCAATAGAAGGTGTTGTCAGGAAGTTAATCCACCAAGCTGGTCTAGGCAGTGCATTAATTACTGTGCCCGCAGTAAGGCGCGGTGGAACAGTTAAGCCATTACGATAATCACGAATACGTTGTCCCGCGGCAGGAACATCAACTGTGAGCATGAGGTTTTTTACTCCTGCACGCTTTGCTCTTTCGACAAGCGCCATGCTGCCTTCGCGGTCTTTCCACATATATAACTGGAACCAGTTACGTCCATCAGGTGCTGAAGCAACAACATCTTCAATCGTTGTAGTGCCAAGTGTTGAAAGGGTGAAAGGGATTCCAAATTTTTCGGCGGCCCGCGCACCGGCAATTTCACCTTGTGTCTGCATCATGCGCGTAAAGCCAGTAGGTGCAATTCCAACTGGCATTGAAAATGTTTCTCCAAGTACGGTGCGCGTTAAATCAGCACTTGAAACATTTTTAAGAATGCTCGGAATGAATTCAAGATCTCGGTATGCCTGACGTGCGCGCTCCAAGCTTGCTTCGCTTTCAGCCGAACCGTCGGTGTAATCGAACGGGCCTTTGGGCGTGCGGCGCTTGGCGATATCGCGCAGATCCCAAATTGTGTAAGCATTCTCTAATCGACGCTTTCTTCGACGAAGAGTAGGAAGAGAGAATTGAAGGAGCGGGGCGAGTTCCGACGGCTTGGGAAACTGTCGCTTTACATTCTTGGCCACGCGGGAACCGCCCTCATCTACGCTCGGTGGAATTGAATCCATTTAATAAAAAAGTCCTTTTGGCCCTCACTGAGCCCTCAAAAGAGAATCGAGTTGAGCCTACAAGAATCTAAGCACAGGGTACGGGTTGAATTGTTCAATTATCAAGAGGGCTTTTTATGCGTAAAACGTAATGAAACCGTTATCAATCATTTCTCTAAAATCCATTGACGGTTACGTCACACTCCCGCTAAATTCTCCCCTAAGATTGAAACGATTCAATCCATCAGGGAAAATCCTGATTTTAGATTCGAGGAGTATGCAAGATGATTGTGAAAAGTAGAGGTGTTAGAAAGTTGGTGGCTGTATTTGTCCCAGCCATCCTCATTTCGACCGTAATCGCACCATCGGCCAGAGCTGCGACGGAAATTTCATTCTTGGTCGACAACGGAAACGTAAGCCGTGAAATGTGGACTGCATTGTCAGAGGATTTCAACAAGTCACAATCCGATGTCAAGGTAACTGTCGAATATCGCCCAGGTGGAGCAGACGGTGACAATATCGTTAAGACAAAGCTCGCTACCGGTGAGATGAACGATGTTTTCCTTTACAACTCAGGATCACTATTCCAGGCAATTAACCCTGTTAAGAATTTGGTTGAACTTGGAAAAGAACCATGGATCAACACAATTTCTTCATCATTCTTCCCTTCAGTAACAGGCACTGACAAGAAGATCTACGGTGCGCCATTTGGTACAGCAATGGGCGGCGGAATTATGTACAACAAGGCTGTATACGACAAGCTTGGCCTAAAGATTCCATTAACCTGGAAAGAATTTATTGCTAACTGCGAAAAAATCAAGAAGGCAGGCTACACAGCTGTAATTCAGACATATAAGGATACTTGGACTTCTCAGCTACTTGTTCTTGGAGATCACTTTAATGTTGAAGCTGAATCACCAGGATATTCAGCAGCGTACACAGCAAACAAAGCAAAGGTTGCAACCAATAAGGCTGCTTTTGCTGGATTCGCTCACCTAGAAGAAGTCAATAAGAAGGGCTTCCTCAATAAGGACTACAAGTCAGCAACATTTAACAAGGGCTTGGAGTACTTAGCTACAGGTAAGGGTGTTCACTACCCAATGCTTTCTGCAGCGATTGATTCAATCGTTCAGAATTACCCAGAAAACGCTAACGATGTTGGTATCTTCGCTCAACCAGGATCTTCTGCAAAGAACAATGGACTTACAGTGTGGATGCCTGCAGGTATCTATATCCCTAAGACCACTAAGAACCTAGATGCAGCTAAGAAGTTCGTTTCTTACATAGTTTCTCCTGCATCTATCGCAGTTCAGAACAAGGTCACACCTCCATCAGGTCCTTACTTCATTAAGGGCGCGAAGTTGACTGGAAAGCTCACTGTCGTTGCGACAGACATGCTCAAGTACCTAAATACTGACGGTAAATCAGGACCGGCACTCGAGTTCGTTTCACCAGTCAAGGGTCCAAACCTTGAGAAGCTAACTGTTGAAGTTGGTTCAGGAATCAAGACAGCTAAGCAAGGTGCTGCTGCCTATGACAAGGATGTTGAAAAGCAAGCTAAGCAACTTGGACTTGCGGGCTGGTAACTAACATCTAAAAAAGTAAATAAGACAAAGAGGGAATTGCGGGCAACCGCAATTCCCTCTTTGTACCACTTCGAGAGTTATTAGAAATTGGGAATGATGAAAAAGGAATTGAGAAAAAAACCCTTAAGGGGCGCATACCCTAATTCGCTGATGTATCCCGCCTTTTTTCTCTATGTTCTCCTATTTTTCCTCCCGACAGTAGTTTCACTTTTCTTCAGTCTCACTCGATGGTCACTTCAAGATTGGCAATTTGTTGGACTAGATAATTTTGTTATGTACTTCCAAGAGGCTGAATTACGAATTGGTTTTCGCAATACAATCATTTATGCCGTTTTAACGAGCGCGCTAAAAGTCATCATTGGTCTATACCTAGCGAATTTTCTGACCTCAAAACTACGATCTAAAGATTGGCTGCGATCTGTTGTTTTTTTCCCAACATTAGTTAGCACAATTGGGGTCGGCTACACTTTTGGAGTTTTACTTGACCCATTTGAAGGACCAGTAAATAAGGGCATACGTGCGGTGGCAGCAAATATCGGACTTGTTACAGACGGCCCAGGTTGGTTAACGGATGCAAACCTACTTCCACTCCTTTCGATTGCATTTGTCGATGTCTGGAAAGGGGTTGGATTCGCAACTCTTATTTATATAGCCGGAATGGCTTCTATTGGCCGCGAATATTACGAAGCATCTGCAGTCGATGGGGCAAGCGCAAGGCGGCAATTCTGGAGCATTACCGTGCCGCTAGTACGACCAGCCATGTTCTCGGTAATTATTTTGTCATTTATTGGCGGGCTCAGGTCCTTTGACCTCATTTGGGCCATGACGAATGGAGGACCTGGTTTTATCTCTGATGTGATTGCATCTATTAACTACAAGCAATATCAGGCTGGTTTCTATGGCCTTGCCACAGCAGGAAACGTAATTCTATTTATCTTCGTTACAGCACTTGTCATTCCACTGTCTCGGTTCTTGAACAAACGGGAGGTTGCCGCATGAACCTTCTATCTCGCAAACAAAAACCTAAAGTTAAATACAGAAGTATTTGGGTTGAAATCGGTGCGATTTTAGTAACCTCAATCGTATTTATATTTCCATTCCTTTTCATTCTTTTCACTGCAGGAAAGGATGCGAAGTCTGCCTTTAAGCTCGAATTTTCAATTCCTGAAAAATGGTATCTTTGGGAAAATTTACTAACGGTGATTCAGGCTGATAAATATCTGATCGTAAGAGCGACCTACAACACATTGGTACTCACAATTTTTTCTGTAACGCTCCTAGTTCTTATAAGTGGAATGACCGGTTATGTAATCCAGAGGAAAACTAACCGAGTCACGTCAACTGCAAGTTTCATGGTTTTAACCGCTCTGATCATCCCTCCCGCTATTGTCCCTACAATTTGGGTACTTCAACAGATTGGTCTTTATAAGACTATGACTGGAATGGTTTTGATTGAAGTAGCGTATGGAATGGCTTTCGCTATTTTGATTTTCCGAAATTTTGTGGCAACTATTCCGCGAGAGCTAGATGAAGCTGCGATTATAGATGGTTGTACAGGTTGGGCACTCTATTTCAGAATCATTTTTCCACTTTTGAAACCAGTTACCCTAACAATCATTATCATCGCAACTGTAAGTATCTTCAACGATTTCGTTAACCCGCTCTATTTCCTTCCTGGAGAGAAGAACGCGACACTTCAACAAACCCTCTATAACTTTCAAGGCAGATACTCAACTCAGTGGCACTTACTGTTTGCCGACATTCTGTACATCACAATTTTCCCACTCGTTGCATTCATCTTCTTTAATAAGAAGATTATTGCTGGTATGACCGCGGGATCAGTAAAGGGTTAAAGAAAAACATCTATCAAAGGGGAACGTCATGTCATCAGTACCAGCAGTCTCACAGCGAGATGAAGCGACTCGAGTCATTGGACTTCAATCGCAATTTTCTGCTGACTTGATTGGCCTTCCTATCGTTGACCCACTCTTGACGTGGCAGATTAGTAGTGAGCGTCCAGATGCAACTCAACTTGCCTACGAAATTTCATCTGTCGGCGAGATGGGAGATGTCATCACATCTGCAGTTGTAACAAGTGCAGAACAGATTGAACAAGTTGCTTCAGGCCATATCGGTAAAGCAAGAGAAGTTCGACACCTCCGAGTTCGCGTTGCAACTCAATACGGCTGGTCAGATTTCAGTCCTTACGCAAAATTCGAAACCGGATTAGCGTCCGGCAATGAATTGAAGGGCGAATCAATTGGTGACTCTTCTTCACACTCAGAACCATCGCCAATCTTGCGCAAGGAATTCCAAGCAGGAAAGAAAGTTTCAAAGGCACGTATCTACGCAGCATCCGAAGGCATTCATAGTCTCTATCTCAACGCGGTTCCAGTGACAGATGAATTCTTCACACCGGGGTGGACTGCATACGACGATCGTCGTACTTTCATCACCTACGACGTCACCTCATTAGTGCAAGATGGTGGAAACTGCATAAGTGCGGAGCTTGCAGATGGTTGGACGCGAGGCAAGCTCGGATTTATGAATTTGTATGACAACTACGGCAAGAACCTGCATTTGCTGGCGCAACTTGAGATTACCTATACAGATGGATCAACAGATGTTGTCGTAACTGATAATTCATGGAAGGTCTCTTCCGGTGAAATTCAATTTGCCGATATTTACGATGGAACAACAATCGATTACACAAAGCGCCAGAAAGGTTGGCAGCTTGTTGGATTTAATGATTCAGCTTGGGCAGCACCCGTGGTGTACCCATTTGCAAAAGAGACGCTGGTTGCTCGCACCTCAACTCGTGTTGTAAAGATCGATGAATTTGCCTCAAGAATCCTCGATTCAAAGAACACCAGTCGCACACTTCTTGATTTCTCTCAGAATATTTCCGGCTGGGTACGCCTTACCGTTGATGGAAAGAAGGGTGATCTAGTCACTATTCGCCATGCGGAAGTTCTAGAACCAGGGCCAAACCTGCACACAGCAGCACTTCGCACAGCGAAAGCCACAGACCACTACACACTTGATCGCGATGGACGTCATGTACTTGAACCAAAGTTCACATTCCATGGATTCCAATTTGCTGAAGTTACAGGCCCAGCAAAGTTCATCTCAGCAGTCGGTGTAGCAATTTCTTCTGCAAATGAGCGTCGAGGAACATTTACATCTTCTGATGTTCGACTCAACCGACTACATCAGAACGTTGTTTGGTCAATCGCAGACAATATGGTCTCCGTCCCAACAGATTGTCCTCAACGTGATGAGCGCTTGGGTTGGACAGGCGATGCACAAGCAATCGCGATGACTTCAAATACTTTGTACAACTTGGGTAACTTCTGGCGCAACTGGCTAACAGACCTGTGGGTTGATCAGAAGCGCGTTGGTGGAGTTGGCGCAGTTGTTCCAGACATTTTGTCAAAGCAACCGACACCAGGTGACAATTCATGGGAAATCACAGACCGCGCCGGATGGGCAGATGCGGCAACCATCGTCCCTATGGCTGCTTATGAGTCATATGGAAGCTCTGCGACCCTGAAGCAACAAGTGGAAAGTATTCGTGCATACGTTGATGGTTTATCAGCGCGTCGCCAAGGCGAAAAGTTTCTACCCGAAGAATTCCAATTCGGCGATTGGTGCGACCCAGATGCACCTGTTGATCAACCGTGGCTTTCAAAAGTAAAGGCTCAATTCGTTGCTAACGCATTCTTCGCCAATACCGTTCAGCTTGCAGCTGATACAGAAGCCCTCGTGGGCGATGCGGCACACCAGAAGAAGTTCACTGAACTTGCAGCAACGCTGAAGAAAGATATTTGGGAGCACTTTGGCCAAGAAGCAAAAGAAACAACTGCTGGTTGTTCAATTGCTCTCGAATTCGGAATTGTTCCTGAATCTGAGAAAGCAGCAGTTGCAAAGATTTTGAGCGACATGGTGATTGCAGATGAAGGAAAGATCACCACAGGATTCCTTGGAACCCCACTTATCTTGCATGCGCTCTCTAAGAACGGCCACTTTAACGCTGCTTACACAATGTTGATGCGCCGCAAGGTGCGCTCATGGCTCTACCAAGTTGATCAGAAGGCAACAACTATCTGGGAACGCTGGGATGCAATCCGCGAGGATGGCTCGATCCATAAGGGTGAAATGGCAACATC
>Ga0214921_10009223_pt1 | contig 12541 bp, 14 predicted proteins | sample LL1505_MetaG_FD_177992 | JGI IMG/M metagenome (GOLD analysis project Ga0214921, IMG submission 177992) | Freshwater microbial communities from Lake Lanier, Atlanta, Georgia, United States - LL-1505 | ecosystem: Environmental > Aquatic > Freshwater > Lake | place: USA: Georgia | collected... | reverse complement strand
CTTAACCATCCCTCGCTTGCGAAGCAGGCGTAGATCACGGATGGCTTGCAACGCAACCTCTCCAGCCAACTGCTGCAACCTATCGTCATAATCACCACGACACAGGTGCGTTGACCTCACCTACCCAACCCCACCAGCTTCGCTTCGTCTTCTTTAATCTGGTTAGCCAACTTAACCAGATCATTCGACTGCCCAGCGTAATGAATAATCATCGCATCCTTATAGCGGTCCAAACCAAAATGCGACTCCACGCTGGTCATGCAGTTAAAGGACGGGTCAAGCTCGGTTAGTGGAATTTCCCACAGGTGCGCCATCACATTGAGCCAGGTCTGCTCGGCGAAGTGGTTTGGGTGCAGGCCAATGGGTGGCATTGACAAGATACCAACGGCCTTGGTATGAACTACAAAAACTCCAGTATTGACGTAAAATTGAGGCTCAATAACACCACCGAATGCACCAGCCAGCTTAACCATCTCTGGCTTGCGGTCCAAGTATGCTCCTTCGTCAAAGGCGCAGAACACCCCAGCGTCATCGGAAAGCTTCGGGCAATCGGCTGCAATTAAAACATCAGCGTCAACAAATGTCACCTGCTCATAGCCCTTAGTGGCCATGATGTTCCCGATGGCAGATTTAGAATACTGCATCGGATGGGTTAGGGGTTTGTCGATCAGAATGAAGTCGCAGTTATGCCGCTTGCAGTACGCCTCCATGCGTGGCCTAGTCAGATCCAGAATCTTCTGCCAATCCTCACCGAACGATTGGGTTACTAATGCTTGTTTCATTTGCCAGCGTCAAAATCTTCTGTTGCTTGAATTGACAAAAGGTCATCAGCCTTTTCTAGCAATTCCTTGCTTGGATTCTTGATGTCCTCAGTAGCAGTTGAAATTTCAATCTTTGACATAATCACATTGTTAACCACCTTGGCATAGCAATGTTCTCTGTATCCAACTGGACCAATATCCTCGGTGATAGTATCAATCTCTGCGTTGCCATACGCAGTATATTTTTCTCCATTAAATTCAAAATCAACGCTTACATCTTCCATCATCATAGTCTTGGCACCTCTTTCTTTATTTGAGCCAACACAAACAATGTTCTTACCAGCGCACGCTCCAAGTGGTCAACACTTGTCTCATCGTTATTATCAGGACAAGGCGTGGATTTGTGGAGTTGCATCTGCGCTGTGGCCAAGTGCCGCACGGCTCTTGCGATATGGTAATCGTGAGTTGGCCTATCCTTCTCCAGCCAATCTCCATAGCCAGACTTTTCCGATCCCTTGCCCATCACGCGCCAGACTATTTCCTGCGCAGCGTTGCCCATCTCTTGGATTGTTGGGGGTGTCATTTCTTCCATTCCTTTATAGTGAACCACGCAATCATTAAGAAGAAGGCGGCATTCAACAGGCGAAGAACCATGTCAGTAATTTTTATGAATAAGTCCCATGCTGGGGCAATTAAACTCCAATCATTCATTTCGCTAAACTCCTATAGAATTGGTCCAGTAATCCTTCTAGCCAAAGCACGTCTTGCGGGTCGATCATAACTTCATCCCAGGAGGGGTGTAACCCTTGACCCAAGCCCACACCTTCTGCATAGCGCAGAATGCAATGCCAGCTTGGTAGAGTTCGTCCTCGTCCCACACCTTAGTCGTCAGCTTGGTAGCATCATTTGATGCCAGGACCACCGACACGCAGGCGCACTGAGGATTCTCGCTTGCGGCTCGGTATGCCCAAAGTTGAGCGCAATCTGTATCGTAGAATGGATCGTATTTGGGATTAACCTTACGATTCTTTAAGTCGATGATAGCGTCACCAATACCGCGTAGCTTGACGTAGGCATCACACCTGCCCGCATAGCCTCCGCCGACAAGACCCTTTTCGCACCAGTAGGTTTTCTCGATATTTGCGTCCGACCACTTCTTAAATGTTTCGATGTACGGAGCAAGTGTTTCATCGTTGGATACAGCTCTTCCCAAGAGGATGTTCTCCATTTCGGTATGCATTTTCGTGCCGTGTTCAGCTGCCTTCGTTGTTGATTCTTTAGAGTCCTTAACGACTCTGCGAGCGTAGGTTTCGAGCGTTTCATCTTCATCCTTCGGAAGCGTGAGCGAGGACATAATGGCCTGCTCTATCTTCCATGCCGTCAATTGCGGCTTATCCATAATGCCAAGCACGCTGGTTACGGATGGGTACAATCCCATCTGGCGCGCATCGGCTACGGTTGTGTTTCTTTCTTTTCCGTTCTTGCCGATCACAACGTGGGCGGATTCACCCTCGGCTGTGTACCAGTGTCCCGCCTGGTCAGTAGCGACCAGACGGGAATTGGTAGGCTCTTTCGCTGTGATTGTAAGAGCCATTACAATTAGAACGGCATCGTGTTGCCGTCTGCGTCAACCTCGACCTTGATGGCCGTGGACTTACCAGCAGCGGTAGCAAACTCTTTGGATGCGCGGATCTTCTCCTGCAACCAGTCGGGCATATCGTTGAATTGCCCAGCCTCACCCTGCTCGATCTCGTAGTACAACTGATCGTTGGTTGTGGTAGCTGGTGCTTTCATGCCTTTAGGCAGCTTGGACGCACCCGCAATGGCGCAATACTGCCGACCCTGCTGACTAGTCTTGTGGATCAAGGTCAGCATAGCTGGCTTGCCAAGAAGGTTCTTCAAGCTGAACGCTTGTAGTTCCTTGGAGGTAAAGGTTTGACCTCTCCACTGCTCAAGCAATTTCCGCAAGCTTGCTTTCTCGCCAAGACTGCGCGTCTGCTCGATGGATACCACCATTGGCTTTTCAACCTTTGTCGTTTTGCCGTTCTCAACCACCTCAAACTCGTCCAACTGATCGGGCAACTCGAAGGTTAAGCGGACTTTTGGTGTCCACTTCTCTTGGTTATCCCAATTGGTTTTCTGGTGGCCCAGATCGACTAGGCTGTAAAGAACGCCCACAGTAGCTCCCGCTTCTGGTAGTTTGCGCTCTTGTTTTGCTGATTCACTTAATGTCAATGCCATTGTAGTATCTCCTTTATTTATTTGTTTGGGTTTATTGTTGTTGGGGTAAGGTCTTCAAAAGCTGGTGACTTAACGTAAAAGCCCTGCGCGATGGTTGAGGTCTTTGCATACTCAATAGTCACATTGGCTGGCGCAATTTGTCGAGCTAAATCACACACGCTGTCGGCGGTCAGTATGACTAGCCACTCTTTGCGTCCGTTACGGCGGAAGAATACTGCTGGGATCTTGCCCGCTGGACAATCACGCTTTGATTGCTCCATCCACTCTTCAGGCTTGAGTGCTTGGCAACGCTTGCCTTCAATGTGAAATGGAAAATTCTCGCAGACTACATCACCGCTACCGCCTTCGGGATTGCCCGCGTACTGCTGGGTGCGTCTGGCCTTCTGCCAACCCTGTTCCCTCAGATAATTGGCTAACTCTCTCTCGCCCGCTGCACCTTTAGCCCTGCTGTTGATCTTGCCCATGGGTTGTGTCTAGCCAACCACCCACCGCAAGGTCGAGCGTATATTTAATTACGCCAAGTCTTATTAGCGTTGCTAATATCCCTATTAAATTTGTTAATCATTGCTCGCAGGGTTAACTTCTCAACAATTTCTTGGTTTGCCTTAACCCACGCGATGGCCTCATCGTATGACTTTGCATCCTGCAATCCATCCTCAAACTGATCCCACGCCTCTTTGTCGTTCACAGGTTCTGGAATACACGCCAACTCTGGCCTGTCGATGGGCAAGTCGTGAAAGTGACTGATTTGCATTTAGAGATAGGCAATAACCAAAATAGATCATCGGCCATAGCCCACATTGCCACATAATCCACCCCACTGATTGCACGCTTGGGCAAGTTATATCCATTGCCAGTGCTGGTAGAAAACCGATACCGAGTGCGCCCAGGTTCAACATTCTGCGCGGTCTTAACTTGAATGCGGTGAAATTTATTATCCTTCTCAGCAACCACATCGTAGCCAGCGTAGTCCTCGTAAGGTAGTAATACTGAATACCCGCACCGCAGTAGCGCACCAGTAACGCGAGCCACCCCAACTGCTCCAATTTGGCGGGAACTTAATTTCATCCTTGACGGCTTTCGGTTTGTGCTGGAGACTTTTTCCTATGAAAGCAATAACAACTATAACACTGATGGCGATGCTTGTGGCATCGGGAATGGCGGATGAAGATGATACTGATGCTGCTGACTTTGTTGGAGCAGTACTAAAGCGCAACGGATTCTCATGTGGCCGTGGATGCGTAATATCCGAGAATGGTGGAATGGCTTATTCATCGTCATCTGGTAGGTCAATAATTTCTACTGAAGGTTTCTATTATAAGTCTGGAAGTAGTGTTGTTGGTAAAGATGCAACATTCATATCGAAGTCTAGGAATTTCTTTTATGGAACTTCCGCAACAATTAAGGCTGGTTCGGCCTATATGAATGGAGATGCTGTTTGGGTTGGATCTCAAGAAGAGGATAATGATTAAGCTCCAAATATTGCGAGCCTATTTCGTATTCTGCTTTCGAGTCCACCGATAAACTTCTTTCTGGCTGGGTTGCGTTGAGCCATTCGGTATTCGTCATCAAGCTGGGCTTGACTGGCCGCGCGCATTAACGCCTTTGGCTCAACCTGGTTGATGGCCTGCAATGTCTTTGGACCTAACCCTCCATCTACCGCCACCTTCTGGCCAAGCGTGTTCAATCCTTGCTGGATGTACTTCGTTGCACCGCCCATCCCGCGATTAAACGCGAGATCCTGTGCGAATGGTTGAACTGCTTCTGGCAACTTTGAGACGAATGGGCTGGTGTATTCTTTGACGTACTGCGCCGCAGCCTGCGCCCTGTCTTGCGCTGGGAGCGATGAGATTCTTTTGAAGGCATCTGGATGATACTTGTCGTTAATACCAGCAACCTCAAAATTACCACCCATATCTCCTGCTGGCAATTTATAGACCTGCACGTTGCCCTGCTTATCCTTCCTTGCCTCAAAATCAATCGTCTTTAACGCTGCTGCTTGCAGCACGTCTTGTTCTGGCTTTGTTTGCATAGCTTGTGGTTCCTCTACAAAATCAAGTGCTGGTTGCTCTGGCATGGCTTGTGATGCTTGCGGTGCTTGTTTGGCATATTCTCTGGCCTTCTCAATAGGCGCGATCCTTCTGACCTCTTCTGGTACTGGCTCATATCCAGTACCAGTAAGTTCTCTGGCAACCATATCGTTCCTCAATGAAACATCCTTCGATGGGTTAATTGAGAACCTCATTGTTTCTCGCCCTGCTTGATTCTGGTTTCATATCTAGACATAAATGCCTTCCTTGCGTCATCACCTACTTGAGCGTATGCCCTGCGAAGAACAGTAGCTTTATCCTCATTGGTCATACGCTTAAATCCTTGATCCTTGAACATTGTCTCGGCGGCCTTTCTATAGGATTGTCCACGCATTTTGGAGTATGACTCATAAAGCTCTGGAGACAGCCTATATGACACGTTCTTTATCGTAAAATTACGCAGTGGCTTTGGCGGGATAACGTCACCATCTTCAGTTGCCTTGAATATATTGTAGATTCCAAGGGTAATAGGATCGTATGATACATCCCTACTTTTTGTAACATCAAAGAAATTATACATGATTGGATCTGCTCCTTCTGGAGTCTGTGGTATATCCCTACCCCAAATGTCGATCCTTCTGGCCATATCCTCATCCATACTAGGCAATCTTCTTTTCAAGACTTCTGCAAATATGTTTATTGGACGTTCAACCGCATCACCCTTAATGTCTTTCAACTGAAACTTCTCAGGCATTGTCTCCCTCATTGCTCTAGACACAGCAGTTAAACTATTTGGGAATGGAATTGATGACACAACTCCGTAGTAATCAGAAATCCATTTATCCAACGTAGATCCGCTTCCATCCAGCATTGCAGAAAGAAGACTATTTGTTCCCTTTAAGAAGCTCTGGTTAAACGCAAAGGATAGTGTCTCTGGTAGAACTGCCTCAAGATTGACACCTCTCTCGCCTTGCTTACCTTTTGCCGCCGCATCCCAAGTTGACATGATTCCGCCAACAATACCAAGCTTCTCTAGCGACATTATCCTATCTCCAGGCTGAGTATCTGTAGAGTCTCCCTTTGATAGCCTATTCAATGCACTGATATTTATGCTTCTGGGTGGAACTGTCTTGTATTGAATATCCCTTATCTTTTCAGATGGAGATGCCTTCTCTCCAATTATGTTGTTATCCAAAAGAAATGCAGTAACGCCACCTATGGTAGATCCTGTAAAGAATTTACCTAAACTCATTTGCGCTTTCCTATAGTCTCCATTCTTGGCCGCAAGGAATGCTTTTGGAAGTGAATACAAGGGAAGCGAAAACTCAACCATTTCATCAATAACATTCGCTGGAGTTTTTGCGTAGGGTATAATTGTTTTTGCAAACAATCTTGCAATACCAGACTTGTTGCCAGCACCGAATAAATTAGCAGCATTAAGCGCAGCCCTTGTTAGCATTGTGTCTTGTTGGAACACTGCCTCTGCTGCTTCTTGTGCTACCTTTGAAACTTCACCAGGCGAAGGAAGTCTTACTGCGGCTCGTAATTCAGACCCTACCTTACCAGCCAATTGCGCCTGCTCCGAAAGTAACCTAGCTTGAGCTATCCTTCTGAACGGAGCGTCACCAAGTTGCAATAACCTTAACATTGTCTCTGGAGGAACGCCCAAGGCAACTTCTGATGCTAACCTAACCCTATCTGCTATTTGTTGAGTTACACCCCTAAATCCCCTTTCAATTGGTTTGGCTAATCCTTCTCCTGTCCATAATTGCTTGAATGCAGTAAGTGGTTTTAAGCCTTGGATTCTTTCTCCAGCAAGTAATCCCTCTGCGCTTATCCCTCTCTTTATCCCAACCAATCCTTCCCCTAGTCCACGAATCCCAGCCTTGCCAACCTCAATTGTTCTCCTTATACCGCCAATTGGAGATCCAATTAGTCTAGGCCCAACCTCTTGCATTGTGACCTTTTGAAATGCCCTTCCAATTTCTTGAGCTACAAATGCTGTTTGTCTGCTGGCCATACGCAAAGGAGCATTTACAACATTGCTCCATAAATTTGTAACTAAAGAAAGAGGCGCAAGAAGATTGCCTTGTATTACTGTTGGAAGAAGCTGTCCAATAATCTTCTTTGGAATAAGCCTTGATTCAAAATTCTGGAATCTAAACGCGCTTTCTGTATATATCTTCTCTGCCTTAATTGCTTTATCAATATCTATATTGTCAAATGTTGTGCGTGCTTTTTCTGCAAGAGCTTCATATGTTGATCTTGTTCTTGCTTGAAGGGCAAAAAGTTTCTTAGAAGTGTTAAGAAGTGATTGCGTGAGAATCCTTCCGTTATCATCAAGAAAAACGCTTAGTGTTGCTAGATATCCATTTTCAGTAGCTGAAGGAAGAGTCCTCATAGCAGCCATATTTTGCGCTGATTCTGTTATTGATTTTGCCCTGCTCTTTGCATAACCAAGCAATGCCTTAACATCACCCTGCTTTGATGCGCGATTGATTAGCTCTGCGTTTGCAACAATTTTCTGAGTTGGTGTTCCAGTTTCATAAAGTGATCTTACTGCATCATCTGATTGCTTTGCCAATGCATCTTGTAGTTCTCTTTGCCCAAACTTTTGATATGTTATATCTTCACTTACTGCAAGTTGTTCTCGCATTCCTCTATCAAGAAGCGGATTTTCAACCATCTTTACGCCTGCTTGTCTGTAACCAATCCCTTTTGGAAGTGCTTTCAATTCAATTGGCACTTCTGGCAATGCAACGCCTGCCTTTGCTGCTGCTTCCTCTGCCTTCGGAGCAATAGCCTCAACCGCCTTGGGCAGAGCAGTCTCAACTGCTGGAGCTATGGCGGGAGCAATTGCAGGGGCAATAACCTCTGCAACTGGCGCAACCCTGCGAGTTAATGCCCCGCCAACTCCTTTTGCTAGTCCAGCCAACCCGCCAGCAGTAGGCGTTAGAAGAGAGGCAATAGTTGTAGTTACTGGATATTTTTGAATATCGCGCTCAAGCATCCCGCTGATTCGGGCAACTTGCTCTGGAGGTATTAGTGACTTAACGATTGCTTCTTGTCCCTTCTGTCCTGCAATATAACCACCTACTCCAGCAATTGCGCCAGTAACTAGTTTGGGAAGAATGCCACCAGGAGTAAGAGCAGCAGCAGTTTCAGCGGCTACCGCACCAGTAGTTGATGGTATTATTTGACTTCCAACTGTAAGCCCAATTGCACGAAGTCTTGTTGAATCATCTGGCTCAAGTTCAAAGGAGTCAACATTGCCATCTTTGTCAGCCTCAAAGCGTACTACCTTGCCATCCTTATTCCTGCCAATAGCAAATCCAACGCCAGTAGCTTTATCTGTTCCAGATGACACAGTTTCAATTCCTAGCCTCTGCGCTTCTTTGACCGCTGGGATTGCTGGCGTTTCAATAATGCCTTCAGCCAACGCCTGCGCCGTTGGCTTGTATCCTTCCGCTATCGTGCCGTCTGGCCTGCGGATCGCACCCATAGCATCCAAGGCTTTGCCAGCCTCAATGGATGCCTGCTGTGGGGTTGCGCCTACTTGTAGTTGACGCTGTGTTTCTTGATCCAGTAAGGCCTTGCGTTCTGGCGAGATAACTTCCTCTGGCTTTCCACCAGATGCCAAATACTCAGCTTTGGTTAAGTTGCCAGCATCTTCTTGTGAAAGTGGAGCAAACTCTAAATCTTGTTCCTGCTCTGGAACGAACTCAAGCTCTGGCCCTATAGCCATTGCTTACTGCCTCGCTTGCAGTCGTCCTGGCTTTCCGTTGATATAAATAAGTTGCCCAGGCTTTACGCCCGCTGCTTTTGCTTCTTGAAGGCTATTAAAATTCTTTGGTGCTTCTGGTTGCGCTGGAGTTTGCGCTGGAGTCTCTGGAACAACTTGTGTTGGTGCTTGGAGTGGCATAGTTGGGGATTGATAATCTGGAATATTTGTTTCCATCTGGCCTGCTTGTCTATTAAAGCCAAGCTCGGCCAACTTGTTCTTATAAACTCCAGCCTCGGCCTCTATGTCTTTTAGGACATCAGCGCGTGGTTTGGCACCAACTAATCCAAGACCAGCTTCCATTGCAAATGTGCGCGTATCGCCCTTTGCAATTTCAATCTCTTGCTTGACGCGCTTCTTTTGTAGCTCTTTTAGCCTATCGCTTAATTCAGCGCGCTGTGTTTCAATATCTTGATTTTGAAGGTCTTGTTCGTTTCTGATCGTTGATCCAATCCCAGCAAGGTAAGGAGCAAATGCTGGATCTTGGCTTAACGCTGGAAGATCCTTTAGCTTGCCCTTGACCTTCAGTCCACCCTTCTCGAAGCTGAAGTCAACGTCTGGCTGTTCCTTAATTGCCATTGCTCGCTCTTCTAAGGCTTGCCGTCTTTGTGCTTCAGCAGCAGCTTGCTTGTCAATATCGCCTTGGCGAAACATATTTACTAATTCTGGTATATCAATTACTGCCATAAATCTCCTTATATCTTAATCAAGTTTCCAAGGCCAGTAGCAATCTGACCGAACTGTTCGGCCCCACTGGATCCTCTCGCAATCGCACCAACCTGCGAACCATACTGACTGGCCTGCAAATCCGCCAGCGTATTATAAATACCAGCCGCATTCTGCGCGCCAAGGAATCCAGCGTTAGGATTGACATATCCATAAGGATTAGAGGCTGAAGGCGTGGATTGGAACCCACCAGTTCCCTGTGGTTGCGATGCTGCAAGGTAGTTATTAAGCATAGCTTGTTGCTCTCCAAGACGCTGTGAGCCTAAGTTGTAAAGGGTTGGGCCACCTGCAATAAAGCCTTGAGCCGCGCCAAGGCGTGATTGTTCAAGGGCATTGCGAAGACCAAGATCGCGTGCTGTGGCCGCACCAGTTGTCTCTCCAGAGCTAAGGAACGCTGTGGCTGCACCATAGCGTGCCAGCTTGCGTTGCTCGCCAGCCATACCAATGTTGGCTGCTTCCTGCACCGCTGGTCCAATACCAAAGATATTGCCCCTAGCAGTCTGCGCTCCACGGATGGACTGTTCGTATCCACGCCGTTCTTCCGCACCAATAGTTGATCCCAAGCGAAGTTGGTTAATCGCCTCTTGCTCGATGGTATTGCGAAGGTCTTCAGTCTGCTTGGTTGTGGTTGGACCCAAAGGAGTCTCCGCCATAGTTTGGTACTGTTTGGAAAGAGCGCGAGCAGTCGCAGCAACAGTAGGATCTATTTCCTCAATCTGCTTGATTGTGCGTTCTTCTGGAAGACGAAGTGTTTCTCTGAATTGAGCAACAGCCTTGGCTGCTGTATCTCCCTCAAGTGGTTTATAATTATCAAGAAGACCCTTTGCCTTAACAGCATATCCCTGAACTTTTGTAAGTTCAGTTTTAAATCCTTCAATAGCTGACGTTACTTTTGCTCTTTCAACAGTATTATCTGCTGGTATATTATTTAAAATATCTGTAGCAGCAGTAATTTTACTCGTCAAATCGGTTGCTGCTGTTGTCGCAAGATCAACGTAGTTTGCATACGCTGTCTTTGTTGCGTCATTGATGCTACCTAAAGCCTGGGCATCCGTTACTTCTGTATTTAACTTGCCAAGTAAATTGTTGCCAAGAACAAGCGAACCAGACCCAAGAGCATTAACGGCACTGCCAATAGTAGAAACGGATGTTCCTCCGCCTGTTGTGGTTCCTCCGCCAGTTGTAACTCCGCCTCCTGTTGTAACTCCGCCTCCTGTTGTAACTCCGCCTCCTATTGTAGTCCCTCCACCAGTTGTAGTCCCGCCAGCACCATATCCACTTATGCCATAATCAGAAAGCCTAAGTTTTGATAAGGATTCTATAAGATAAGGGGATTTATTTGTTGTATTTCTTTGTAAATTTGCAAGTTCGTCTTGCGCTGTTTGGAGCGCATTGTTTGCGGCTACTTTTGCTTTTGATCCTTTTGCTGTACGCAATCTTTCTTCAAAAGTCGCAACATCTTCCCTTTTTGCATTAATGCTATCAAGCTGATCTGACGCAGCCATTACATTTGCAAGAAGTGTTTTTACATTTTCAGTTTGATTCTCTGAGTCTGGGGCAAAAAATCTAATTCTTTCTGCGGCAGCCTTGATGGCCTTTTGATCTACTGCATTTAAATTTGCTATTCCAATTTCCTGTGCTTTTGACAATACTTCCGAATAATTATTTACAGCAGTTTGAAAATTTGTTGCCTTTTTTGCTGGTGCGGTAATCTTGGGTTGTTCAAATTGATATTTTTGCGTTGCGGCATCAAGATTTATATTGCCTTTTTTGTCAGTATATAATGCAGGATCAAGTTTATATACATTTTTAATTATATCTGTTTGGGCCTTTTCCTCGTTAAACTTCCCCTTTGTAACATAGCTTGCAGCATCGGTAAGACCGAGTGCTTTATACTTATCAATTATTGCTTGATTTGGATTAACTACTGGTGCCTGGACTTTTTGTGCAGCTACTTTATCAGCAGCTTTTTTTTCTGCTGCTGCTGCTTTATCAGCAGCTTTTTTTTCTGCTGCTGCTGCTTTATCAGCAGTAGCTGGTGTAGTGGCTTTAACAGCAGTAGCTGGTGCAGTGGCAGCAGGTGCAGTAGCTTTAGCAGCAGTAGCTGGTGCAGTAGCTGGTGCAGTAGCTGGTGTAGCGGTAGTAGCTGGTGTAGGCGTAGTATTAAGTTTCCCAGCAGCAACCTTTGCGGCCAACATATTATATGATCCGCCTCTTTCCTTGTATTCTGTTGGATCTAATTTATATACATCTTGAATTAATGCTTTTTGCAATAAATCTGAATTAATATATCCTTTAAGATTTCCATTTGTTGTATAGGAATATTTACTAATATTTTTATCAATATCTTTCAATCCTAACGCGGAATATTCTGCAATTAATTTGTTATTTGCATTATTTCGTTTTTCTTCTGATGTTATCTTTGCCATATTAAACTATTCCAGTCCTTGGCAATCCAGAAAGGTAATCTACCTGTCCCACGCCTTGGGATTGCTGTACTTGTTGAGGAACAAAATTCATTGGCGACTGTCCGTATAACCTAGCAAACTGAACTGCTGCTTGCTGGCCCAAACCCTGCTGTGTGGCAAAAGCATTGGGAGACATCTCAAACTGACGGCGCATAGCTTCAAGAGAGCGTTGCGGTCCAAGTTCGCGCTCTACCTGTAACGCTGCCTGTGCTGATCGTTGTAGGTCAAGAGCAGACATCTGGCGTTCCAGCTCGCGTTGGCGCGGTGCGTACTTTTCACGCAAGTTTTGTTCTAAATCTGCTATTTCAGGTTGTTTCTCAATATAGGTATTAAGAGAAGACCTGTAGAAAAGATCATTAGCCTTGGCCGCATCCATAGGATTAGGAGGCGGAGGAGGTGCTGGAATTGAAGGACTGCCACCCATTAGAGTAAAGCCTTTCGCATAAATGTCATATAGTCATAACTCCTTGGTTTACCAGAACGATTAAAGGTGATCCGCTTGCGAGGACCAAAACGCTCCCAAAGGAGCAACAG
>Ga0214921_10009222_pt1 | contig 12541 bp, 14 predicted proteins | sample LL1505_MetaG_FD_177992 | JGI IMG/M metagenome (GOLD analysis project Ga0214921, IMG submission 177992) | Freshwater microbial communities from Lake Lanier, Atlanta, Georgia, United States - LL-1505 | ecosystem: Environmental > Aquatic > Freshwater > Lake | place: USA: Georgia | collected... | reverse complement strand
TCATCACCACATAACGTAATTGCAAAGCGGCAATCGTCTTGGCCAGATTGGCGGGTTCATCCGGATTGAGCGGGTCCGGGCGGCCATGGCCCACATCACAAAACGGGCAGCGCCGGGTGCACTTGTCCCCCATGACCATGAAGGTCGCTGTGCCTTTGCCGAAACACTCGCCAATGTTGGGGCAAGAGGCTTCTTCGCACACCGTGACCAACTGGTTTTCGCGCAGGATTTTTTTGATGTCAGAGAAGCGGCTGCTGGGGCCGGCTGCCTTCACGCGGATCCACTCGGGCTTTTTGAGGACTTCGGCCGCCTGGACCTTGATCGGAATACGGGCCAACTTGGCCGCAGCCTTTTGCTTGACGCTGGGGTCGTGCAGAGCGGGGGTGATGGACATGGAATGCTTCAGGGTGATAGACCCTGGACCAAACGTTGGCCCAGGGCGGCAGCGGCTTCTTCCCAGCCGATTTCCACGCCGATTGTAGAAAGGTCTACCGTGCGCAAGCCCGCATAGCCGCAAGGGTTGATGGCCTCGAAGGGCGACAAATCCATCGCCACGTTGAGCGCCACACCGTGGTAAGCGCAGTGGCGGCTCACCTTGATCCCGAGCGCGGCAATCTTGCCCAGCCCGGCAAAGTCCGACTGCCCGGCGGTGCGCGCGTTTTCCAAACGGGCATGGCCACCGGGGTCATCCAGCCGCACATAGATACCGGGAGCACCCGGCACACGATGCCCTGTGACGTTCCAATGGCGCAAGGTGCGGATAACCGCTTCCTCGGTGCGGTAGACATACTCTTTCACGTAATAGCCCGCACGCCTGAGGTCCAACAGCGGATAAGCCACCACCTGCCCCGGCCCGTGGAAGGTGACCTGTCCCCCCCGATCTGTGGCCACCACCGCAATCGCATTCGTACTCGCAGCCGGTATGAGCAGGTGCTCGCTGCGACCGGCGAGACCCTGCGTGTATACGGCTTCATGCTCGCACAACCAAAGCGCATCCGGCGTCAAGCTGTCGCGCTCTGCGGTAAAGGTTTGCATCGCACGATAGGTCGGCTCGTACGCGCAGCGGCCCCGAACAATGGTGTGCATAGGCCTCGCTGTGGCGGACCCTACAGGGTCACCTTCACACTTGGGTGGCCCGACAGCGCACGGTACACATCATCCAACTGCTGGCGGCTAGTGACCCAAACGTGCAAGGTCAGGCCCACGTACCTTCCACCGCCGCTGCGGCGGACCTCTACGCTTTCGGCGGGCATATCAGGATCGAAACGCTGCACGACAGCGAGCATCTCCGACAAAAAATCGTCCCCATGCTCGCCCATGACCTTAATCGGAAACCGGCAGGGGTAGCTGATCAGCGCGTTGGCGTCGGGCGACTGTTCTGGGGTGACATTGTGGGCGGACATGCGGTGTGCGATGGTGTGTTTATGGGGACATTATGGCCACAGCACAGCGCAGCGCGGGGTCTTTTCAACATGGCGCGTGGCTCATAAACCAGAACTGCACACTGCCTGATATATACTCGAAGGCTGTACCGAAAAGCTCCGACGTATCAGAGCGTACAGATCCCCAACCGAGCGTAGTGTGCGTGACAAACCGCTGGCAAGACGAACCCGAAGACGAGTTCAATCCACTCAGCGCTGAACAAGCGCGGCAATGGCGGTTACGACAACCTGCAAGTTCAAGTTGGCGTTCGCTGGCTTGGCAGATTGGAGTGGGCTTGGTTGCTGCGGTTGGGATTGGATTGGTGTGGCAAAGCGTAGCGCTGGCGCGGTCGGCGGCCTACGGAATGTTTGCAGTCGCGTTGCCGCAAATGCTGCTTGTTCGCGGTATGGTGGGTGTGCAAGGACGCTGGAGTCCCGGGGCTTTGTTGCTTCGCTTCTTTGTCTGGGAAATAGTCAAGATTGCGCTGACTGTTGCGATTTTGTTCAGCGCCGTCAGGGTGCTTGGTGAAATGAGTTGGCCCGCTTTAATGGCGGGCTTGGTTGTAACAATGAAGGCGAACTGGTTGATGCTGGCTCTTCGGACCGCAAACCGTTCTCCCGATGGCAAAGGCTGATTGATATATGGCTGCTGAGCAAGGACCGAGCGCTGGTGAGTACATCGGCCATCACCTTACCCATTTGCAAAACAAGCCTATGGGCGGCATTGTTGACTTCACCGTGTTCAACATGGATTCCCTGTTCTGGGCGATATCGCTGGGCATCTTCGGCTGCTTGGTGATGTGGCTGGGCGCCAACCGCGCAACCTCGGGCGTTCCGGGTCGCTTGCAGGCGGCGGTCGAGTTGCTGGTCGAGATGGTCGACTCTCAGGCTAAGAGCATCGTTCACAACGCCGAGAGTCGCAAGTTTGTGTCTCCGCTGGCCCTCACGGTTTTCATCTGGATTTTCCTGATGAACGCTATGGACTTGCTGCCGGTGGATCTGATACCCCTGATTTGGGAAGCAATTTTTGCAACCAACGGCGGTGATCCGCACCACGCTTACATGCGCGTGGTTCCTACCGCCGACCTGTCTTCCGCTATGGGCTTGTCGGTCAGTATTCTGGTGATTTCGCTCTACTACTGCGTCAAGATCAAAGGCTTGGGCGGCTGGTTGCACGAGCTGTTTACCGCGCCCTTTGGTAACCACTTTTTGCTGTACCCCTTCAATTTTGCGATGCAGATGATTGAGTTCGTCGCCAAAACCGTGTCCCATGGCATGCGGCTGTTCGGCAACATGTATGCAGGGGAGCTGGTGTTTTTACTGATCGCCTTGATGGGTGGCGCGTTTTCCCTATCGTTCACAGGTATCGCCCTGTCAATTGGTCACATCATTGCCGGCACCTTTTGGGCCATCTTCCACATTCTGATCATCACCCTACAAGCATTTGTGTTCATGATGTTAACCCTCGTGTACGTGGGCCAAGCGCATGACCACCATTGATTGTTAACCCTGCTTTTCTGTTTTTTTTAAGGAGCTACCATGGAAAGTCTTATCGGTTTTGTCGCGCTCGCCGCTGGTTTAATTATTGGTCTGGGCGCCTTCGGTGCCTGTATCGGCATCGGCATCATGGGCAGCAAATACCTGGAAGCGGCAGCGCGTCAGCCTGAGCTGATGGGCGAACTGCAAACCAAGATGTTCCTGCTGGTCGGACTGATTGACGCGGCCTTCATTATCGGAACCGGTGTGGCTTTGTGGTTCGCCACCGCCAACCCCTTCCTGGCCCAGTTGCCCAAGTAATCCATCTGCCCTTTGGACGTTGCGACGCGGACTGCGCCGCAACCCGCCTGAGCCCTATGGAAAAGGATTCGACGTGAGTATTACCGGTACCCTCATTGTTCAGATGATTGTGTTCCTGATTTTGGTCGGGTTCACGATGAAGTTCATCTGGCCCCCCGTGGTCAAAGCCCTGGACGAGCGCGCTGAAAAGATTTCGCACGGTTTGGCTGCTGCCGAGCACGCGAAAATCGAGCTCGCCAACGTGCACCGCGAAGTGGAAACCCAACTCGCTGCAACTCGCACGGAGTCGGCCGCAGTGCTAGCCGATGCCGAGCGCCGGGGGCAACAGATCGTGGACGAAGCCAAGTCACGCGCGACCGCCGAAGGCCAGCGCATTGTGGAAAGCGCCCGCGCTGAAGCTTTGCAACAGGCCGTCAAAGTGCGCGAATCGCTGCGCGACGAAGTCGCTGCTCTGGCGGTCAAAGGGGCGGAGCAAATCCTTCGAAAAGAAGTCAATGCCCAGGTCCATGCCGACTTGCTGTCGCGCCTGAAGAGCGAACTCTAGAGGCGCGCATGGCTGAACTCGCAACCATCGCCCGCCCCTATGCGGATGCGCTCTTCAAGTCCATTACTGCAGAGCGCGGCGCCACATCGGAGTGGCTGGATCGCATGGCTGCGGTAGCGGGTGACCCCGACTTATTGCGCTTTGCTGACAATCCGAAGTCCAGTGTGGACCAGGTCGTGGGCCTGGTCGAAAGTGTTATGCAAGAAGGCGTCGTACGAGAGCCCTTGACCGCAGTCGCGCGGCAGTTCTTGCGCACGGTGCTGGAAAACGGCCGGCTGAGCGCCTTGCCGGAGATGGCGGCGCAATTTCGCGCGCGCATGAACGCCGAAGGCGGTGCCTCTGATGCCACGATTTACAGCGCTTTTCCTGTAGAGGACGCGGTGCTAGCGGATTTGACCCAGTCGCTGGAGAAGCGCTTTGGGCGCAAGTTGTTCGTATCGGTGCAAGTTCAGCCCGAGCTGATTGGCGGAATCCGTGTTTTGGTGGGTGACGAGGTACTTGATACCTCGGTCAAGGCCCGCCTTGAACAGATGAAAGTGGCGTTGGCTGCGTAAGCGGTCAGCAACTGTGCTTTAGTTTTACCAAGAAAGAGGGAAAGAGTCATGCAACTCAATCCGGCAGAAATTTCCGAACTGATTAAGAGCCGTATCGAAGGGCTGTCCACCAGCGCCGATATCCGCAACCAGGGGACCGTGATCTCCGTGACCGACGGCATCGTGCGCGTCCACGGCTTGTCCGACGTGATGCAAGGCGAGATGCTGGAGTTTCCCAACAACACCTTCGGTCTGGCGCTCAATTTGGAGCGCGACTCGGTCGGCGCGGTGATTTTGGGTGACTACGAACACATCTCCGAAGGCGACACGGTCAAATGCACGGGACGTATCCTGGAAGTCCCGGTCGGCCCCGAACTGATCGGCCGCGTGGTGAATGCCTTGGGCCAACCGATTGACGGCAAAGGCCCCATCAACGCCAAGATGACTGACGTGATCGAAAAGGTCGCCCCCGGCGTGATCGCCCGCGAATCGGTCAGCCAGCCCATGCAAACCGGCTTGAAGTCTATCGACTCGATGGTGCCTATCGGACGCGGCCAGCGCGAACTGATCATCGGCGACCGCCAGACCGGCAAGACCGCGGTGGCAATTGACGCGATCATCAACCAAAAGGGTCAGCACATGACCTGCATCTACGTGGCGATCGGACAGAAAGCCTCGTCGATCAAAAACGTGGTCCGCGCCTTGGAACAAGCCGGCGCCATGGCCTACACCATCGTGGTGGCCGCATCGGCTTCGGAGTCGGCCGCTATGCAATATGTGTCGGCCTACTCCGGCTGCACCATGGGCGAATACTTCCGTGACCGCGGCGAAGACGCCTTGATCGTGTACGACGATTTGTCCAAGCAGGCCGTGGCCTACCGCCAGGTCTCGCTGCTACTGCGCCGCCCACCCGGCCGTGAAGCCTATCCCGGCGACGTGTTTTATCTCCACAGCCGCTTGCTTGAGCGCGCCGCCCGCGTCAATGCCGACTACGTTGAACACTTCACCAAAGGCGAAGTCAAAGGCAAAACCGGTTCCCTGACCGCATTGCCCATCATTGAAACGCAAGCCGGTGACGTGTCGGCTTTCGTTCCTACCAACGTGATCTCGATCACCGACGGTCAGATTTTCTTGGAGACCTCGCTCTTCAATGCTGGCGTGCGCCCTGCGATCAACGCCGGTATCTCGGTGTCCCGCGTCGGCGGTGCAGCGCAAACCAAACTGGTCAAAGGCCTGTCCGGCGGTATCCGTACCGACTTGGCGCAGTACCGTGAATTGGCCGCGTTTGCGCAGTTTGCGTCGGACCTCGACGAAGCGACCCGCAAGCAGCTCGACCGCGGTGCCCGGGTTACCGAACTGCTCAAGCAAGCGCAATACAGCCCGCAAACCATCAGCCTGATGGGTGCTACGTTGTACGCGGTGAACAAGGGTTACCTTGATGACATCGAAGTCAAGCAAGTTCTGGCCTTTGAGAGCGGTATGCACGCTTATCTGAAGGACAAGCATGCGGCGCTGCTGGCCAAGCTGGAAGCGGCCAAGGCGATGGACAAAGACGCAGAAAACGAATTGAGCACGGCCCTGACTGCGTTCAAGAAAAATTTTGCGTAAATCCCGCCCTGACGTCACAAGGAGCCTCTGATGGCAGCAGGTAAGGAAATACGCGGCAAGATCAAATCGGTGGAAAACACCAAGAAGATCACCAAAGCCATGGAAATGGTGGCCGCCTCCAAAATGCGCAAGGCGCAAGAACGCATGCGCGCAGCCCGTCCGTTTACGGAGAAGGTTCGTGGCATCGCTGCGAATCTGGGGCGCGCCAATCCCGAGTACGTCCATCCCTTTATGGCAGTCAACGACGCCAAGGGAACCGGCTATATCGTGGTTACAACCGACAAGGGCCTCTGCGGCGGCTTGAATACCAACGTGCTGCGGGTACTCACGCACATGCTGCGCGATGGTCAATCCAAAGGTTTCACGCCGCAAGCTGTGGCCATCGGCAACAAAGGCCTCGGCTTCCTCGGACGCAATGGCGTCAAGGTGGTGGCGCATGCCACCCAATTGGGTGACACACCCCATTTGGAAAAAATGATCGGCCCGGTCAAGGTGCTGCTTGATGCGTACGTGAACGGCGAAATCAGCTCGATACAACTGTGCTACACCCGATTCATCAACACGATGAAGCAAGAACCAGTGGTTGAACAACTGTTGCCCCTGTCGCCTGAAAAAATCCAGAAAGACAGCAAGCAACACAGCTGGGATTATGTGTACGAACCCGATGCCACCGTGGTCATCGATGACCTGCTGCTGCGTTACGTCGAAGCGCTGGTTTACCAGGCCGTGGCCGAGAGCATGGCCTCTGAGCAATCGGCACGCATGGTCGCCATGAAGTCGGCGACCGACAACGCCGGCAGTGTGATTGGCGAACTCAAACTGATTTACAACAAGACGCGTCAAGCGGCGATCACCAAGGAATTGTCCGAGATCGTTGCCGGTGCGGCGGCTGTCTGATTTTTATTTTTGGAGCGAAATAACATGGCGCATGAGACCACCCATACGAACGCTGGCGTTCAGGGAAAGATTGTTCAATGTATTGGCGCAGTGGTGGACGTGGAGTTCCCGCGCGATCACATGCCCAAGGTATATGACGCCTTGAAACTCGAAGGCACTGCGCTGACGCTGGAAGTGCAACAACAACTCGGCGACGGCATCGTCCGTACCATCGCATTGGGCAGCTCGGACGGCCTGCGCCGTGGACTGATGGTCACGAACACCGGCGCTGCGATCACCGTGCCCGTTGGCAAAGGGACTCTGGGCCGCATCATGGACGTGCTCGGCAGCCCGATTGATGAGCGCGGCCCAGTGGACCAGACGAAAACTGCGTCTATCCACCGCAAAGCGCCCGCCTATGACGAGCTCAGCCCGTCGCAAGAACTGCTGGAGACCGGCATCAAAGTGATTGACCTGGTCTGCCCCTTCGCCAAAGGCGGCAAGGTGGGCCTGTTCGGTGGCGCCGGCGTGGGCAAAACAGTGAACATGATGGAACTGATCAACAACATCGCCAAGGCGCACAGCGGCTTGTCGGTGTTTGCCGGTGTGGGCGAGCGCACCCGTGAAGGAAATGACTTCTATCACGAGATGGCCGACTCTGGCGTGGTGAACCTGGAGAACCTGGGTGAATCCAAAGTGGCCATGGTCTACGGCCAGATGAACGAGCCTCCCGGCAACCGTTTGCGCGTGGCCTTGACCGGTTTGACCATTGCCGAATCTTTCCGTGATGAAGGCAAGGACGTGTTGTTCTTTGTGGACAACATCTACCGCTACACCCTGGCCGGCACCGAAGTGTCGGCGCTGTTGGGTCGTATGCCCTCCGCCGTGGGTTACCAGCCTACGCTGGCCGAAGAGATGGGCCGTCTGCAAGAGCGCATTACATCCACAAAGGTCGGCTCCATCACGTCCATCCAGGCCGTTTACGTGCCAGCGGATGACTTGACCGATCCGTCGCCGGCTACCACCTTCGCCCACTTGGACTCCACCGTGGTTTTGTCGCGTGACATTGCATCGCTGGGTATTTACCCCGCTGTAGATCCGCTGGACTCCACCAGCCGCCAACTCGACCCGCTGGTCGTAGGCGAAGAGCACTACAACACCGCCCGCGCTGTGCAGGGCACCTTGCAGCGCTACAAAGAATTGCGCGACATCATCGCGATTTTGGGTATGGATGAGTTGGCGCCGGAGGACAAACTCACGGTGGCCCGAGCCCGCAAGATCCAGCGTTTCCTGTCGCAGCCCTTCCACGTGGCCGAGGTGTTCACCGGTTCGCCCGGTAAGTACGTGTCGCTGGCCGAGACCATCCGCGGCTTCAAGATGATTGTGGCCGGCGAATGCGACCACCTGCCCGAGCAGGCCTTCTACATGGTCGGCACGATTGACGAAGCCTTCGAAAAAGCCAAAAAGGTCTAAGCCATGAACACCATCCACGTCGATGTGGTGAGTGCCGAAGAGTCCATCTTCTCGGGCGAGGCGCGCTTTGTCGCACTGCCCGGCGAGGCCGGCGAACTCGGCGTCTATCCGCGCCACACGCCGCTGATCACCCGGGTCAAGCCGGGCTCGGTGCGTATTGAGATGGCCGATGGCAGCGAAGAATTTGTGTTCGTGGCAGGCGGCATCATTGAGGTGCAGCCCGATCGCGTCACCGTCTTGTCGGACACCGCGGTTCGCGGCAAAGACCTGGACGAAGAGCGCGCCAATGTGGCGCGCAAATCGGCGCAAGAAGCCATTAAAAATGCCAAGACCGATTTGGATATGGCCAGCGCCCAGGCCGAGCTGGTGATGATGACGGCGCAACTCGCCGCCATCCGTCGCCTGCGCGGTCAGCGCTAAGCCCTTTAGCAGGGCCTGGCGCAGCACAGGCGCGGGGAGCGGAACGATCCACCTCGTAGGTTCCACGATGCGCCCACCCCCTTCTTTCGCCGCCATTCTGGGCGGCACCCCCGATGAAGTAGATGCCGCGTTTTACGAAGCGCTGCAGTCCGGCGACATCGCCAAGCTCATGGCGTGCTGGGCCGACGACGAAGAAGTTGCGTGCATCCACCCGGGTGGATCGCGCTCTATCGGCCCGGCGGATATCCGGGCCAGCTTCGAAGCGATATTTGCCAATGGCGCATCGATTGACGCGCGGCCGCAGTGCCTGGCGCGCTGGCACAGCAGCCACACCGCAGTACACCACCTGGTCGAAAGCGTCAACGTTATGACCTCAACCGGCCCAGGCACCGCATTGGTCACCACCACCCATGTATTCCACCGCAGCGCGCAAGGCTGGCGCCTGGTCGTCCACCACGCCAGCCCCGGCACGCCGCAAGATGGCCGCGCGCCCGAACGTGCGCCGCAGGTTCTTCATTGAACCCGATTGCGCCGCCCCAAGCAGCCTGGAACTACTCAGCGCCCTGGTGGCTACCGGGCGGACACGCGCAAACCATCTGGGCCTCGTTGTTCAGCCACTCGGGGCCGCGTCATGACCATACGGCCCTCCAATACAAGCGCACTCGCTGGGATACGCCCGATGGCGATTTCATTGATCTGGATTGGCTCGCTGATCCGAAAGCTTCTCCATCAGTTTCCGATAGGCCACTCTTGGTGCTATTCCACGGATTGGAAGGGAACTCCGAGGGACACTACGCACAAGCCTTTGCCCGAACCGCGCAGGCGATCGGAATGGACTTTGTGGTGCCGCACTTTCGCGGCTGCAGCGGCGAGATCAACCGCGCACCGCGCGCCTACCATTCGGGCGACTATGTTGAGATTGCTTGGGTTTTAGAGCGGCTGCGCCAAGCGCACAGCGGGCCGCTGTATGCCGTGGGTATCTCGCTCGGTGGCAACGCTTTGCTGCGCTGGGCGCAGGAATCCGGCCACGCCGCCCGCGCCACAGCCGCCGCCATCTGCGCCGTCTGCGCGCCGTTGGATTTAACCGCCTGCGGACTGCACATCAGCAGCGGCTTCAACCACATCGTCTACGGACGGCGTTTCTTACAGACCATGAAGCCCAAGGCATTACAGAAATGGGAGCAATTCCCGAGCCTATTTGACCGCGAAGCGCTGTTGCGTGCGCGCACCTTGCTGGAATTTGACCAGGTCTTCACCGCCCCGCTGCATGGCTTTCATGGCGCGCTGGACTATTGGAGCCGCGCCTCCGCCAAGCCGCACCTAGCCCGCCTGCGCCTACCAGCGCTTGTGGTGAACGCGCACAATGATCCGTTTGTTCCGAGTAGCAGCCTGCCCACCCGCAGCGATATTGCGCCGGGCGTGCAGCTATGGCAACCCGCACAAGGCGGTCATGTGGGCTTTCCCAGCGGCGCGCCGCCAGGGCATCTGGGATTCTTGCCGGGTCAGGTGCTTCGCTGGTTTCAAAGCCTGACCTGAGCACTATCCGCGCAGCACGAATCCAATACCGTCAGTTGCGGGCCCAAGCACCCAGGAGCGCGTGTGAAATGCAGCCAAACCCTCGCGGTGGGCAATCGAGACCATGCCGCCGCCGCGCTCGGTGGTCATCGCGACCAATGTTCCATACACCGCCGCCTGCGCCACGTCGTCCAGCGCGCTGGTTGCCTCATCGGCGAACACCCAGGCCGGGCGCTTGAGCAAGACGCGGGCGATCGCCAACCGCTGCTGCTCGCCGCCCGAGAGCGTCTGGCCCCAGGCCGCTTCACGGTCTAAGTCGCCCAGCAGTGCGGGCAACTGCGCATCGGACAAGGCCTGCTGCAACTGCGCATCGCTGTAACGCGTACATAGCTCCGGATAGGCCAGCGCCTGGCGCAGCGCACCGTTGGGGAAATACGGGCGCTGCGGGATAAACATCGCATCCGGGCTGCGCTGCACGGTGCCGCTGGCAAAGGGCCAAATGCCGGCCAGCGTACGGAACAGGCTGGACTTGCCGCTGCCCGATGGCCCTTGCAACAAAACGCGCTCGCCGGCCATGGCGCGTATGCCGTCTGCAGCCAACAGCAAGCTTCCATCGGGCAAGCAGATGCGCACAGCGTCGGTGCGCACGCCATCATCAGCGCCGGATCCAACGCCAGCAGCTGGCACCGACGCATCGCGCCTACCGTCCGCAATGCCGGCTAGGCTGCTTGAAAAGCCCGTCAAACGATCGGTGGTAGCACGCCAACTGGCCAGGGTGCTGTAGCTGTCCACAAACCAGCTCATGGCGCCCTGCACTTCGCCAAAAGCAGATGAGATCTGCATCAGGTCGCCCAGCTTGATCGCGCCGCTGAAAAAGCGCGGCGCGGCCACCACAAAAGGGAACACAACCGCCGCCTGGCCAAAAAAACTGGTGAACCAGACGAGGTTTTTTTGCGCCTTCAGCAGCCGCATGAAGTTGCCGAGCACGCCGTCGAAGCGACCGCGCAAACGCTGGTTCTCGTTGTCTGCGCCGCCGTCCAAGGCAATCGATTCGCTGTATTCGCGCACCCGCATCAGGTGGTGGCGAAAGTCGGCTTCCAGCCGCTGCTGCTGAAAATTCAGCGCGATCTGCGAGCGGCCGATGTAGTGCGTGAGCACGCTGCCCACGCCGCAGTACAAGAGCGCCATCCAGACCATGAAGCCGGGTATCGCGTAGTCGCTGCCGCCCAGCGTGAAGCCGAAATCGCCAGACAGCGCCCACAAGATTCCCACAAAACTCGCCAGCGTCACCACCGAATGCAGCAGCCCCATCACCAGCCCCAGCGTCTGCGCGGTGAACTGCCCGATATCTTCCTGAATCCGCTGATCCGGGTTGTCCGCCTGCGCCCCTTTTGCCGGCCCGAAACGCGCCAGCTCCATCACATAAAAAGCCTGGTCAGATAACCACCGCGTCAAAAATTGCTGCGTCAACCAGGCGCGCCAGCGGATCTCCAGCAACTGGGTCAGGTAAAACTTATAGACCGCGATCACGATGTACGCAAAGGCCAGGTAGCTGAAACGCCACAGCTGCGCCCAAAACACCGTGCTGTTTTTCTCTTGCAAGCTGTCGTAGAAAACCTGGTTCCACTGGTTAAACAGCACGGCCAGGTACACAAAAGCCAAGTTCAACGCCACAACCGCGGCCAGCAGCCCGCAGGCGAACCAGCGCTGCTCGGACACAAAGTAGGGCCGGGTCAGCGCCCAGGCACTGTACGCCGTGTGGCGGATCGTCGTCCAGCGGCTCACTGGGTTCATGCCGTCTGTGGCAGCCATCACTTCAGTTCCTCACGCCGCTGGCCACATGGCCGGCAGGTACGTGGAGGGCGGCGGATTCGATGTGGCCGGTCTGGTCGTCAAAGAAAAAGTCCGGCGCGAATTCGCGCAGGAACGCGCCCTTGTCCAGCCCACCCAAAAACATGGCCTGGTCCACCTCAATGTTCCAGTCCATGAGCGTACGGATGGCGCGCTCGTGCGCGGGTGCGCTGCGGGCGGTCACTAAAGCGGTGCGGATGCGCATGTCCGGGCGCGCCGCCTGCTGCAACTGGTGCAAGGCGACCAACAGCGGTTTGAACGGGCCGTCGGGCAGCGGGCGCGCTGCGTTAGCAACCTCGTGGCGCTGGAACGCGTCCAGGCCGCCGGCGTGGAACACGCGCTCCGCCTCGTCGCTGAACAAGACCGCATCGCCATCAAACGCAATGCGCACCTCCTGCGGATAGGCCTGGCTGGCGTGCGCCGAATGCGGGTAGACCTGCGCCGCAGGTACACCAGCTTCCAAAGCGGCGCGCACATCGCTCAAGTGGGTGCTCAAAAACAAA
>Ga0214921_10009220_pt1 | contig 12545 bp, 2 predicted proteins | sample LL1505_MetaG_FD_177992 | JGI IMG/M metagenome (GOLD analysis project Ga0214921, IMG submission 177992) | Freshwater microbial communities from Lake Lanier, Atlanta, Georgia, United States - LL-1505 | ecosystem: Environmental > Aquatic > Freshwater > Lake | place: USA: Georgia | collected 2015-05-28 | reverse complement strand
CCAAGAAAGCAAAGCCGGCCAAGAACGCCGCCGTGATCTGGATGTTTGTCCTATTCATCGTTGTACCTTACCGGACCAACCTAGCACGGAAGAACATGTGCGTATTCCACTCCGAGACGAAGTCTCCCGACTTCGTGATCATCACCGAGAACGATCCGGTCGCTCCCGTGCTCTGATTGCCAATGATTGTATAAGCCCCACCACTTATGTTGGTCGTATATTCCAACTGGTAGACCTGACCCGGCACCCCGATAAAGTCGTGCGTCACGGTGGTGTTTCCGCCTGAGTAAGTTGCCGTTCCCACCTTCACAATCTGAAGGGTGAACGTAGGAGCCTGTGTTTCGGTCGTAATCGTCACCGTACCCATTCCCGTCTTGGCTCCATCGCTCACGGTGTAGGTAAAGGTATCGGTCGACCCGCTGGAAGGAGTGAACTGAATGTACGCACCAGCCAGAGTCGCCGTATTGCCCGATCCACTCGTCACCGCCGACACAGTCAAACCACCAGTGGCTGTTGCTCCACTGGTATTGGTGATCCTGAAATCGTTGGCCAAAAGGTCGCTGATCGGGATCAACAAGGGTTGATTGCTGCCAGACTTAGTCAGGGCATCATCCACAGCTACTGGTCCCACAGCGTATCCCACCCCAATCGTCAATGTCGTGGTTGTGCTTCCACCGACGTTTGTTGCAGACACCGTGTAGATAGCTGAGGCAGAAGTCACCAAAGGTGTCCCACTGATCACTCCAGTCGTCGGGGTCAACAGCAGACCCGTGGGCAAGGCCGGATCAATGGAGTAAGTGATACCCGATCCTGTCACCGCGGGAGTCAGGTCCGCGATCGCCGTGCCGATTGTGCCGTTGATGGAAGGGGAGTTGTAAGACAATCCAGTAGGTGCCGAAGCAGTGACCGTCAAAGTCTGGTCGGCTGAAGTGGCAGGGTTGTAATTACCATTTCCAACCTGACTGGCTGTGATCACCGTTGATCCTGCCTTTAGGATAGTAACAATATTCCCCGAGACCGTCGCCACGGTTGTATCGGAACTTGCATAGCTAACATCCAATCCTGACGAAGCTGTTGCCGTCAGATTCAAGGTCGCACCCCCCGCGTAAGTCACGGGTGCCAGAGAACCAAATGTGATCGTCTGAGCTGCCCTACCCACCGTCAAAATCTGGGTGACTGCTGGGGCCGCGTTGTAATTTGCATCAGCCGCTTGATTCACCGTAAGAGTCGTCGTCCCAGCTCCCACAACGTGGACCAAGCCACTCGCATCAATTGTCGCAACGCTAGGTTCGGAAGAAGAGAAGCTCAATGCACTGCTCGATGCACCCTTGGTCACATCCAAGGTGTAGTCCGCAGCTCCGTAGACTTTGCTATCGGCCGAGGCCAACCCGGTGATCGTCTGGGCTGCATTGTTGACCGTCAAAGTCTGGTCGGCTGAAGTGGCAGGGTTGTAATTACCATTTCCAACCTGACTGGCTGTGATCACCGTTGATCCTGCCTTTAGGATAGTAACAATATTCCCCGAGACCGTCGCCACGGTTGTATCGGAACTTGCATAGCTAACATCCAATCCTGACGAAGCTGTTGCCGTCAGATTCAAGGTCGCACCCCCCGCGTAAGTCACGGGTGCCAGAGAACCAAATGTGATCGTCTGAGCAATCTTAGCCACTGCAATTGTGAACGTCGTGGTCGCCCTACCACCAGCATTGGTTGCAGTCACCGTATAAACGGCGGAAGCAGAAGCCACCGAGGGTGTCCCACTGATCACTCCACTGGTCGGGTTCAACAACAGGCCCGAGGGCAAGGCCGGATCGATCGAATAAGTAATACCCGAGCCAGCAACCGTGGGAGTCAGGTCGGCGATCGCCGCACCTATCGTGCCGTTGATGGACGAAGAGCTGTAAGACAATCCGGTGGGTGCTGAAGCAGTGACCGTCACACTCGCGCTTGTCGTTGCCGTGCTGTAGTTGACGGTGTCGGAAGGTGTGAAGGTCACGCTTTGATAGGCCGTTCCTACATTCGGAGCTGTCGATGGCGTGGTAAAGGCATACGTTCCAGCCGTGCTCGCGGTTCCACCCGTCAGGTTACTGTCAGCCAATGTTTGGCCATAGGTGATGTCGCTGGCGGTGGGCGCAACACTGATAGTCGGAGTCGCCTTACCCACCGTCACATTCACGCTTGTCGTCGCAGTGCTGTAGTTGGCCGTATCGTTCGGTGTGAACGTCACCCCTTGATTGGCTGTTCCAACGCTCGGAGCTGTCGATGGCGTGGTGAAGGCAAAAGAGCCCGCCACGCTTCCCGTTCCCCCTGTGAGCACCGAGTCTGCCAGGGTCTGGCCATAGCTGATCGAACCAGCTGTCGGGGATGCTGTGATCGTCGGAGTCGCCTTACCCACCGCAACTGTGAACGTCGCGGTCGTGCTACCACCTGGATTGGTTGCAGTCACCGAATATGTGCCGGAAGCCGACGTAGCCGAGGGAGTACCACTGATCTCGCCGGTTGTTGTGCTGAACGAGAGCCCTGCAGGCAACGCCGGGGAGATAGAGTAGCTGGTCGGAGTGCCAGTCACCGTGGGATTCACGCTGGTAATGGCCGTAGCGACCGTGCCGTTGATGCTCGCGTAGGACAAGTTGCTAGGCGCCGCTAGGAGCAATAAATTATTCCCAGAGGCTGACAAATAATATCCCGTTGCTCCACTCAAAGTCGGAGTCCCCGTCAACGAGGTTCCACTCACCAAAGTATAGGAAGAATTCGTGGGTGTTCCATTCACCTTCAGGGTGGATCCCGTTAGATCGACCGCACCAGAACTCGTGGTGGTGACTAGATTTTGCTCCAAGGTTCCGGCAACGGCCAAAGGGCCCACGTTGTTAGTGCCTGAGGCCTTGTTGAATTTTAAGGTTGCACCGTTGCTCACGATAATCGAACTGGCTACGGGCAAGGTCCCCGAGGTTCCGATCTGCAGCGTCCCGGCACCCACGGTTGTCGGACCATTATAACTGTTGGCAGCATTTAAAATAACACTACCACTCCCGCTTTTGGCCAAGCCCCTAGTCCCGCTGCCAGAATTAGTGATTGAATTGTTGAACGTGAAACTACCCACGCCCCCTATCCCACAATCGTTATTAGAGGACGACCCAATATCGAATGTTCCATCAAATATGACTCTAAGGTTGGCACTATTATTCGCTAGAGTCCTCGCCGTATTGCTGCCTATCGTGAGATAATTAGCTGCATTCGTAAATGTCAGCGTAGTGGCACCACCACTACTAGCCGTAAAATTCATGCTAGAACCAGCATTTGCCGAAGTCCCGTATTGATTGGCAACATAATCACCAGCTACGGCAAGATTTAATGTTCCGATAGTAGAAGATGATCCCGAACCGAAGAATGTCGTATTTTGAGAAATGGAATTCTGACTTGTAAAACTAAGAACACTCCCCGCATCCTTAATCGTTGTGCCGCCCGAGTAAGTGTTTGCTCCTGATAAAATCCAAGTTCCAGAAGTCGCTTTAGTCAATGAGATTGGCTGCGACACTAAATTTGTAAGATTAAAACCAATCTCTCCAGTCCCAGTACTTGAGTTCTGTAAAAGAATTGTCCGTCCTCCGGTCGATGTCCCTCCATCCACAAATCCACCTGTGAGTTTAAAGTTTCCAGAGCCACCCTGACTTACTCCCACATCTCCAACTGTACCCATGATCGTTAGGGGTTTGGAGTTGGTTTCACCCGATCCGGTATACTCCAAAATTGTCGTAGCGCTGGAACCTGCACCCAAGGTGATTGTACTCGCTGTTCCCACAGGACTCGGTTGTCCGGCAACACCCAGACTTGGTACTCTTAGCGTGGTGATTGTGCTGCTTGCTGAATTACTAACTGCAACACCACCCGAAAAGCTGTTGGATGAATTCGCCAGCGTAACTGTTCCCGACTGACTGACACCCACCAGAATGTTATTGGCTCCACCAATTTCATTAATCACGCCGGCGACGGTCAACATCGTAGCATTGCCGGATGAGTTTGTATATGCACCTAAATTAATCTTTTTACTGCCTGAACCAGTGCTCGTGATATTCCCAACCGTAAGGTTAGTGCTCCCGTTTGCATACAAATTCAGTCCCCCAGTGGTCCCATTAAGGACGAAATTCTTGTCTGAAGTTTCGCTCGTTGAGCCTACCCATCTGATTCCTGCCGTACTAGCAGCGTTATCTCCAACGGTAATGGTTCCATTGGTTCCGATCGAGCTGGATCCTCCAGCCACACCCAACTTGGTGAGATAGAGAGTTCCGTTCGCCACCTTGACTCCACCTCCAAACGTGCTGTTGGTCGCCGTTAAATATAAATTATTCCCAGAATTTGTAAGCAGTATTGAACCGTTCCCAGAGAAAACACCTGAATTCGTCATCGACCAACCTGAAGTGTTTACATTTTGCCGGTAAATGCCATCGAGTTGAAAATTATTGGTCACGTCTAGTTTTGAAACTGTAGCGTTGATGTAAGCAACTGTATTTGAAGCAATGTTAACTAAACCACCTGCGAAAGCTGCCGAATTACCGATGTCAATATTCCCGGTACCAGTGTTCGTAATGATTGTGCCTCCCGCATAAGTATTCGATCCATTCAAAACCAATTTTCCGCTACTTGCTACGTTCATGTTGATTCCATTGGCTCCACTAATGACTCCATTGACAATTAAAGATGCCGTAGTGCTAGGCTTCAGAGTCAAAGATACCCCGTTTGAATTGTGCACAATATTACCAACGGTAGGACTGGGGTAGGAGCTGGAACTCGAGACCGCTAGTATCATGACAGCACCACTCGGTGCGCTCACAATGAGCGGCGCATTCGTAATAACGGCGCCCCTTCCTAAATTAAGGGTATAATTGGTGCCCGCACCATTGGTTCCAGTGAAATACAAAGATGATGTTCCATCTGCGTTACCGACTATAGTATTAGAAAAAATTTCGAGCGTACTGTTGTTAGTTGGTGAAAAATCCAGTCTTACCCCCGAGCCTAACGTTGTTGTCGCATTGGCTGTAACCCCATTAACAGTTCCACCACCATTAAAACTTTTTCCTCCGCCACCCAACACGTATCCAGATGTTGAAAAGTTTGCTCCTCCAATATTTGTCTGACTAGTAGAAATATTCACATAGCCGTTCGAGCCTGAAAAATTAAATATATAACCCGCCGAAGCCCCAGTGGCGGGATTAATTGCTATATTTCCATTAGTTCCGCTTGGAGATGAACTTGGATTCCAAACAGTAGCACTACTACTCCACGTTCCATTTCCGCCAAGCCCAGTTGTGTTGGGGTTCCAATAAACATTCGTCATCTGCGCCTGAGAAAGGTTGGCGGAAAAAAGTCCAATCAGAAGAATTCCAAGAGCGAGCAAACTGCCAATCCTTTTACTCATACTATTTAGACTCCCGAGGAAGAGCTCTGTTCAAAGGAAACCGCCACATTTGTAACCATGAGTTGGATCATTGCAGGAATGGACTTAGTAAGAATATGCTTCGCATGCCAAAAAAAGCAAGTAGTTTTTATTAAAAAAAGCCTATTTGGTAACAATATAAATAATTGTTAATGAATGGTTTGTGAAATTATGAATTTGGAGCGCAAATTTTAATGCCCAAAAGGGGCTATTCGAGGCGCCGTCGGAATGCAAAACCAAGCTTCCTAATCTGAAACTAAGTCAGATTACAATTTTTCCCTACTGAAACCTCAATTTTGACCTCTCCCGCCCCCTAGCAAGGTACGGACGACCGTCCCGGTCGTCCTAGGATGAGCGGGGCGCTCATCCGTACTTACTTTCATCCCAATCCGATCCAAATCCTTGAATAAATTGACTATTCATCTGTTTGAAATCTGATTGGCTTCATTGTGCATGCGCTTTCTTTTTCTTCTTTTTTTTGCATCTAGCCTAACGGCAATCGCTACCCCCCAACTCGAATTGGTTGGATCGATCCCCGCCTCTTCCGTCGATTCTCTTCGAGACAGCGCGGGTAGCTTCGGTTCCGGCATCGCCTACGACCATAAAGCCTCTCTCCTTTATCTCACAACCGACCGCGGACCTAGCGACGGCAAAATCAATTTCGCCCCCAGACTCTACTCCGTTTCCCTCAAGCCTGACGGGGACCCCGTCGAATCGATCCGATCCATCTTCCCCGCCGCCCTTCCTTCTGCACAACCACCCACGGTGCACCTTTACAGAGATTCGGACGGAAATCCTTTCACCGGCCTCATCCCGGATTCCACCGACCCTGAACCCCGGATGAAGGACGGCCGCCGTTGCCTCGACCCCGAAGGCCTTTCCCTCATGCCGGACGGATCCCTCTTTGTCTCGGAAGAATACTACCCCTCGATCCTCCAGTTCAAACCCGATGGGACATTCATCAGACGCTTTGTGCCCCCCGATAACTATCTCCCCCGTGACCCCACGACGGAGAAGGTCAACTTTGGGGAAGATGCAGACCGCAAGGAGGGACGGGAGGACAACCGTGGCTTTGAAGGGGTCGCCCTCTCCCCCGATGCAAAGCTTGTCTATGCCATCCTTCAGTCCGGCCTCACCCAAGACGGTGGCAAGGATGCCGCTGCAACCAGACTTTTGGTCTTCGACGCCCTCACCGGCTCCCCAAAATCGGAATACGCCATCCGCTTCACCGACCCCTCCTCCATGGGCAAGAAAGACGCCAAGCTGAAAAAGAAAAACCTGTCCTTCACGGACATCACTTTCCTTTCCGATGGTCGGCTTGCAGCCATTGAACGGGATAACCACGGCCAGGACGGATCCTCAGACCCAAAACGGGCCGTCCTCAAACAGATTCTCACTCTGGATTTTTCCCACGCGACCGACCTCCTCTCCCTTGCCGACAAACCCTACTCCCTTCGCTCCACCGACCCGAAATTTAAGAAACTCGACGCCCAACAGAAGATCCAATACATCAAAACCGACCTCTTGTTCGATTTCCAATCTCTTGACCTCCCCTCTCATGGGCTTTCCTGGGAACAACTCCCCGAGAAGTGGGAGGGCATAACCCTCCTCTCGGACGGACGACTGCTTGTCGTATGTGATAATGACTTCCTCACACCCGAACTCTCCTTCCAAGGAGAGAAGATTCCTTTCCCTAAATGCCAGAATGTCGTCGATACCTGGCTCTTCACCGTAAAACTACGTTAACCCACATCACTTCCCGGCTTCCAAATCAGAAGCCGTGATCCAATCCGGCATCACAAGACTCCCCTTTTGAGAGTCAGTGACGTCAGAAAAGAAAAGGCCCCGAGACTTTCGCCTCGGGGCCCGCCCCGTACTCCTGTCGGGGCCCTTCCTAAACTTCTAACGAATCAATTACGGGACGTTGGCTTGGACTTTCACGAAGCCCTTGGTCGCTGGTGCAGCAGGAGTGTAAGTAGCCTCATAACGAGTGTAACCAGCAATGGCAGGCGAGGGTTGGCTTGCGCTCACGGTAGGAGTAACGCTTCCATTCAGTCCTGCCGCCAAGTCAGTTCCCGTCTTCACCGCATAGGTTACCCCACTAATATTTTCTCTCTGCAGATAGACAACCTTCACCGAGCCAGCTGGACCGCTGACAAGCGTCACGGGCGATCCGCTCCGTACCCTCGGATCGAGTCCGAACGCATAGGCAGTCGCCAAGGAGTAACCGACATTGTTCGGATCGGAATTCAAGTTCGAATCGGCTGCCAGACCATTCGCCCTCAACCAATCCGCCTTATATTCTGCCGGCGAATCGTTGACATTGGTCACGGTGATCGTGAACTCCTTTTCGAAGGTTGCCCCAACCGCATCCGTGGTTCGCACCCGAATCAAGTAATTGCTCTTCGTCTCATAATCGAAGGCCTCACTCGCAAGCAACTGGTTTCCACTGATCTTGAAGGAGGCGTTATCCGTGCTGCCCGCTCCCGAGACCAAGGTGTAGATAAACGTGTCGCCGGAATCCACATCCGTGCTCGAAAGCGCTCCCACTACGGCATTAACTGCATTGTTCTCCGCAATGCTTGTGGCTGAGAGCCCGATAGCCGTCGGCGCTTCGTTGACGTTGGTCACGGTGACAGCCACCACCCTCGTGGCTGTGAGCGTTCCATCACTGACCTCAACCGTGAGGTCATAAACATTATTGGCTCCCACGTCGGTTGGATTCTCAAAGTCGGGAGCCAAAACAAAGGTCAGCTCCCCTGTGCCTGAGTTGATCACAAACTTCGCCGCATCAGCACCCGGGACGATGCGGTAACTCAAAGTTGTACCCGCATCAGGATCGGTGCCAGTCACCGTTTGCACGGCCGTCTGGTTTTCGGCCGCACTTGCCACGCTGGCGCTTGTCAAACTAGGCGCTTCGTTGACGTTGGTCACGGTGATCGTCAAAGGCGCCTCAACAAAGAGGCCGCCTTGATCCGTCGCCCGGATACGAACGGAGTAATTTGGCTTCGTTTCGAAGTCCAAACTTCCCAAGGCGATCAGCTTACCGTTCAAAATGCCAAACGACGCGTTGTCCGAGTCTCCAGCACCCGTGACGAAGCTGTAGGTGAATGTGTCGCCTACGTTCGGATCTTGTGTGATGAGGTCTCCCACGGGTGCATTGCCACCATTATTTTCCGCGATTGTGTTCGCTGAAAGTGTGATGTTCGTCGGGGCGTTGTTAAACACCCCATCCACCCCCGTTACCGTCAACATGTCATACCTTAGTGTTCCGGTGGGCGCATAGTATAATGCTGTTCCGGTTAAGGCTGCAACGTACGTCGACGTATTCGGCGCATATGCCGTTACGATCCGGAACGCAAAATTGGCGTTATTGTTCACGGCAGAAACGCTGGTGAGATCAGCCTTTCTCTGGAGGAACCATGTATCGCCATAGTTGCCCACATAAAGCCCATTTTCAGTCAAATCTCCGGTCGCGTTGTAATTGGTCCAGGTTACTCCACCGTCCGTACTGTACTGGAACCGCAAATACCGGGATGAGGTTTTGCTGTGTCGCACATCCCAATAGACCACGATATCTCTCTTTCCAACCGTGCTGACAGAGCAAACAGGCCCTGCAGCTTCTGGATTTACCCCTTGGGCGGGGTAGGTCGTAGTTTGTGCACCATTATTCGTTCCGGTTGTCAAATCGGAGGAACCTACTGCCTCTAAATAACTAACGGTCGCACCGGCTATGTCTAACTGGCCAGAACCCACGACAGGATTCGAATTAGTGTTGAAATCCCACTGGGTGATGACGTTGCCCAACGTTGCAAAAGGCATTTCGTTGATCGAAAACCCGGTGGAATATGACGAACCCACCCGACTGTATAAGGTAAAGAAATACCGAAGCCGGTTGGTCAATCCCGTCACCTGCAGGGCGGTGGGGGCACTGTTGCCTTTATACACCACGTAAGCCGATCCTACTGCGGAGCCTTGGCCATAAACCGTGTTCGCAGTGAGGCTACTGGCCGTTCCGGTCGGAATATCCGTAATAGGACTTCCCACCTGCGCCAGCACAATATACTCGTTCACCGTTCCCGTAGCTGCCGCACCACCAATCAGGGATACTGCGCCGTCCCCAACGGTGGCGGCCAACGTCCCATTGTTGGGTGCAGCTGCGATGCCTTGCACAGCAAAGCTCGAGGGTGTTCCTCCAACCGTGGTGACTGCGACCGTACCATTATAATTTTGGACGCCATTGGGGTTAAAACGCACATACAATCTAGTCTCAGAAATAGTTCCCCCGTTTTGTGGCAAAGAAAGGGTGAGAGAAGATCCATACGTAATGTCGTCGGTTGAAACTTGGAATCCGACAGGAGCGGCTACGTTGATTCCGCTTGTTAGATAAGATCCCGAAACCTTGAAGATCCGCCCATCAGTTGCTGTCTGGATCGTGGAATTGTATACCGAGCTGCTATCGGGCGGAATTACGGCCAAAGAAGGCGCATAATTGACGCTCAGGTTGGATCTCGCACTACTGCCCCCGCTCGGGGCTGGATTGGTGACGACCACTTCTAGACTACCAGCGGCGGCAATCTCGCCCGCTGTCACATCAATCGTCAACTGAGCACTATTGACATACGTAACCGTCTTGGGGGCTCCTGCCAAAGTCACTTGGGTGCTCAAATCGAAATTGCTTCCGTTGATCACTAGAGTGAAACCGGTTTCCCTCCCGGGAACTACGCTCGAGGGGCTTATGCTTGTCAGCATCGGAGCAATCCCCACTGGACTAAAGTCCACGCCACGGAATACATAGTTAGCAGCTGCCGTCAGAATGGTGCTAGATGTCGCACTAGACCCTGTATCCGTAATTTTAATGATCTTGTTAGCCGATGTCTCTGTGGTCGTAGCATAAATCACCGCGTTGGGTCCACTGAAGTCGACAGTCAGGCCTCTTGCCGGGACTCCCAACGTATAGGGACGAGTCCATGTGCCGCCCGATTTCGTGAACTTAATAATACCACCACCGGTATTTGCGTTCACAGCTGTATCATCCGCCACATAAGCCGTATTTCCATCGGGACTGATGGCAAATCCGTAAGGACTGGTCGCTGCAAATACCAAAGTTGCCGTCTGACCGCTTGTCGTCGGAAGCCCAGTTCCCACTTGATACACACCTGTTGGTGCTGAACCCGTCGAGAAATAGAGGTTCCCGTTGTAAATCTCCACGTTACGGGTATTCACGATCGTGGTGCTAATTTGGGTAAAGGCTGACCCATCGTAGTACCAAATTCCACCTGTGTTAGAAGAGCCGGTTCCAGACGCATAGAACTTATTGCTGTCTGTGGGCACTATGCTTCGGAAATTATTAGCCGTAAAAGGAAGAGGGGTTCCAGTGGTCGGGAACAAAACACGGCCAACGACAGATCCACTCAGTCCAAGGACATTTACAGCCTTGGTATTACTTGTAGCGACGCCTCCCGTTCCGACAGCACTGTTATACCCTGGTAGCCCTAGAACAGGGCCGTAACTATTTAAGTACCCATCCGATGTGGCAGAGCCGGAGTCAGTCAGAAGATTCGAACCGGTCGTCACATCGCTCAAGGTTTGCAAAATCGTGCCCGTGGGGCTGACTTCCAGGACGCTCATAGCTGCGGCTCCGCCACCTAATGCCGTACTCCCATCCCCATAACGTGCGACCACTAAGTTGCCGCTGGTAAACGCACGGACGGTAATCGATCCAGGAACATACGTGATGCTGTAATTGGCAGCATTAAAGGTCCCGCCGGTGGCGGCCGAGGCAACAACCGCCCCCGCGTATGTATTCACAGCGGCATCAGCACCAGCACCGTTGCCGTAGGTAATTGTTACCGACCCGATGGTCTCTCCCACCACCAAACCGGAGGGAGTAAAGGCCGTCGATCCCGGTCCACCGGTAAGAGCAACCCCCCAAGCCTTGTTGACGTTATTGGCAGTGACCGTGAGGCCCCTGGGGCTGATCGTTCCGGTCAACCCAGTCGGCTGGGTCAGACTATAGTTCACAGCTTTTGTTCCGGTGAGAGAGAAGGTGGCGGAAGTGACGCTGATTCCCGTTCCGGCATTCGCATCGGCAAAAGTTCCCGTTCCGGTAAACGCCACGTCGTCATTCTGGATCACCCCATTAAGAGTTCCTGTAATCGTAGCGGCAGTTGTTGCATCATATGCCTTTGTCACCAAAGGAGTATCGACGTCCAACGCCTTCCGAGTGATGGAGGCCGTCAGACCGATCGGCTGAGTGAGTTGGTAGTTGCCCGACGAAATTCCGCTGATGGAGTACCCAGCAACGGTTACCGTTTTGGCGGTGCCAACCGCCTCGCTGGTGACTGTGCCGGTGGGACTGCCCCCAAGGCTGACCGTGTCGCCGTTAACCACTCCGGAAAGGGATCCCCCGCTGACCGCTATTGTGTTGTTGCCATCATAGACCTTGTCAGCTGCCGTCGCCCCCGTGATGGTCAGGGCCTTGGGGACCACAGTGCTGGAAACGGTCGCCACGTTCTGAGCCGTAGCGTCACCACCGGTAATTCTTACATTACCGGAGTATTCGCCCACGCCGGTCGTTGCTGCAAGACGGACGTAGATCGTTGTGCTAGACACCGACCCGCTTGATTGATTCAGAGTCAAACTGCTCGCGTACCCGCTACCTATGCTGGTTGAAATCTCAAACCCGGATGGAGCCGCCACCGAAAGATTGCCGGTCAGATTTCCGCCGGAAACGGTGAAGCTGGTGGGGCTAGCCGAAGCCGTCCCATAGGTTGTGCCAACGGCAGAGAGCGTCCCCGTAGCCGTAATCGTCGGCGAGGCGTTGACCGTGATGCTTCCCGCAGTGTAGGAGATCGAATAGTTGCTGGCGGTAAAGGTTCCACCCGTGGCGGCAGAAGGTACAACCGCGCCTGCGTAGACTCCCCCAGCGGCATCAGCAGCAGCGCCGCTGCCGTAGGTGATCGTCACCGAGCCGATCGTCTCACTGTTTTGCAGTCCGCTGGAAGTAAAGGCCGTCGAGCCGGAGCCACCCGTCAACACTGCTCCTGCCGCTTTGGTCACGTTGCTGGCTGTGATCGTCAACGAACGGGCGGTGATGTCTGCGGTGCTGGTG